>Ga0208428_1000939_pt1 | contig 12627 bp, 18 predicted proteins | sample DEB08_DNA_11_FD_184535 | JGI IMG/M metagenome (GOLD analysis project Ga0208428, IMG submission 184535) | Aqueous microbial communities from the Delaware River and Bay under freshwater to marine salinity gradient to study organic matter... | ecosystem: Environmental > Aquatic > Marine > Coastal ... | reverse complement strand
GAAACCGAGCCGCATACTTATACAGAAAAAACAATAGTAGTTGACAATGTAAATAGATAATGTAATATCCTATATATAAACAGAAAGGAAATATATGGCACTAGAAATAAGAAAAGAAGATATACGAGAGTCGGTTAATACAACACCTGATCAATTCAAAGTGATTGATGATGTTAAAGATGAGCCTACATTAAAAGAGGCTCAAGACTTTGTTGGTGGTTATGTTGAAGGAATACAATTCCCTAACGGGGATTATATGATCATCAATGAGGAAGGTAAGTTGATTAATCTTCCTTTGAATGTTGAGGCAACTGCGTTGTGGCGAGCAACATTCACTAAAGATAAATACATAACAGGTTATGATGATTATGTATGTGGTCCAGTTATTTATATTAAGAAGAAAGCATTGAAACGTTGGGCAGCATAGCCCACATGTGCGGCGCCCTGCGGGCGCCGCGCTTCGCGCCCTCGGCGCTGCGCGCCTCGGGGCGGGCGGCAATAGAGGTACCAAGCCCGATCCAAAATCAAAAAGTTTTTAATAGATTAATTTAATATTAAATAAATATGGGTCCCAAAGCTTACCCTTTATGGCTTGATTTACACTTAAATAGACTATAAATACTTTTAAGGTTCCAAAATTAATCCTAAAAAATTTTGCAAAAAAATTTTTCGAAATGAAAATAGATTTAGATAAAATAAAGAAATTGCCCCCTGATGTAAGGAAGGAGTTTATGACGACCCTTCTGAAATACTCAGAAAAGAAAAAAGAAGATAAAATCAATTCTGATTTTATGGCTTTTGTAAAACACGTTTGGCCTGATTTCGTAGAAGGCGCACATCACAAAATTATAGCAGATAAATTTAATAAGCTGGCTGAAGGTAAAATTAAAAGATTAATTATCAATATGCCGCCTAGACATACTAAGTCTGAGTTCGCTAGCTACTTGCTGCCCGCTTGGATGGTAGGTAGAAACCCGAAACTCAAGATCATTCAATCTACTCACACCACGGAACTAGCAGTTAGATTTGGTCGTAAAGCAAAAACATTAATGGACTCTGAAGAGTACAAACAAGTATTTCAAACTAGACTAAGAGAAGATTCTCAAGCTGCTGGTAAATGGGAAACACAACAAGGTGGTGAATACTATGCTGCAGGTGTAGGCTCCGCGATTACAGGACGGGGTGCTAATCTTCTAATTATCGACGACCCGCATTCAGAACAAGATGCATTGAACATGCAAGCACTAGAGAGAGCTTACGAATGGTATACATCAGGACCTCGTCAGCGTTTGCAGCCAGGTGGAGCAATCGTACTTGTAATGACAAGATGGAATACTAAGGACTTGACTGGAGCACTGTTAAACGCGCAGCGAGAAGCTAAAGCTGATCAATGGGAGCTCATAGAATTCCCTGCCATACTTCCATCAGGCAAACCTGTTTGGCCAGAGTATTGGAAGCTAGAAGAATTAGAAGCTGTAAAAGCTTCTGCTGGAATTCAAAAATGGAATGCGCAGTATATGCAAAACCCAACTTCAGAAGAAGGTGCCATCATCAAACGAGAGTGGTGGAATGATTGGGAACACGATTACATTCCTTCTTTGCATCACGTCATACAATCTTACGATACGGCTTTTATGAAAAAGGAAACAGCAGACTTTTCGGCCATTACCACTTGGGGTGTGTTTTATAAGAATGAAGATTCAGGTCCACAGTTAATATTATTAGATGCTGTTAAGGAAAGATTAGAATTTCCAGAACTAAGAAGAACAGCATTAGAGCAGTATAATTACTGGAAACCAGAGAGTGTAATTATTGAATCTAAGGCATCTGGACTACCTTTAACCTATGAATTACGTAAGATGGGTATCCCAGTTTTAAACTTTACACCGTCAAAAGGAAATGATAAACATACAAGAGTAAACAGTGTAGCACCACTATTTGAAAGTGGCTGCATATGGGCGCCCAAAAATAAAGATTTCGCACAAGAAGTAATTGAAGAGTGCGCAGCCTTTCCATATGGAGATCACGATGACTTGGTGGATTCTATGACGCAAGCTGTTATGAGATTTAGGCAAGGAGGCTTCTTGGAACATCCTGAAGATTTCAAAGAAGAGGTATTGCCACAACAACAAAGGACGTATTATTAGTTATGTACTGGACATTATTTAGACAATTTATCAAAAAATATGGCAGACCGCCTTATGGTGAAGAAATCGCAAGACTTAAAACTCAAGCAAAAGAAATAGAAGGTAAAAGTAAGATAGTTGATATCACAGATAGAATAGGACCTGATGCTCCTTATTCTAAAAAAAATCCTCAAGGTTGGATGCCAACAGCTGAAGAAGAATCTGGTATTATGAGTAGACTAAAAGGTAAGATAGATGATTTAAAAGAACAAGCATCTAAATACAAAGATATGTCTGTTGGAGATTTTATGTCAGATTATTTTGGTATGAGTAAAAAAGCTGAAACAGAAGCAGAGATGATTGCAAGAATGAATAAACAAAACAAAGATGCTGTTAAAAGATTAAAAGAGAAAAAAATAAGATCAGCAGAAGAGATTATGGATGATGGTGATTTTGATCCATCAGGTATGAAAGATGGAGGAAGAATTGGTTACGCGTTTGGTCGTGGTCTAAGATTAGCTAACCTTTTAAAAAAAGAAGGTGTTAGTCTTAAAGACGCTATTCAAGAATCCATTGATGATTTCATTCAATATTCTGGTGATCTTAAATATGATGCTGATGCAGTTTTAGATGATGTGTTTGAGAGATTAAGCATTGATAGAGATTCTATAGATCAATACGATGTTATTGATGCTTACGGAAAAGTTTATGATAATCTTTCTATGAACAAAATGGAATCTATGTATGAAAAAGCTGCGGATGAAGCGTTAGAAGGTTTAGGAACAAAAAGAAATAAAAATGCTGGTGGTGGATTAAATTATTTAATGGGGTTCTAAATGAAAGACTTCGGCAGTCCAGAAACATGGAACATGAAAGTTGATGAATTCCTTGAAAAAAAATCACAAGCAAACTTAATAGAAGATTTAGCACCTGGTCCATTACGTGATCAGTATTTAAATGATTTCGATCCAACACAAGAAACTTACGAAGAGTATAAAAGAAGAAAATCTATTCCAATGGAAGATAGACCATTTAATATGGCTGAAGGTGGTCGTATGGGATATGGTAAGGGAGCTTTGGTTACTACGGTAAAAGATCTTTTAAGTAAAATACAACCGTACAAAGGTTCAACTAAAATAGGTGAGTCTACAAAAAAAATAAATAGAGAACCCGAAAAAGCTTTTATGAAAGCTTTTTTAGATTTTGCAAATGAAAAATTTAAAGGAAATTTTTCTGCAGCTGCTAATGCCATAGGTGAAAGCAGAGAAAAAATAAAAGGTATTTTTGATAGAGTTAGATTATCTGAAACAGGTACACGTGCGGGTGCTGATGTTGGAAGAAAAGCAAGAGTCTTAGAAATAGGTGAAGATTTTATACCTTATTCTGAAACAACAACTAAAGTAAATTACGATAAAAATTATTTAAAAAATTTAATTTCTGATGTCAAATCTGATTACTATACAGCAGATCAAATTGCTAAAATATTTAAGATAGGTATACCTGGTGGAACTCCTCAACAACAAAAACAGCAAATAGATGCACTTACTCAATTAATGAAAAAATTAGAAGTTAAGAATAAAGCACTAGATGCTAATGTAGGAGGAATGAAGTCTTATAATTTAAAAGATGCAGCTAAAAAGATTACAGATAAATATTATGATCAAAAACAAGTATTTGGAGCTGGAACTGCTCAAGCTGAAAGAACAGCCGCAGAAAAAGCACTTGATGAAGATCTATATGGAAAAGTATTACCTAACATAAAAAGTCGATTAAGAAATGTTAGTAAAGAAGAAGATATTTATTCTTCTTTTAAAACGGAAGGTGGTCAAGCGATTCCTGATGTAGGTCATCCTATTTCTATAAAAGAAACAAATAAATTTCCTAAATTATTTAAAGATTCAAACGTTAATAAAATTAATACTTTAACTTTTCAAGATCCTTATATTAATCAAACTATTTTATTGAAAGAAGGTTATGAAGGAGCACACAATAAATTGTTTAAAGAATTAAATAAATTTGTTGATAAAGAACTTACTTATAATGACATTAAAAAAATTAAAGAAATTAAAAAAGAAATGAATGCTTTGCACGATGACGCTGTTAAAAAAGTTTCTAACTTAGCAAAAGAAAATCCTTTCTATAAAGGTCAAGAAAAAAATATACCAAGATTAGATATTAAAGTTCCAACTGTAGGTGAATCTTTTAAATCAAAAGATATTTACGTTAATATGAACAAAGTAAATCCAGCATCTAAAGTTGGTTACATAGATCAAATAAATCCAAATGCTAAAAAACTTTCTGATTTAACAGATGAACAAAAATTACAATATGAAGCAAATATTGCTGATCAATACAAAAATAATGTAGCTAATTATTATAGACAAATGAAATATCCTGAAGAACAAATAGAAGAATTAGTAGATGCTATTGAGATGGGTACTGATTCTACAAAAGCAGTTGTACCACAAGGTTTTGAAAAAGGTGGTTCTGCTAAACCTAAAGGTAAATTTGGTAAAGCTGCATCTGCCATTGCAAAAGGTGCAGGTAGATCTTTTGGAGTATATTTTTCTCCGTCTTATGTATTAGGTGATTACGCTTTTCAAGCAGCTAAAGGAAATTTAGATTTAAATGATCCAGAGAAAAGAATTGTTTTAGGATTAGAAGCAGCTTTTGCTCCTGAATTAGTTAAAGGAACTATTTATGCTACTAAAGGAATGAAGGACAGAGCTAAACAAAAATTAGTACAAAGAGTTTTAAATTTAGGGTTACCTACAATCAAAGCTTTAAAATATGCAAGAGCAATTTCACCAATAGGTACAGCTTCTTTGTTAGGTGAAGCTGCTTACTATGGATATAAAAATTTAAAAGAAGAAGCTAAGAGAAGAGAAGATCTTGGCGAAGAAGGAAGACTATTAGAAGATGCACAACAAACTTCTGAAGATGTGTATGGTGTTGGTGCAGCACAAGGTGGATTAATTCGTAAAAGTTTTAAAAATGGTGGACCAGAAGATCCTTCAAAAAGAAAATTTATGAAAGTAGGTTTAGGACTAGCTTCTCTACTTCCATTTGGTATTGGTAAGGCATTACAAAAACCTGCTGTTAAAGAAGGTATTATGAAAGTAGCTCCTGCGGCTGAACAAGGTTGGTCTTGGGTCAAAGATAATTTTTGGACAATTTATAATACAGTTAGTAAAAAAGCTAAAGACGTCACTAAATTAAGAGATGGAGATTTAAAAAAATATCAAGATGTAGAAGTCATTGACGGACCTGAATCAGTTAGAGTCAGATATAAAACAGATAATGGTAATACTGCAGAAACAGTTTACACTAAACCTTACAAAGAAGTAAATCCAGAAACAGGAGAAATTATTGATGTACCTGGCGAGTTCCAAGAATATCAAGATGTTTATAGACTAGGTGATGGAGAAGTTTATAAAGATTTTGAAGAAGAAATCATTGATTCAGTAGATAATGTTAAGAAAATATTTAAAGAAGACTAAACTAACTACAACAATACCTCCTAAATCAGGTCCTCTACCACAAGGCTTGAATATTAAGTATAATAATGATACATCTGACAAATTGGAGAAAATAAATGGCAGACATAGACAAGTCTTTACCGAACGTAGAGCAAACAATAAACGTTCCAGCACCTGAAGAAATAGAACAAGCGCAACTTGAAGAACAAGAGCAAATTGCTGAAGCTGGTCAGCCTGTTGAATTTACACAAAACGAAGATGGATCTGTAGATATTAATTATGATCCCGCAATTGCTTCTGTTGAAGGTGCAGAAAACCATTACGCAAATTTAGCTGAACATTTACCAGAAGATATTTTAGGTGAGCTTGGCTCAGAACTTTTTGAAAATTATCAAGACTATAAAAATTCTAGAAAAGAATGGGAAAGAACTTACAGAGAAGGTTTAGATCTTTTAGGATTTAAATATGATCAAAGAACAGAACCATTCCAAGGAGCATCTGGTGCAACACACCCTGTGTTAGCAGAAGCTGTAACTCAGTTTCAAGCATTAGCTTACAAAGAATTATTACCAGCAGAAGGACCAGTAAGAACACAAATCTTAGGTCTATCTACTCCAGAAAAAGAACAACAATCTTTAAGAGTAAAAGATTTTATGAATTATCAAATTATGGATCAGATGAAAGAATATGAACCAGAGTTTGATCAAATGTTATTTTATTTACCTTTAGCAGGTTCATCATTTAAAAAAGTTTACTATGATGAAATATTAGGACGAGCTGTTTCTAAGTTTGTCCCTGCGGAAGACTTAATTGTTCCGTATTCAGCTACCTCATTAGATGATGCGGAATCAATTATTCACGTTGTAAAAATTTCTGAAAATGAAATGCGTAAACAACAAGTTGCTGGTTTCTATAGAGATATAGAATTAAAACCAGGCGACGCACAAGAGTCAGAAGTAACACAAAAGGAAAGAGAACTTGAAGGACAGACTAAATCAAGAAACGAAGATATTTTTAATTTATTAGAATGTCACGTTAATTTAGATTTAGAAGGTTTTGAAGATATGGGTCAAGACGGCGAGCCAACAGGTATTAAACTTCCTTACATTGTAACAATTGAAGAAAACTCTAGAGAGATTCTTTCTATTAGAAGAAACTATGAAGTAGGTGACCCTAAAAAAACTAAAATACAATATTTTGTACATTTTAAATTTTTACCAGGTTTAGGATTTTATGGTTTCGGTCTAATCCACATGATAGGTGGACTGTCAAGAACAGCGACCGCTGCTTTAAGACAGCTCTTAGATGCGGGAACGTTATCTAATCTGCCAGCAGGTTTTAAACAAAGAGGAATAAGAATCAGAGACGATGCACAATCTATTCAACCTGGAGAATTTAGAGATGTAGACGCACCAGGAGGAAATATTAGAGATGCATTTATGATGCTTCCATTTAAGGAGCCGTCTCAAACCCTATTAGCACTTATGGGCGTCGTGGTACAAGCTGGTCAGCGTTTCGCATCTATAGCTGATCTTCAAGTAGGAGAGGGTAATCAACAAGCGGCAGTGGGCACGACCGTTGCGCTTTTAGAAAGAGGATCGAGAACAATGTCTGCGATTCACAAAAGAATTTATGCAGCACTACGATCTGAGTTTAAATTACTAGCAAGAGTTTTTAAGTTATATCTACCTCAAGAATATCCATACGATGTTGTTGGTGGTCAAAAGACTATCAAGCAATCGGATTTTGATGATAGGGTTGATATACTGCCAGTTGCTGATCCCAATATTTTCTCACAGACACAGCGTATTTCCCTTGCGCAAACGGAAATGCAATTGGCAGCCTCAAATCCTGCCATCCATAATCAGTATGAAGTTTACAGAAATATGTATGAAGCATTAGGTGTAAAAGACATAGATAAAATTTTAATTCGACCACAACCACCTCAACCAAAGGACCCAGCGTTAGAACACATTGATGCTCTCGCTGGGAAACCGTTCCAAGCATTTCCTGGTCAAGATCACAGAGCACACATTACAGCGCATTTAAATTTTATGGCTACTAATATGGCAAGAAATGCTCCTGTGGTTATGGCTTCATTAGAAAAAAATTGTTTTGAACACATTTCATTAATGGCTCAAGAACAAGTTGAGATTGAATTTAGAAATGAGATGCAACAAGTAGCTGCTATTCAACAAAACCCACAAGCGATGCAAGATCCTAATGTTCAAATGCAAATTAAAATGATTTCTGAAAAGATTGAAGCAAGAAAAGCACAGTTGATTGCTGATATGATGGAAGAATTTATGAACGAAGAGAAAAAAATAACTTCTCAATTTGATAATGATCCTATTGCTAAACTTAGAGCAAGAGAATTAGACCTTCAAGCACAAGAAAATGATAGAAAACGTAAAGCTGATCAAGATAGAAGTAACTTAGATCGAATGAGAGCAATGATGAATCAATCAACTACACAACAAAAGTTAAATCAAAACGAAGAATTGGCTAGATTAAGAGCTGATACGTCGATAGAAAAGACAATTTTATCGGCGCAACTTAAAAAGGATAGATAAATGTCGACAAAAGCACAGAAAAAAGTTAAAAAAGTAATGAAAGAGTTCAAAAAAGGTGAACTCAACATTGGGAAAAGTAGTAAAAAAGTAAAAAGTCGTAAACAAGCGATTGCAATTGCTCTTTCTCAAGCAGGTAAAAGCAAAAAAAGAGGCTAATATGAAAAAAAACAAAAAACAAATGTCAGGAACTTATTCTTGTGAGAAAATCAAAGAAGTTAAGATGACAAAACCAAATGAATCTCAAAAAGACATGGTTCAAGGTCAAGGAAAAGTTCTAGCAGAGAAAAAAAGATCAGCAACTTGGTACTAATATGTTTCCGTGGGGACTTTTAGGCCAAGGTTTTAAGGCTGGACTAGAGATTTACAAAAATAAAAAAGCAGCTGATGTTGCAATGTCAGAGGCTAAACTCCTGCATATAGAAAAAATGAAGCGGGGAGAAATAGAATTTTCTGGAAAAATTACAGATGCCCAGAAAGGCGACTGGAAGGACGAATTTGTACTTTTAGTTTTGTCAAGTCCTCTGTTTTTGCTTGCATATTCTGTTTTTGCAGAAGATGAAAAGATGCAAGAGAAGATTGACTTGTATTTTCAAAAATTGCAAGAGATGCCCTGGTGGATTGTCGGATTATGGGCGTCAGTAGTCGCTGCAATTTACGGACTTAAGGCTACAGACATTATGAACATGAACAAAAAATAAGGAGAATGAAATGAAAAAGAAAAAAATACCTGCTGGTAAAAAAGGAAAAGGAATCAGAATGCTAAAAAAGAAAGCACCTGAAGTAGCAAAAAGAATGGGATATAAATATGGGAGTAAAAAATAATGCCTTCTAAAAAACCTGGCTTATGGGCCAACATTAACAGAAGAAAAAAATTAGGTATATCGAGACCTAAGTCTAAATCAACAATATCAAAGAAAGCTTATGCTAATATGAAAGCTGGCTTTCCTAAGAAAAAGAAAAAATAATATGGCCAAAGGTGTAAAACATTATTTTAAAAGTGGAAAAGAATACAAAGGAGCCACACATAAGGATGCCAAAGGTAGACTTATGTCTGGTAAAAAACACACAGCATCAAGTAAATATTTAGTTCATAAAAAACAACTAAAGAAGAAAAAATGATAGCAAAAAAAGGATATGGCAGAGCATTTCTGCAACGTGGAACACCTAAAATCTTTGATCAGTTAGAGATGAAGGTTCCTTATCCTAGAGGACAAGAAGTCCCAAGAACGGGGCTTAGATCAGGAAGTAAGTCTCCTGCGTGGCAAAGAAAAGAAGGTAAATCTAAATCAGGTGGATTAAATAGAAAAGGTATTGCATCTTACAGAAGAGCAAATCCTGGTTCTAAATTATCTATGGCTGTAACCACAAAACCTTCAAAACTAAAGAAAGGTAGCAAGGCTGCAAACAGAAGAAAATCATTTTGTGCCAGAATGTCTGGAATGAAAAAAAGATTAACTTCTGCTAAAACAGCAAGAGATCCTAACTCAAGAATCAATAAATCCTTGAGAAAATGGAACTGCTAAAACAATAGATGGATGATTTAATCCTAATACAAAAGATACAAAAAATGTTAAAAGAAAGTTACCAAAATGTTGGTGACGCCATGATTGCTGGAGGAGTTGACAACATGGAAAAATACAAGTATATGTTAGGTCAGGCACATGCCTACCAATATATTTCACAGGAAATCTCTAACCTGCTAAACAAGAAGGAGCAAAAAGAAGATGAACAATTCAGAGACCTCACAAACGTTGTCGAATTCGGACAACGAGATCCCGAAGCTTAAAAACGCTTTAGAGGAAAAATACAAATCAACAGAAACAAAAAGATTAGATCCAGAAAATATTCAAGGAGTCGTCGATGACTTACCTGAACCATCTGGTTGGAGACTTTTAGTTTTACCTTTTACACCAAAAGAAAAAACTAAAGGTGGATTAATTATTGCCCAAGAATCTTTAGACAAAGCAAGAATCGCAACTAACTGCGGTTATGTTTTAAAGATGGGCCCACTTGCATATATGGACAAAGATAAATTTGAAACTGGTCCTTGGTGCAAAAAAGGAGATTGGGTGATCTTTGCAAGATATGCAGGATCACGATTACCAATAGAAGGCGGAGAAATCCGTATTTTAAACGACGACGAAGTTTTAGGAACTATAAAAGATCCTGAAGCTGTGTTGCATTACATTTAACATAGGAGGAGACTATGCAAGAACAAGAAACACAAAATATGGTTGACATCGATACTACAGGTCCTGGTGCTGATATTGAGTTAGAAGATCAGAAACCTGAGAACGAAGTTGAAACTAAAGAAGACCCTAGCTCCGCGCCACAAGATTCTACTGACGAGACTGTAGAAGCGAGCGACGAGAAGCAAGAGACTAAACAGGAAGAAAAACCTGAACAGAAGAAAGAAGAATTAGAACAGTACAGTGAATCTGTACAAAGAAGAATTGCTAAACTAACTAAAAAATGGAGAGAAGCAGAACGTCAAAAAGACGAAGCAATAACTTTTGCTCAAATCCAAAAAGAACAAAGAGAAAAGTTAGAAAAAAAATATTCTTCAGTAGAACAAGCTGGTGTTAAAGACAGAGAAGAGCGAATAAAATCAGGTATGCAAGCAGCAGCCGCTAAACTAGCAGCAGCTAGAGAAGCGCAAGATTTTGCAGCTGAAATTGAAGCTCAAAAAGAAATAGCAAAACTAGGATATGAAGAAGCTAGACTTATAGAAGCCAAAGCAATGGCTGAAGAAGCAGTTAAATCTGCTCCAAGAGAGCAAGAAACGCCTAGAATCACGCCACAACGAACTGAAATGACAGATCCTAAAGCAGAGTCTTGGGGAGCTAAAAACAGATGGTTTGGCACTGATACTGCTATGACTTATACGGCTTTTGACATACATAAAAAGCTAACTGAGGAAGAAGGATATGATCCTTCAAGCGACGAATATTATGCAGAAGTTGATAAAAGAATAAGACTTGAATTTCCGCACAAATTTGATACAAGTTCAACTAAGGTTGAAAATAATACGACCAAACCGACACAAATAGTAGCTTCAGCGAAGCGAAGTGTAAAACCTGGTCGCAAAACCGTGAGACTCACCCCTTCTCAGGTTGCAATCGCTAAAAAATTAGGAGTGCCATTGGAAGAATATGCGAAACAATTAAAAATCACGAAGGAGGTATAAGCATATGGAAAATAAAACAGATAACAAAACTTCTCGTGCGAGTCAGTCAAGGGAAAAAAACAAAAGACCTACGACTTGGACTCCACCATCATCTTTAGATGCACCACCTGCGCCTGACGGATTCAGACACAGATGGATAAGAACTGAGGTATTAGGTTTTGACGATACAAAAAACATGTCAGGTAAATTTAGATCTGGCTGGGAACTCGTTAGAGCAGATGAATATCCAGACCATTCTTACCCTCAAGTGGCCGAAGGCAAGTACGCAGGAGTAATCGGAGTTGGCGGCCTTGTGCTGGCAAGGATACCAGAGGAGATCGCAAAAGCTCGACAAGCTTATTTTGCACAGCAAACTAAGGATCGAGATGATGCAGTTAACAACGATCTTATGAAGGAGCAGCATCCAAGTATGCCTATCAATAATGAGAGGCAGACTCGTGTAACTTTCGGTGGTACAAAGAAAAGTTAATTTTTTAACGATTCTCGGGTTAATCCCTACCATTGAATTAACATTAACCGTAAAACTATTTAATTAGTTTTACAAAAGGAGAAAAAATATGGCTAATAAAGACGCTGCTTTCGGATTGAAAGCAATCGGTAAAGTTGGTCAGAATAAAGACAATCAAGGTCTAAGTGAATATAGTATTGCAGCTTCTGCAACAGCTATATATCAAAACGATCCAGTGCAAATGTTAGCAACTGGAACTATTGGTGTAGCTGCAGCGGGGGACGTTTTATTAGGCTCACTTAACGGTGTCTTTTATACTGACTCTTCGAGCTCAAAACCTACATGGGAAAATCATTTAGCTGCATCTAACGCTGCAACAGACATCGTTGGATTCATTTCTGATGACCCTTATGAAAGGTTTGAAGTTCAAAGTGCTGGTACAGTTGCCCAAACAAACATTGGTAATTGTGCTGACATAGTATACGCAGCTGGTAGTTCACCAAACTTTGTTTCAAAAGTTGAAATTTCTGGAACAATGGCAAACACTGCTGCTCAATTAAAAATAATCGGAGTTTCAAAAGATCCTGATAATAGTGACTTAAGTTCGGCTAATCCGAATGTAGTTGTTACTATCAACGAACACTTCTTGAAACAAACGGCAGGCATATAATAGGATAGGAGAATAATATTATGGCAATATCACGATCACAACTAGTTAAAGAACTAGAGCCAGGATTGAATGCACTATTCGGCCTGGAGTACAAAAGATACGAAAATCAGCATGCTGAGATTTTCGACAGCGAGAATTCAGACA
>Ga0208428_1000938_pt1 | contig 12630 bp, 9 predicted proteins | sample DEB08_DNA_11_FD_184535 | JGI IMG/M metagenome (GOLD analysis project Ga0208428, IMG submission 184535) | Aqueous microbial communities from the Delaware River and Bay under freshwater to marine salinity gradient to study organic matter... | ecosystem: Environmental > Aquatic > Marine > Coastal ... | reverse complement strand
ACATTCAACAAACTTTTTATCACCTTGATCTCCAAGAAGAAGAAAGGAACGAGTGCAGATGTCAATCACAATACCTTGGACGCATTCAGTGTTGTTCATGATGTGTGGAGTGCTTCCCTTGATTACCTTAGTATTATAGGGCATCTGGGCAGGGGTGTCAAGTGTGCCGATTGGAGAAGTGGTTTTACTTGCAATATTATCCCGATATTTCTGTCAATGTAACAAATGATTGTCCAGTAGGATCTTTAAAAGCACTTCTATTAATTTCAAGCGTTCTTCCATCAGAATTTAAAAATAATGATGCTTGAAAAGTGTATGTCACTGAAGAAGTTGTTGCGGGTGTATCCAAAACTTCAAGTTTAGGTCTAGAAAATTGATCGATAGAACCAAAATTAAATGTTCCCCCTGTACCCCAACCAAAATCAACCGGACCACCTGTTGTTGTATCTGTTATTGGGGTATAAATTGGGGTTCCATTTCTCAAAATTCTAATTCCAGCATATACTGAATTAGCACTAGTATTAGTTATCAAATATGCTGAAGGATTACATTCCACTAAAATTTTATTTGAAGCACTATTCGGAGTAATAGATGTATCAAAGTTGGTAAGATTTGTATAATTTGCTTGAGTGGTAATAACAGTTAGGGTAGTTATTTTCTTTTGCACTATCTGTATGATTCCCCCACCACTTGCACCAACAGGAAGTCCATCTTTTGGAAAGATTTTATTTGTTCTTAATTCTGACATTATCCCGAGACCTCCATTAATGTGATATATGAAACAACAGGATGTATATCATTATTTGCTAATAACCTATTAATCCAAAAAAATTCTGAATTACCGGTTATATATGGTTTTCCTTGTGTTTTATAAGTGACCGTAGATGTCGTTGAGGGACTATCAAGTACTTGGATATTAATTCTATGGAACCTAACATTACGTAGAGTTATAGTGCCATCTGTAGCTGAAGCTGCAGTTGCATCCACATAACTATCTCCAAATGGACCATTACCATCTTCTCCGGGAGTATAAATTACCGTAGAATTCCTTAATATACGAAGTCCTCCACCACTCACTCCTGTGTTCGGAGATACAGCACCTACCCCCTGACATATCATTACAAAAATTTTACTATTTGCACTTGTAGGAGTAATTGTTGCACTTAATGTAGTATCAATCCAAGTAGATGTATTTGAAATGACACTTGTTGAACTATTAGTGTTTTGAACAATTTGAATAATGCCACCTCCACCACCAGTAGGCACACCATTGACTGGAACTATACTATCAACTCTAAGTTGTGATGACATATCAGGAAGGTTCAGTGGGCCAAGTAACAGAATTCATATCCAACTCATATCTATCATTAAGAGTTGGATTTGCAGTAGCAGGAAGGTCTCGAAGTGCTTGACGATAAGTAGACCACTCAGAAGAAATTGTAAGATCTGATGATGCTCTCCAATCAGTCAATGCAATTCTACGATCTCTTTCTTGACGCAGAAGTCTCATTGGTTCTGCATTATCAAGTTCAGTGATTTTTGCGGTGATTGCTTCTTCAGTTGGTTGCTCGTATCCGTGTCCGTCTATCCACTCCAAACCAGAATACTCATCACCACGAAGCACCCATTCTGCTCCTGGTGTGAGTTTTTGTAATGCTGAAACAATATCGTATTTCATAGTAATAATTATTTTAGTTTTATTTAGGTTTTATTGTGATATCTCAAATGCATTTATATATGAAACTCTCTCCGGATTTCCAAGTGTAACCTGATTACCATTAAAAGATTTAATATAAACATTATAAGTTAAGGTAGAAGTTGAATTTGGAAAATCTATAAAATTTCCAACCGAATGTGCTTCAAGTCCTGCTGCATTTATATAATAATTTCCCATACCAAATAAAGCACCAGTAGTTTCTAAGTTTGAACCATTTCTATGAAGAGACCATGACACATGATTGTTAGCTACTGGTGTTTGTACCCAAGATGTCCATGCAATTAATATTTTACTGGAAGCAAATTTTGGAGTGATAGTTACTTGTATAGCACTAGATACAAAAGAAGTTGAAGTTGTACTAGTTGAAGTCAAAACTATATTGGTTTGGATATTAACAATACTTCCAGGAGGAGCAGAAGTCCAATTTCCACTAGAATCAAATGATAATGTTCCACCACCCACATTTAAAGTTCCCATACTATCTCCTTATACGATTACCCAAGTACTGCCAGATGGGATTGTAACGGTAACACCAGTATTTATTGTGATTGGACCAGCACTCATTGCATTTCTGTTGGGAGTAATTGTATAATTCTGAGTGACATTCTGATTATTTTCATAAAATACACCATCAAATGGTAAAGAAGAAGCAGCACCAACACTAGAACTACCTACTTCAACCCATTGTCCAGCAGATCTAACTTTAATTCCCATAATTTATATTTTTTGATTATTTAGGTCTTAATCATATAAACAAGAGCATAATATGGTGGCCTGTTTTCGTGATAATCATCACCACCATTAGATAGTATGTTAAATATTCTATCATTACCAAGCTGAGATCCAGTTCCAGACACATAACCAGTACCATCATTTGGAGCAAATGGATTTAAATCACTCCTAGAAAATGCTATCCATGAGGGACCATCAGCAGTTTGATTATTAACATTGTGAGTGTGACTTGGCATCTCAGCAGTGGTCAACTGGTGAGCAACAGCACCACCAGTATCTCCTGGTCTATGATTACCACTGAGAGTGCCCGTATTTACATCAAATGTTTGTGCTGCTCCAGAGTCACTACCAGCACCAACAATAAATTGATTTCTTAAATCTGGAACATTAGAACCAACAACAAGTTGTAGAGCCGTAGTGGAAGCAGCACTTCCATCACATAACTGATAACCAGAGGGAATACTTGCAATTGAACCTCCCCACATATGAATAGTTCCTGTTAATACGGAACTACTAGAACCCGCACTCGTAGAAGTATCATACCAAATATCACCATCACAAACATCAACCGTTGGTTCAGTTTCTTGAACATAACGTTTACCATATGCGTTACTTGTAGATCCTATTCCAATTGTTGATATTCCGGCAGAAGTTGTGACTGATATTGGATTACTGCAAGCATATTCTGTTCTTGGATTTCCTTCATCTGTATATTGAACCACATCAACATCAGAAAGAAGTCCTCCTCCTCCTCCACCAGCAACAGCACTAATTGTAAATCCTCCTGCTGCTACTGGATCAATTGTAATATTTGAACCTGCAGTAATTAAAACATCATCATTAGTTGATCCATCACTCAATCTTAAGGCAACATTATCACCACTATCAATTGCTGTTAATGTATATCCAGCACCAGCAAGAGTTTCCAAATCACTCCATTGTGGTGCTGTAGATGAATTATTCCAAGTGAGAACATAACCATCACCACCAGCACCAGGATCTGTTAAAAATGTAGTGCTTCCTGGTCCATTTTGATAAGGAATATCACCGGCAGTTCCACCAGCAAGATTATCTGCTGTTCCCACACTAATATCACCGGCAGTTGCCCAAGAAGGTGCAGATGATCCATTGGACTGCAGTAACTGACCAGAAGTTCCTTGTGGTAATACATCAGTGTCATTATTTGATATCTGATATAATATTTGATTAGTGGCATTAATTTCTATATCGGTTGCTAATCCTGCTCTGGTGGCATAATCAGCATTATCAATAGATCCGGTTATAGTTGCACCATTAATATTGTTGACGTAAAGGTTATCCCAATACAAATTAGATGCACCTAAATTAAATGTTGATGTTGATCCAGGAACAAATCCACTTTCATTAATCCTAACAATTCTCGTTAATGCGGTCGCCACTCCTACAGTTCCAGAACCCAATTCAAAATCAATAATTGGATTGGAAGTTGAATCGACATTGGTTTCCAATCTTATACAGTTTCCAGTTACATCAGGAATACCGTTTTGATGATTAAAAGCAATATTAGCATTACCATATCCATCGTTTATAGTTAATGCAACTGATCCACTACCCTTACCAGCTACAATGTCTCCATCAATTGTAAATAATTCATTAGTGTTTGGATTACAAGCAATACCAGCATCAGTATATAAAAATTCATTACTTCTGGTTGTATTATTTGAATCAACAAAAGTTAGATAATAAGTACCAATTCCAGTTGTAGTTCCTGTTGAAACTTTATCAGCACTATCAACAGTCAGACCACTTGGATTTACCCAAGAAGGTGCTGAAGTTTCATTGGATTGTAATAGTTGTCCTGCATTTCCGTTAGGTATGAAATCGGTAGTGTCCGGTGCTGTTTGATAAGGTATTTGTGAAGCAGAACCACCCTTAAGATTGGTAGCAATACCAGCATTGTCAGCATAATCTGCAGTAGCAACACTAGCACCCGCAAAGTTAATATTAACACTAGAAGCATCAGTTAATCTTCCTTTGGAGTCAACAGTAAATGTTCCTACTTGTGTAGAAGAACCATAAGAACCTGCAGCAACACTAGTATTTGCAAGAGTTAGTGCTAGGTCTACATTAGCAGTTCCATCAAAAGATACTGCTGGAGAAGTACCATCTCCAGAAATGCTAAAATCTCTAGGAGTTGTTAAACTATCGGCACTATCAACACTCAGACCACTTGGATTTACCCAATCAACACCAGAACCAGTAGAAGATAATACTTGACCTGATGTTCCTGCTTCATTATTAACGTCATAAAGTGCAGCACGTAACCTTATGTTTCCATTGACATCTAAAGTTTGTGATGGTGCATCAGTTGCAATGCCGATATTACCTTCTTTCGTTATACGAAGTCTTTCCTCTACATCATTAACATTAGATGGTGTAGTATTATCAACACCAAAGACCATATCAGCAGTATTGCTTCCACGATCTTCCATGTTGATATAACCAACATATGCATCAGCAGAATTTCTAAATGCAATACCACGATCTTGTGTATTATCACTTGTTTGAATAATAAGAGCATTCTTTCCACCAGAAGTATAAACAGAAAGAACACCTTCATCTGCAGGGGCACCACCAGTAATATTAGTAGTATCACCAACAGTTATTGTTGTGGAAGCAATAATATCATCTCCAAATGTAGATATTCCAGATGCATTAAAAAGAACAGTTTCTAAGGATTCTGTAAATGTTCCGGTTCTTGCAGTTAAACTATCAAATGTAATGTCATCACCGACATAAAGATCACCACCAACATAAAGATCTCCACCTGTTGTTGTGATTCCTCCACTAGATGCAAGTGTTGTTGCTCCACCCACATTTAAATTTAATCCAATATTTACACTTTTCTCTACACCAACACCACCTTCTGTTACAACTGATCCACTATTTTCATTAGTAGATTCTGTGTCACTTTCTATATAAAGGTTATCCTTCACTACAACCGAAGAAGAACCTCCCCCATCAGAATTCAGATTTAAATTACCAGATATAGATTCTACAGTACTTTCAGAAATTTTTACATTTCCAAGAGTAGAAACACCAGTAACTAATATATTATCAAATTCTCCAATACCAAAATCAAACTGTGCTATCGTCCCGACACCAGTGATATTAAGATTAGTTGCTTGTATTGATTGTCCAACTGTTAGGTTCTTAGCAATACCAACACCACCATCAACTTGGACGGCACCAGTATCAACATTTCCAATAGTATTATCAGTAACATCAGTGAAAGTTGCAGGTTCTGATACTGTAAGACCATCTAATGTTGTTGTTCCATCAACATCTAAATCAGTAGAAATATCAACAGAAGCATTGATGTCTACATTATTTGCAAATGTAGAAAAACCTGATACATTAACATTATCAAGTTCAGTGCTACCAGTTACATTTAATGCTGTTCCAGTATTTTGATTAATTGTAACATTGGAATCAATGTCTACAGTATTTCTAAAAGTTGAAAAACCAGATACATCTAAATTATCAATAAAAACACCACCACTAAATGTGGATACACCTAAAACATCAAGAAGTTGTGTGGGAATTGTACTTCCAATACCAACACGATTATTGTTAAAATCAAAATAAAAATTATCTGCACCATCCACAAGACCAGCGGTGTTATGGAATTGTATTTGACCTATTGTTCCACCTGCACCTGTTATAACTGATTCTTGTCTAACCCATAAAATACCATCGTTAGATTTTGTAATTATATAACCATTTTGTCCCGGTTGATTTGTAGAATCATAAATGTCTCCAGTGATTCTAAAATCACCTACCAAATGAAGTTCTTGTGTCGGATCTGTGGTTCCAATACCAACCGAACCAATACCAGTCGTTGTAATAACTGTTCCACCAGTTCCTACAGTAATTCTATCTCCAGCAGAAAGTAATCCATTATCAAAGGTAAATCTCGCATCTGTTGCAAAATCATTGAAAGAATTAAATAAAACTTCAGTATTATTTCCGGGAGAAAATATAGTAATATCAACATTAGGTGCGGGTGAAAGATCTGGATTTAGATATCCCTGAGCAGTAATTGCGGCACCAATAAAATTCAGTTGTGTTGTACTACTCAATCCACCAACTAAATTACTCAACCCCTCGTCATAGATACTGATAGATCCTGGTATGATACCTCCTTGATTTGGTATCCAATATCTTTCTCCAGGATCAACATTTGGATTATCTACAGATACTACAATGTATTGTTGACCAACGGGAACTACTTTTGCAGTAACAGATGATGGTCCGACTATAGGATCTCCTAAGTTTGGCTCTGCATCTCCAACAGACAAATATCTATATCTATCAGCACTTAATGCTGATTGTGGAGTTATTTTAGAACGACCAGATATATACTTCGACATACTTATGTTGTGCTATTTTCCAGAATGCTCATAATAAACTCCATTTGTAATGGAGCAACCTGACCTCCACTTAAATATGTGTGTGCAATACCAGAAACTACACCAGTATTGGTAGTAAATGTGAGTGATGTTCCAACAGAACCATCAATACTATCAACAATAAAAGATCTTTGTGGATCTGGAAAGATTGATGTTGTTAATCCACCAGTATATGAACCACAACTGAATGCGATTCCACTCATCGTGATTTCATCATTTGCCTCAAATCCGTGAGGTGTTGTTGTTTCTACCGTTGTAATACCTGTATTATTATCATACTGAACTGCACTTATAGAAACGACACCATCCTGAACACCTTCAATTATTACAGAATCTTGTATAAGTGCAGATCTTTCTAATACTAATCTACCATCAATAATAACTAATGCATCTTGTGGAGGTATTTCCCCATTTTTTATAACTCTTATATTTCTCGTATTTCCAGAAGTTTTTGATGCCGTACTTTTTCTTCTATGCGTAAATGTAATTGTTGGATAAGTATTTACCCCAACATTAGAAACGGAGGCATAAAGAACAATAGAAGAAACACCAGTTGGTGCAGTATAAACGGTTTGTTCTCCAGGTGCTACCGGAACTGCGATAGTAATAAATTTATTAAGTGGTGCGACTGCCATATTATCTCAACGCAAGTATGAGTGGTGTAACTTCTGCCTGAATTGCTTTACTAAAATCTCTTCCTCTAACTGTTGATGTTGTTTGATCAACTTGAATGCCTTCACCAATATCAAAGTTTCCTTTTTGATCCGTTGAAGTAAATGGAATTTGTGCTCCATCAAGGGCTACAATTTCATTTTCTTTTATTGGAAGAGCACCCTGGAAGGGTAACGATGTATTTATACTTGTACCTGTACCAACATACTCAAAAGAATGAGAACTCGTCAGAATACGACTGATTCTTTGAAGTGTAAATGGATCACCCGCAAATAGTTCATAAGGAACAAATTCGTTAAATGTAATCGTTGTAATTCCAGTTGTATTTTCTGTTGCTTCAGATACTGTAAAATAAATGGGAGTCATTACAGCAGTCGCAAGACTCGTATTTCCATCAATATCAACAACAATATTTTGTGTTGGTAAGTAATTTCTACCAGAATTAATTACATCAATTTCGGTAATTGATCCATTTACATCTACTGTTGCACTTGCCTCCGCAATAATACCTTGTGGACCTTTTGGTGTTACTGTTCCATCAGCATCACGAATAGTTACTGTCGGTGGAGTTGCTTGACTAAAACCACTTCCACCATTCAAAACTGTAATACTAGCAAGTTCTTGTAGTGGTGCCGTAATTCTTCCAGTTCCAACAGCATCTGGATAATTACTTAAATCTATTTTGATGTAAGCTGCCTGTCCATCAAAAGGTCTTCTAAAATTATTATTTGAATCAGTCACACCTGTTCCTACAATAACATCAGAATTATCTCCAGGTATCACATCATTCAATACCGTTCCACTATATTGAGTTACACCTAGTCCAACTGCATATAATCCAAAATTACCAAAAGAACTATTAGAGTTTGTTAGATCACACTGACCACCAGTGTCAGCATAAATTGCAATATCGTTATTGATTGTAAAAATAGAAACTAACTGTGCATACGCATTATTCGTGATTGATACACCAATACCATTTTCATTATATTGAGTGAATGAATCACAAACCATAGATTTAAGATCAGCACCAGGAATAGATGCTGTTGCATCATTTCCATCAATTCTCATACCAATACTTTCAGTCATAAAGTTGGTACAATTTCTTACATATGGTGATCTCCATCTTAAAGTTGGTCCTTCTTCTGCAGGACCTGCAATCGTATATCCACTATTTGCAGTTACTCCTGTTTTTGGAAATGCAACCGCACCAGCACCAAGATGAGAAACACCAATCGTTGCTCCAGCAAAGTTTAAATTTTCAACTAGACATCCTCTCCTGACCCAGAAAACATCTAATGTTGGATTTGATGGTTCAATAGTGACCAATCGCAGATCTTCACCAGTAATTGATACATCTCTTTGAAGACCTACTGGATTATTTTCTACATAACGACCAGGACGAATTTTGATTGTATCACCAGGTTGTGCAACTGCTGCTGCACCACCGACTGTTGCTTTTGCATCACCTTCTAATAGTCCAGAATTAGAATCATCACCATCTTTTGACACCCAAATCGTATTTTGTGTTTCTACACCTGATGGTCTCCAAGATACACCAGTTCCAACAGATGCTAAACGATAATCTCTACCAGCAATGCCAGTGTTTTGATTTTGATCTGTTAATGTGAAATCTAATTCCAAATCACCAACAATCTTAGCATTATTTCCTACATTCAGATTTTCTTCAATTCCAACACCACCCTCAACTATAAGTGCTCCAGTGTCTTTATCTGTTGATGTTGTGGTAGATTCAATAGTCGTATCTCCACCGACGATTAATTTTTTTACAATACCAACACCACCATCAATTTGAACAGATGCACTCAAAGTGCTAGTAGCATCAGTTACATCATTAAATGTTGCAACTCCATCAACATCTAATGTGTCATTAAGTGTGGTTGCAAGATCAACATCTAATGTGTCATTGAGTGTGGTAGCACCATCAACATCTAATGTGTCATTGAGTGTGGTAGCACCATCAACATCTAATGTGTCATTGAGTGTGGTAGCATTATCGACATTCAAAGTTCCTCCTACATCCAATGTGAATGCTGGATTATTATTATTAATACCAACATTTGTAAGCCTGTAAATATCACCAGAATCTGTTGTTCCCCATAAATCTTTTAATTGGATTCTTGCAATTAAATTAGGATTACTTGGATCAGCTGTTGGAACAGCATTAGTAGTTCCAATTCCAAGACTATTAATATTAGTAAAATTTAAAACAGTAAATGATTGTGCAGCACCTACAAGAGGATTATTAGGATCGTTTGAAATATAAACACCTTCGTCCTGAATAAAAATACCTTCAGAAAAACTAGGTTCAAAAGTAACCCAACGAATACCAGTCTCATCACGATTTAAAAAAGAACCATTCAATCCAGGAGATCCCGCAGAATCATAAATGTTTCTTGAGATCGAAATCGTTCCATCAATATCAAGTTTTAATTCTCCTTGAGCAGCAGTATTAATTCCAGAAATTGCATATCCAGGATTTATTGTTCCAATACCAACAGTGCCATCATCTGTAATTACAAATGTATTATCAGGATTAGAATTAAATTGAAACTTTTGTTGTGGAGTTGCCGTGAATATACCTATTTGTTCTGTTCTCGTATCAATATTAAGTGCTGTTCCCCCAACACCAACATCAAGTCTTGTTCTCACTAATAATTCATTTATATCAAGATTTCCACTTATAGTAAGATTTCCATCAATATTTACATCTTTTAGGAATCTGGCATCACCATCAAATATAAACCCAGAAGAATCAATAGCATTAAAAAATTTTATATTTACTTTATCAAAAAAAGTTACATCCTCATTAAAATAAACCTGTTCTCCAAATACATTGATATTAAAAGAATTTAATGTCATTTTTTAATCTGCAGAAAAGAACGGTAATGATGATACAGCTTCACCAATGAGAGGAGCATCTCCAATTCCAAATAAAGTACCAGCACCCTCAAGGAAATCTAATCCAACATAAGATCCTTCAAAAACTCTCATCATCCAACTACCTATAGTTTGTTCTACAAGACTTCCAGTCAATCCATCTACAGATACATTTTGACCATCAATAAGGATTGATCCATTTTTAGCAATTAAATTAATATTTCTACCTGCCTGAACATCTATATCTTCATCTGCTTGAAGCATAATATTTTGTCCCTTGATTTTTACATTACCATTTTTCATACAGGTAACTGTAATATCTCCATTAACTGTAGCAATTACTAAACTTACATCTTTGGCAGATGCTTTTGTTCCCGATATCATTTCTATTGTTTTATCATTATGAATATGATAATTACCACTTTCGGAAAAAAGTGACATATTCATATCTTTATTATTAGTAAACCCATAATAACCAAAAACAGATGAACCGTCTCCATTCATCATAGGATCAGAAACACTAAAACTATACTGATATCCAAAGGAATCATATGAACGAAGTTCTACATTTTTGTTAGGTCTTTCTGCCATTGTATTATACGCAATCTATGACACTTATAATTTCACCTTGCTGTTCTGAGGTGAATGGTTTTACTAAAGGTTTAATCAATGCTCCACTACCAGTTTCTGTATTTACAACAATATTTGGTAAAGTATCTACTTTCACTTTATTTATTGGAGATACTGATATCGGAGATGCTGAAATAATCTTACCACCATTTTCTACATCTATACTCAAATTATATTCAACTCCATTTTCATCAACCGCAGTATCACCTGGAGAATAATCTCGTCCAGGATAAAGAATGATAGTGTCATCTACTCCATTCTCAACTTCTCCATCATCTCCAACTGGATAATTTTCACCTTCTGATATAATATAAACTCCAGTAATTTTTCCATATGTTGGAGATGAACTATTAAAATCAACGATTGCTCTTCCAACTGCACCATATCCTAACTGACAAGGATCATCAAAAGATACCATTGGTGGAGCATAATAATATCCAGATCCAGGATCCGTAATTTCGACTCCAATAATACTTCCTGTTCTTGCAACAGAAGAAGTTACTTCACCCAATCCATTCGTATTATTAACGATTCCACCCAATAATACTCTTCCCGCTCCACCAGAACCATCTCCACCAAAGAAAGAAACTTTTGGACCACCACAACTTGTAGGTTCTGCGCAATTTGGTTTGGAATATGGAGAAGTTAAAGTAGTTATACCTGCCAGAGCATTAGAAACATTTGCATTCTCAAGAACTTTATCTAAAATATCATTCACCTTTGCTTTATTTTTTGGACCATATCCAATTGTCCATTCTTTTACTCCAGCACACTTGTCTCCAGTTTGATTGCAAGAAAAGAAATCTTGTACAGATTTTATGACACCAATAGAACTGCGAAGAAAATCAACAAGGTTAAATCCAAGAGGCGACAATATTTTTGAAATTCCATCTAAAACGGACTCCAATCCAGAATCAATTTCATCAATAACATCATTCAAAAGTGATCCAACAAATTGTTCTGCAGTACAAACACCAAAATTTACAACTTCTAATAAACTTTTGTCAATTAAATCTTTAATGGTATCTCCAAGACCATTAATAATCTTTGCAGAGACACAGGCAATCGCATCCTGAACTGCTTTCACTGGACCGACCATTGCTTCTTGTGCTACAACACCTGCTGCGTGTGCGGGAATAGGATTTCCAGTTGCTGCTAATACTTTGGCATAAACAGTTTTGTATAAGTTATCCAATCCTTGTTTAAGTATTGGTATTAATTCTTCATACAAAGACCTAAACAAAGTTCCTACAAATTGATTTGAGATAAATTGAATTTTTTTAACTGCATTTTGAACGTCACTTAAAAAATCAGTACTTTCTCCAATTACATTAATTAAATTTCCTAATATTCCAGATACTTGTGTTGCAAAGTTATCTTCACAAGTATCTGCAAATGTTATAACTTGTCCTGTTGCTTCTGATGCAGGATATTCTGGTGCCTTCCCTTTTCCTTCATTATTTTGATTAATTGTAGAAATATTATCTGGTTTTACATTTCTTGGTTGTTTCTGATCTTCAGTGCTTT
>Ga0208428_1000935_pt1 | contig 12657 bp, 17 predicted proteins | sample DEB08_DNA_11_FD_184535 | JGI IMG/M metagenome (GOLD analysis project Ga0208428, IMG submission 184535) | Aqueous microbial communities from the Delaware River and Bay under freshwater to marine salinity gradient to study organic matter... | ecosystem: Environmental > Aquatic > Marine > Coastal ... | reverse complement strand
ATGGCGATGGCCATAGCATTGACGGAACCACCTCAATGGGCAATATCAATGCAACTGGTATTGTCACAGCAAATAGTGCTGTCCTCTCACAAAACCTTACAGTTGGAAATGACTTAGAGGTCACTGGCAACTTAACAGTTAATGGAACGACCACAACTCTTGATACTCTTGTTCAAGAAGTAGACCTTCTTAACATTCAGGCCAATAGCACAACACCTGGTCTTGGTGTTACCCAGAGCGGTACTGGTCCAATCCTCGCTGCATATGATGGAGCATCTGAAGTATTCAGAGTTGATGATGGTGGTCGCGTCGGCATCGGAACTGATAGTCCAGGCACATTATTAGAAATCAGTAGCTCTGACCCACGTTTGACAATTCGTGATACTGACCAACCTACTAGATACACCCAACTACGCAACACAGACGGAAACACATATCTATCTCAGGGTAGTAGCGGTAGTATTATATTTGGTATACCGACAGAAAGCCTTCGTATCACTTCAGGTGGTAACGTAAATATCGGAGGTAACTACGCTCAAACCACTTATACATCACAAATTACTGGAACCCTCAATGTAACTGGCAACATTACTCAGAATGGATCAAAACTTGCTACAATAGGCAAAGCAACCGCCATGGCCATGGTCTTTGGTTGATTATAAATAAACTTACGGAGATTAAACTAAAATGGCTGCACCAAACATTGTAAACGTAACAAGTATCTATGGAAAATCCATGGGTGCTGCTTTAGGAACATCAGCTAACACTGATATTTTGACATGTCCGGCAAATAAAGTACTGAAACTAAATAGTATCATCATATCAAACGTTGATGGCGCAAACGCAGCTAGTTTTACGCTCACTTTTTATGATAACAGTGCCGCCACAAGATATCATCTTGCTAAGAATATAGATATTCAACCAGGATCATCCTTAACTATCATCGGTAAGGACAATCCACTTTATCTTGAAGAATCGGATCAGATTGAAGGATCTGCAAGTGCTTTAAATGATTTAGAAATTGTCATTTCATATGAAGAAATCGACGATGCTTAATCGATAATAATCAAACTTATGTTTTAATATTTAATATCAATTATGTCAAAGTATTATAGAAATTACATTGGTATAACCACAAACTCCCAGTATGATATTAGAAGAGAACTAGGTGGGATGGCTAATGCCTTTGATAAAGGACTGGATATGCATACCGTTAATATCACTGGTGGAAATGTAGGCGGTGGTAATGGAGTGGCACCAGGCAATGGGTATAGATATTTTGTTTTTCAGGCACCTGGCACATTAACTGTTAGTTGTCCTCCAAATGGAGTTGCTGGGTGTGAAATCATTGTCGTCGGTGGCGGTGGAGGTGGAGGCACTGGTTGGTATGGTGGTGGAGGAGGTGCTGGTGGTGTCATTCAATATCCAAATTATACCCTTAAAGATGGAGTTAATCCAGTTACAGTAGGAACGGGTGGTAATGGTGGTAGTTCTGGTGCGGATAGTGTCTATGGTCAACCTGACGATCCTTTAACTGCACTTGGTGGCGGTTATGGTGGGCCTCGTGGCGCCGGCGGCAGCCCCGGAGGATCTGGTGGTGGAGTCGGACAGCCGAATACTCCTGGTGAAGGAGTGCAAACAACCTCTAATCTAATTCCTGCCAATTCAAGAACTTATGGTTATGGAAATGATGGTGGTCCTCAAGCATATGGTGCTGGAGGCGGAGGTGCTGGTGGTGCTGGTGGTGCTGGACCCCAAGGAGCAGGTGGTGTCGGAAGAAATTGTGGCGCCATATATGATGGACCACTTATTGGATATCCAGCATTGAATCCATTTAATGGATTTTTTGGTGGTGGTGGTGCTGGTGGTAATTATCCTGGCACTTCACAACCAGGTGGTGCAGGTGGTGGAGCAAATGCTGGAGCAAGTGCAGTCGATAACACTGGCGGAGGAGGAGGAGGAGGCCAAAACAGTGGTCAAGCAGGTGGTGCTGGAGGAGATGGAATTGTTATTATCAGAACACCTGATTCATTATAACCTTTCTACCTAAATAAATAAAAACTAATCAGATCAAATGGCATTATATTCATATAAAAACCAAGAACCCACCGAATTGCCATTTCGCGTCATTGATGCGAATGGTAATTCAAGGACTGATCTGGTTAGTTTAAATGATAGTGAATTATCTGATCTTGGATTTGAACCTGTAACTAAACCAACATTCGATGAATCAACTCATCATTTAGTGTGGGATCATGCTTCTGGATATGTAGTTACTGCATATACTGCAGATGAATTGAGTCAAAAACAAATTGCAGATAACGCTAAAAAATTTATTGATTATAAGGGATTTTGGACAAAATTAAATCACGGTGGATCTAATGGTGGTTCTACTGAATTTTTAAGAAAACTTCGTGGTGCGGCGATCACAGACATTGAAATGAGTGTGATTTATTCTGAGTTTATGAATGCCATCAGTGAAGCAAAACTTGGACTTGGTAATACCAATACAATCCAATCTTACATAGAAATTATATTCTTAAAACTTAGTTTTACCGATGCAGAAAGAACAGAGTTTCAGAATATTCTTGATTCTACATGTTTGAGTATTAAACATGTGATACCAGACGCAAACTTCCTTTCAACTCACACATATAATTCAACATTGAATGAAGTTGTTCCGCCAGATGATGGCAACGAAGGATAAAAAATTTCAAGGGGTTCTACCCCTTATTTTTTGACAATTTGACTTTTAGAATCATTTGATATATAATATCACTGAATACATTATTCAAATATGGCATTTCAATCAATTTGGTATTTTTCTGATTTACCAGAAGATGTGGTAGATATTATTGAGCGTGATCTAACTGAAAGTTTTGATGGTCAGATGGCTGACTCTAAACTTCATGGAGACGCGCTCAACAAAGATAAGCGTAACTCACAAAATGCATGGATTCCCACTCATCATTGGGTCGGTGGATTTATGTGGCACTATATTGAACGTGCGAACCGTGAAAACTTCCTGTATGACCTCCGTTGTATTGATGGAGAATCAATGCAATACACTAGGTATCAAGAAGGTCAGTTTTATGGATGGCATAATGATGCAGGACTTGCAACACAATACAAGCCAGTAAGTGTTGGTAACCGTGCTGATGGTCTGGGACAAGATTTTCTAAATGAAAATGTTGAGCAGGTTCGTAAATTGTCCTTTGTGATGCAACTCTCTGATCCTGATGATTATGAAGGTGGTAACTTACAAATGTTGGATGAAGCAGGAAATTCATATTTTGCTCCTCGTAAGCGTGGAACAGTTATTCTGTTTGACTCTCGCACACAACACCGCGTTCTGAAAGTCACAAAAGGAACTCGTAAGTCTATCGTTGGATGGACTGTTGGACCCCGCTGGAAGTGATGGAGGTGTATCAATGAGTTGCGATTTTAATCCAAATAAACCAATTGGTGCGACCAAAGAAATGGTAGAGTCGAAACCAATCATGGAACAATTTAATAAGTACCACAAACAAGGATTACAATGTTCTATTGATCCAGGAGACAATAGTGTTCCAGAAGGTGCAAGAGATTATTTTGATCGTCATGGATATATGATTATCAAAAATCTTTATGATCCAAAAGAACTTTATCATCCTGTTCCAAAAGAACGAGGCCAAATTAATTATTGGGGGAAAAAATTAGATCAATTTAATCATTTCCCAGAGGAACAACAAGTAAATGGATCTCTTGCGCGATATACTCATCCACAGTATCGTGAGATTCATTCAAAAGTTCGACTAATTCTTGAAGATATTCTTGGAGAAAAACTTTATAATACTTATTATTATGATCGTTTTTACTTTGTGGGACAAAGATTATTTCGACATTCAGATAGAGATGCATGTGAAATCTCAGTAAGTATTCAGATCAGCAATAACAGCGAAGAACCTTGGCCTTTCTGCATTGAAACTCCAAGCGGAGAAGAACGTTTCTGTAATTTAGAGAATGGTTGGGGACTTCTTTATAAAGGTTGTGAAAGGCAGCATTGGAGAGATCCACTTGAATCACGTTATACTCGCAAGAGAGATAAACTGAGAAATTGGATTACTAGAAAAGAAGATGATACTTATCATCATCAAATCTTTTTCCATTATGTGAGAGCAAATGGGCCCAGAGCACACTGTGCTAATGATAGATCTAGATAATAAATGAAAGTTCCTATTTTTGAATACCCATCATATAGATATCAAATTAAAGATTGGAGTTTTAAAAAGAAAGCAATTCTTGGAAAACTAAAAGAAAAGAATTTTGCAAGAACTCCATTACAAACCTTTGAGACAGATCGTCAAAATGATGGGTCTTCTTACATGCATTATTTGGCAGAGTTGATTAATCCAGAACTTTCTGAGTTTTGTCAGGAAGCTCAAGTAACATGTTCAATGACTGATGCTTGGACTGTTAGGTATCAAAAGGGCGATCGACAAACAATTCACAATCATCGTAGTTGGGGTTTTAGTGGAATTATTTTTTTGGAGTTTGATCCAAAAATCCACACCCCAACTTGTTTTGTATCTCCGTATCAAGATCCTAGAACTGACACCACAACCATTACGATTCCCGCAGATGTTAATGAAGGTGATATGATCATCTTCCCAAGTTACACTCTCCATTATGTGGAACCAAATAATTATAGAAAGAGGAGGTCGGTAATATCATTTGATTTATTGCCCAATACTCCAGGACATAGACGCAATAAATAACTAAAAGCTTTATAGTGTAGCAAATGTCTAGAGCAAGAGATACTGCTGGTATTATTCAGTATAACAAGATTACTGTTGACTCAAATAATGCTGTCGGTATTGGCAGCTCTATTCCAGATTGTAAGTTAGACATCAACGGCGGATTAAGAGTCGTTGGTGTTTCTACTTTTGAGGATAGTGTATTAGTTCCATATGATAAGAAACTGAATTTTGGATCTTCCACTAGCCAGGAAGGACAACTTTACGCTAGTACTGAGTATTTTTATATTAACTCCGGTGCCAGTAATGGCATGTATATCCAAGGAAATGGATTTGTTAATATAAGAAGTGATGGTGGTATAGATATGTTCAGAGGAACCGAAAACGGTTCTGTGCAGTTATATTATAATGATGCTGAGAAATTTCAAACTACTGCCGGTGGTGTTGATATAACTGGTGTTGCTACCGCAACATCATTTAGTGGTAGTGGATCTGGTTTATCTTCTTTAAATGCATCACAACTAAGCTCTGGAACTATTCCAGATGCTAGGTTCCCAGCTACTTTACCATCAGCATCTGGTGCTAATTTAACATCTCTCAATGCTTCCAATCTTGGTTCTGGAACTATTCCTGATGCTAGGTTTCCAGCTACTTTACCATCAGCATCTGGTGCTAATTTAACATCTCTCAATGCTTCCAATCTTGGTTCTGGAACTATTCCTGATGCTAGGTTTCCAGCTACTTTACCATCAGCATCTGGTGCTAATTTAACTAACTTGCCTTCTTCACAATTAACGGGTGCTCTTCCTGCACTTGATGGATCAGCACTTACTAATTTAAATATTCCAGCATCTTTTGACTGGCGCGATAGTTCACTCTTCTAAATACTAATAAAACAGAAATAAAATGGCACTTAATAGAGGAAATTTAGGTAATGTGACGATCGTCTCTGCGAATCAAACTACGGCAGTGCTTACTGTTGGATCAGCTCAGACCGCCTATGTTAAAGGTATTTTGTTGCATAATTTGTCAAATACTGATGTTCAAAATACAAAGATTTATGTAGTTCCAAACAGTGGTGGATCTGCAGGATCTGCAACCACTCAGAATCAAGTAGCAAGAATTGGTCTTGGAACTGCAGATACATTCTTCTTTGAACCAGCATATCCAATTACATTGACTGCTAACGGAGATACTATTCAAGTTGAAAATGAAGCATCAACAAATGCTTCAATCAATGTTTTGGTGCTTGGTGATAAGGAGGTTTGATAGATGGCTCCATTTAAGAGAATTAATTTTAACGGTAGGGATGATAATTCGGCCGAGACTGGTTATTTTGATACCTTTTTCTCCTCAGGAAAAAGATCATCTCAAAGAGCAAGAGACGTAGTAAAATTAGTACCTACTCAAATTACTGGTGGTAATGCCACTCTGACACCAGGAAGTGGAAAGCATTATAATATTTTTACATCTTCAGGTTCTTTAGTTCTGCAGCAAGTTGGACCAGGACAAAGTATTGAATATCTTGTAATTGGTGGTGGTGGTGCTGGTGCTGCAGGTGATGGCATATATGCTGGTGGTGGAGGTGGTGCAGGTGGTTTTAGAACTGGAACCATGCCAGTCTCTGAAGGAAACAGCACTATACCAGTTGTTATTGGTAGCGGTGGATCGGGAGATTCCAGCTCAGGAAGTGCATCATCTTTCGGTCCTATCAGTGCAGCAGGAGGCGGTGGCGGCGGTCCTGGAACATCAGCAGCTGCTGACGGTGGTTCTGGTGGCGGTGGCGGTGGTAACGCAGACGGAGGATCTGGAAACAATCCGCCAGTAAGTCCAGTACAAGGATATGATGGCGGTAACGGATCCGGCGGCGGTGGCGGTGGTGGTGGCGGTGGTGGCGCTGGCTCACATGGTATGAATTATAATGGTAGTCCCGGTGTTGATTATGGTGGCGGTCATGGTGGAGTAGGTTTAGCAGCATTTAGTGGCACAACAGAAATTCCACCATCATATGGAACTGCAGGGCCACCAGGCAATCCCCCATCAGGTAGTGCTCAAGCAGGTAGATGGTTTGCTGGAGGCGGTGGTGCTGGAACTTGGAACCCTTCTTATGGTAATCCAGATGGAACTGGAATTGGTGGTGGTTATATTGGACCCGATGGAACTCTTGCTGGTCCTGCACCAGATCCTGTATCCGTTCCTGGTCAAGGAGGTCATCCATATTCTGGTGGAGGAAGAGGTGCTTATGGGACCAGTGGTACTGCAACCAATGGAACAACTAACACTGGCGGAGGTGGTGGCGGCGGTGGTGATCCAGGTCACCCCGGCCATGGTAGTGGTGGTAGCGGTATTGTTATCGTTAGATACCCCAGAGCCATGGTTGGGTTGTAGATTATAAATATCTTTAGTTTTTAGTACCACTCATATAAAACATGGCACGCTATTTTGCTCAAATTGACGATAGAAATATCGTACAGAGAGTTATTGTCGTTTCCAATGAAGATTGTGTTGATAGCAATAATGCACACAATGAAGAAGTTGGTATTGCTTTCTGCAAATTGCTGATTCAAGATCCAAGCAGTAAGTGGAAAGAAAGTTTTAAAGACGGTTCTCAAAGAGGGAGACCTGCGGGAATTGGATATAAATATGACTCTACTCGCAATGCTTATATTCCCCCTCAACCATTCCCTTCTTGGACTCTGAACGAGACCAGTTATGATTGGGAACCACCAATTACAAAACCAACTCTCACTGATGAACAAATTGCAGCACGTAGTTACTATAAGTGGGATGAAGTAGCACACATGGCAGATAACACCACAGGTTGGACATTGATTACATTGGGTGAATAATCATGGGCGTAAAAAGTACAGATTCAAATTCTCCATATTATGACATATTTGGACCAACGGCTCCAGGAGGTTCTGATGCTCCGTTAGCATTTCTTCCTCCTCCAGAACTCACAGAAGAACAAATATCATCTAATTTAGTTTACAGGTGGTATGAAAATGCATATCAAGCAGACAACACTACTGGTTGGGTTGTAAGAGAAATTTAAAAATACTTTATTTTATTATGAAAAAATTTTATTGTCTCTCTGGAATACCCAGGGCTGGAAATACTATATTATCTTGTATCTTAAATCAAAATCCAAATATAGGAGTTTCGGCAAACAGTCTTGTTTCAGAAACTCTTTTTAAATTGGAAAAGTGGAAAGAAACTGATATTGCTTTTCGCAACTTTCCTGATGAGAGATCATATAGAACTATGACAAAATCTATTATTCCATCATACTATTCTGAATGGGAGCAAGATTATATTATTGATCGCTCAACTTGGGGAACACCAGATAACTATAAACTACTTCAAAGTTACTCTCCAAATGAAATCAAAATTGTGTGTTTAGTGAGGGATGTTGCTGAAGTAGTTTCATCATTTATTGATTGGTCAAATAGAAATCCAGATAACTACATCAATAAAGAAACTAATAATGGAAGTATTCTTGAAAAATGCGAATACTTATTACATCCATATGGACAACTCATTAAAGGTGTGTTGTCAGCTAAGCATTTGAAAGAAATTGATCCAGAGAGAAATTATCACATTCTTGTAGATTATCAAGATCTTATAGAAAATCCAAAACTACAAATAGAGAGAATTTATAACTTTTTAGATATCCCAAATTTTAAACACAATCTTAAAGATATTAAGCAATTTAAGGTAAATGGACTCAGGTACGATGATTCTTCTGTTGGAAATAATCTTCATAAGGTGAGGACAAATAAGATAGAGAAAAGAGTTTACAAAACAGAAATACCTCAATACATCTTAGACAAGTGTAAAGAGTTAAATGTTTGGAAGTAAACTTATAAATATTCGTAGTTTATTGTATTATTGACATAAAGATGGCACATTATTTTGCTCAAATTGACGATAGAAATATCGTACAGAGAGTTATTGTTGTCTCAGATGAAGATTGCTGCGATAGTAATAATACACATAATGAAGAATGTGGTATTACTTTCTGCAAGTTATTAGTGCAGGATCCAACAAGTAGATGGAAAGAAAGTTTTAAAGACGGTTCTCAAAGAGGCAGAGCTGCAGGTATCGGATTTAAATATGATTCAGAATTAAATGCATATATTCCTCCACAACCATTTCCTTCTTGGACATTAAATACAACAACATTTGATTGGGATCCCCCACATGCTATGCCAGAACTTACTGCGGAACAATTAGAAGCACGCAGTTATTATCAGTGGAATGAAGTAGCATATATGGCCGATAATAGTCAGGGTTGGACTTTATTAACTGTTAATCAAGATTCGGAATAATCATGGGCGTAAAAAGCACTGATTCAAATTCTCCATATTATGACATATTTGGACCAACGGCTCCAGGAGGTTCTGATGCTCCGTTAGCATTTATTCCTCCTCCAGAACCGTTTAGTGCAACTGGTGGAACAACATATGAACCAGGAAATGGATATAAGTATCATAAATTCACTACCAGTGGAAGTTTAGTTGGAACTGGTGACCCACAAACTGGAGTTGAAATTCTTGTTGTTGCTGGTGGTGGCGGTGGAGGATCTTACTATGGTGGTGGTGGCGGTGGTGGTGGAGTTGTTCTAGCAACATCTGGAACTCTTGCATCAGGAACTTATCCCGTAACCATTGGAACTGGTGGTCCTGGAGGATCACCAGGAACTCAAGCTCCAGATGGAAATGATTCATCTTTTGATGCTCCTGGGCCCAACTATTACCTTTTAGCTAAAGGTGGTGGCGGCGGCGGTGGAACTTATTATGGGGCACAAGGTTCTGGACGCTCTGGTGGTTGTGGTGGAGGATCTGGTGGGGGTGATCCATCACCAGCAAATGGACAAGCAACACAACCAGGAACAAATAGCCCAACACCAGCATATCCATCAGTCACAGATTATGGTTTTCCTGGAGGATTTTCTGTTCCATCTGGTGGTTATGCAACTGCAGGTGGCGGTGGTGCTAGTGGAGCTGGGGGCAGTTCTCCAGGAAATCTTGGTGGTGGTGGAAATGGTGGTGCCGGACAACAAGCCCCAGGATTTGAATATCCATTGATTGGAATGTCTCCATTGACTCCCAAATCACCAACTAATAATCACTATGCTGGTGGTGGAGGAGGTAGAGTTTATAGTTCAGGACCAGTAGGGACAGGGGCAGCGGGTGTAGGTGGAGGCGGCCAAGGATTTCCTAGCGGTGCACCGGCAGCTATTCATGGAACAGATACTTTAGGTGGCGGTGGTGGTGGAACCCACCCTGGTGGTGGTGGCGATGGTGGAGATGGCATCATAGTCGTTAGATATCCTACTGCTTAATATGGGAATAAGAAGTACAAATAAAAAATATTTTTCAAGATTGGCATCATCTGGATATGTATCACCAGGTGCTGGAGGTGGTTCTGGTATCACTGCAACTGGCGGAACAGCAACAACGCCAGGAAATGGATACAAATATCACTTTTTTACAACATCTGGTAGCCTTGTAGTTTCTGCAGTCAGTGGACCTGGAGAAATAAGTTATCTCGTAATTGCTGGAGGTGGTGCTGGAGGTGGTGAATATAGTTCACCTAACCAATGTTGTGGTGGTGGAGGAGGTGCTGGTGGTTTTAGAACTGGCACTTCTACACTTTCTGCTCAAACATATCCCGTAACTGTAGGTACTGGAGGGGCTGCTCCTTCTGCGGGAAGAAATCCAGGGAATAGAGGTACTAATTCTACATTTAATTCAATCACTAGTGCTGGTGGTGGTGGAGGTGGAACATATCCAAATACAACCACTACGGGTCCAGGAGGATCTGGTGGTGGCGGTGGAAGAAGAGGAACAGGTTTTGGTGCAGGAAATACTCCACCAGTGACACCTTCACAAGGTAATAATGGAGGTGCATCACCACCAGCAAATGGAACACCCTATGATGCTGGTGCTGGAGGTGGTGGTGCTGGTGCAGCTGCACCCTCTGCTGGACCTGGAGATGGTGGAGATGGTTTAGCAGCATTTAGTGGAGATACCGGTATTCCTCCATCCTATGGAACACCTGGCCCATCAGCAGGTAGATGGTTTGCTGGTGGTGGCGGTGGTGGGTTAAATGGAGGTGGTTCTGGTGGTGCAGGTGGTGGTGCAAATGCTCCTGGTGGAGCAGCATCTGCACATGGAAATGCGGGGACAGACGGAACAGGTGGTGGAGGATCTGGTGGTCGTTCTGGAACTCCTGGGACTGCTCCTTCAGCTTCTGGCGGAGCTGGTGGTGACGGTATTGTTATTGTTAGATATTCAGTATAAGAGGATAATATAATGGCAAAAACAAGGAATTATTTTGGCAGATTTAGAACGACTAATGCCGAAACAGGAAGCACAACCTCTGGTGGTAGTCCTGCTCCTGCTCCTGATCCTGGAATTCCTGTATCAGCAACTGGTGGAACAACATCAACACCAGGAAATGGATACAAATATCATTTTTTTACAACATCAGGATCACTTATTGTAAGTAGTGGCGGAAATATTGATTTTATTTTAGTTGCTGGTGGCGGCGGTGGAAGATCAGTTGATCCAACATATGCTGGTGGCGGTGGTGGTGCTGGTGGATATATTGAAACAACAGGTCATCCAGTTCCTGCTACAACATATCCAGTAACTATTGGAAGTGGGGGTGCTCTGAACACTAATGGAGGTAATACAATTGCCTTTGGATCCTCAGCAGTAGGTGGTGGATACGGAGGAAAATCGTCTGGTCCAGATGCCATAGGAAACCCTGGTGGATCTGGTGGTGGTGCTTCCTCTAATCCTGCAGATTCAGGGGACGGAGTATCAGGTCAAGGTTTTAATGGTGGGTTTGGATCTAGTGGTGGTGGTCATGCAGGCGGCGGTGGTGGTGCTGGTGCAGCTGGCACTCCATCACCAACAACACCAACTGGTGGTGGACCTGGTGGCGTAGGAAAGGCGGCATTTAGTGGAGATACCGGTATTCCTCCATCCTATGGAACACCTGGCCCATCAGCAGGTAGATGGTTTGCTGGTGGTGGCGGTGGTGGAACATGGAACTCTAGTTACGGAACTGCTGGAGGTTCTGGCGGTTCTGGTGGTGGCGGAAATGGTGCTTTTGGTCCATCTGCATCAACAGCAGGAACAGATGGCACTGGAGGTGGTGGTGGAGGAAGTTCTCAACCGCAACAAGGAAGTGCTGGTGGTGATGGTATTGTTATTGTTCGCTATAGTGTATAGTAATAAATATATAAAAACTAACTTTTTGAGATGACGATTCGCAAGACAAAAATATTAGATTTAAAATCTCTCACAGGTGTAACTACTGTGGGAATTTTTACTGCTGGAACAACATCAACCGATGCTGGAACTGCAGGAACTTCTTATGTAAAGGGATTGATTGCACACAATACTGGTATCGCAACTTGTGGATTCTCAGTTTATATTGTGAAAGATCAAACACAGGTTGCCCCTGGTGTATCTGAGGCAAATGGAACTAATAGAATTTTGAGAGTTAACCTAGAATCAAACGAAACTTTCTTCTTTGAAACCCCATACCCAATTACATTAACTCCTAATGATGCAATTGCTGTTGACATCAGAGTTGCTGAAGGATTGGCTGATTTTTCAAACGGAGGCACTGGTATTGGTTCTGTAGTTAATGTTCAACTTTTAGGCGACACTGATATTGCATAAATACTTTTAACGAAAAAGCGATCAATCTGAAATGACCAGAGCAAGAGAAGCTGCTAGGCTAATAGGTAATAATACATTTAGACTGGACTCCAATAATGCTGTTGGTTTTAACAGCACGACTCCAGATGCGATGTTTGACATCAATCATGGGTTGACTGTTGCAGGTGTGAGTACCTTTACAGGCAATGTCATCATGAGTGGTGACTTAACTGTTCAAG
>Ga0208428_1000934_pt1 | contig 12659 bp, 23 predicted proteins | sample DEB08_DNA_11_FD_184535 | JGI IMG/M metagenome (GOLD analysis project Ga0208428, IMG submission 184535) | Aqueous microbial communities from the Delaware River and Bay under freshwater to marine salinity gradient to study organic matter... | ecosystem: Environmental > Aquatic > Marine > Coastal ... | reverse complement strand
TTTCAAATTCCACTTTCGCCCAATACAAATCGTAAATCTTAGGCCCGCCGGAAAAATCCCCAATGTCCTCGGTATCGTCCCGATTCCATGAATCATTTTCCCCCGGAATAAATTGAACAACCCCGTTAACCGATGCGGAGTTTGACGCGTCTAAAACGTCAACCGCTTCAACGAAGCTTGTTCCGTCCCATATTGATACTTTCATTTTTTCGATTGTCGCGTTTGCGGCATCAATCCATAAATGAAAATTATTAAAAGGCATTGATTTACCGATATAAACGGCGTCAAAATCCCATGCCCACGTTTGAGCGTCGTTAGCATTGGAAATTGAAAGGTCGGTAAATACGGCGCCTTTTTTCCCAACCAATCGAATCCATTGATGCAACATTTTATTTATCCTTTATTTGCGGAACCGTGTTTTTTAATTCTTTTGTTTGTCTAACCCGCCAAAAGAAATGGCCGCATAAAATCCCCGATAAAAAAGTGAATATCGGATAACGATAACTCCATGCGATTACAGTATGAGAAATTGACGCTTCCGTTCCGCCTTTAACTAAAACTAAAACGTCCCACGCGCCCATAATAACCGCGACGATTCCCATAAAATAATATGTTAATTTTTTCCAATTCATTTTTAAACCTCGATATACCTTAAAAGGTTGCATATAAATTTTGTGTCCGCATTACCGGGGTTTTCAACATGCGCCCTGATATAAAGGCCTGCAATTAAGTCGGCCTTATGTTCGCGTATTATGCTAGATTCATTTGTAAACATGTAATAATCTTCGGCAAACCCGTCTAACACAACGTTTGGCCCATACCCTAAAATATTGTCTTTATCTATTACGCAAAAATTTATTTGAGGGGGGTTGGCGGCTTCGCCCCCGATAATTTTATAGTTTACACCAACCATAAATGACGGAACATTAGCGCCGCTGTATTGAAGTTGGGGAACAACCCAATCGTGATCATTGCTGGTTCCGGCTGCCTGTAAAACATTAAACATTCCAACGTGACGAACTCTTTTATTATCGTCTATGAAAACATTTTGGGTTCGATGTAACGCATTTCCTTCACTGTCTTTTTTTGGAATATAACCAGCGCCCATAATTAACCGTTCCTAAAACCAAAACCAATAAACTGCAAAGAGTTTATCTGGCTTAAATTATCGTTAATTGTTACGCAAATTTTATCCGCTGTATCTTTTTCTAAAACAAACGGGTTAGCGGGGGAAAAAGTTGCAGTAATAAAATCATCACCTGAACCAATAATTAGTTCAAATTTTCCACCAGGCCCAAAAGCAAAACGCGATTCAAATTCACCTGTATTTCTAATAGGTAGAAAATCAAATATGGTTCCCTGGCTGGTAACTTCAATATCAATTCCATTATTCAGTTCCGAGTTGAGCGCCAAAAACCGATCTACTTGAATCCCATTGTCAAACCCGGTGAATCTAAGTTCCTGAACAACCAAGTCCAAGGCACCAGCACCAGACTCGGCGTTTATTAAAAATTCAACAGGCGTACCCGAACCATTAACGCCCATGTCGGGCGAACCACCATTTTTTGCTTCCAGGAAAAACAAATTTCCAAGAGCAACCGGAACAGAAGAAGATTTAACTTGAAGTTTGTCGATGCCGTCGGTATCCGTTAAAACGTCGGCCAAAACACCAGTATCACCAGCAATTCTATTAATTACTTCGTCATTGTCGGTTGTCGCATTGGAATCATTAATCCCCGCCATTTTCTACCTTATTCTTTTCATCTTTTTTTATTTCGTCGCTTGCCAATTCTTTTAACCATTTCAAACAATGGGTAACAATAATGCAATCGACGGGCGACGCTGTAAACGTCGCCCTGTCTAAAACTTTAATTAACGCTTGCGCGTTTTCTTTGTTTTTATTTCTATCCAAGTTCAAAAACCCTAACGTCTTGAGTTCCCGACGCCGCAATTGCTTTTAACGCAATGGCTTCACCGCACTCAATAGACATTGTTGCGCCTTTGCGAATTTCTACGCCGTTCCCGGAGCTAACCGTTCCCGTTCCAATATAAACGGATTTGTCGCCCTGGTTCTGAACCATTACACGGGTTCGCCCGGCCATAATAGGAAGCGCAACGCCGCCCGCTGTAGTATCAACCGAAACGCTTGCGTTTGCGCTTGAAACGTTGGGGGCATCGTTAACCATGATTCGACGGTACAAATCCGAAATAGCGTTGGCCTTATCGCCGTCCGCACTAACCGCGCCTAATGCCGAGGCGGTATCATGCGCCCGGTATCCAATTTTAAGCGGGTTTTCATCGTCCGCCGCATCGTCGGCCGTTAAACTTGATAAATCAAGATCAACCTGTAAATCAATATCGGACGCCGCAATATTTACGTCAAGCGCCTCTTTGGCCCCCGCCGTTGTGTGTGTTAATAATGTTCCGTCGCTTGAACGCAAATAAGAACCAATATTAGGCCCTTCCGATGCGTCCGCCGGATCAAATAAAAATCTCTCTAAAGTTAAACTAGACATAATTTCCCCTCCATGGAATTAGGTAAACTCGATTATCTCAACCGTTTGACCCGCCTTGTCGCTCCTAAAAAAAAGCTGTTTCGAATCAAAATCAACCGAATCAAAAGTTAGCGTGGCCCCTTTTGGAATCGTAAAATAATTGCTTGCCGTTTCTCCGGAAACCGTTGCAAATCTTAATTCCGCGATTCCTCTTAATCGTATCAAAAATTGTTTAGAATCGTTAGAAACATTTATTGATTCTTCATTGTTTGCCGTCGGCAATGCCAAATTGTAAATTTTTGCGTTTGTAGATATTAAACCAGAAAAAGTTACGTTTACCGGGTCGTTTGCCGGGTTTTCAACGCAAACCCTTTTTGTTGTAGCGTCCGGGTCTTTTGGCGATATTTTATAACCGGCCTTAACCCTATCTTGAACCGCTAATTTATCTAAATCCGCCATTTAAAACCTTTGTTTAACGAAACGGGGCCGCAATCCATTGCAACCCCGCGGCCTAACGAGAAAAGGGTAGAAAAACGTTAGGCCTTTACTTTTCGTTTCGTTGTTTTTGTCTTTTTTGTTTTCTTAATCGGTTTCGATTCTTCTTTTTGGGGAAATACCGTCGAGGCGTGATAATCCCCGTCGGCCAAAGTAAACGAAACATACCATTTCGAACCAAATGTATTAATACCTTTTATCTCAACTTTAAATGGAAGCGCCTCAATTTGGCGCTCCACTTCGTCAAGACTAAAACCCGAAATATTCCGTAACTTAGTCCCCATTAAGATTAACCTGAAATTTTGGCAACTCTCGTATCGTCGAAAAGTTTCGCCCCAAAAAGAATTTCAGCGGTCAATAGAAACGCTCGTTTCCCCGCACCATGCATATCAGACAATTTAACAGTCATACTTGATTGCATAACATGCGCCATTGCCGATGGATGGGCCGCATAACCTAAATCCGCCGCGAATCCGTCGCATTCACCTACGGCAAAACCGTAAATTGGTGAACTAAATTCACCCGTGGCAGTTGGCGAACCGGCCGGGATAAAATCACTTGAGGCGAATGCCGTCTTTTGGATAATATCGCTGTAATAGTTAACGTCTAAAAACAACGCTCGGTTTTGCGTTGGAACTTTTGAGCTTGATAAAAGTCGTCTTAATTCCGCAACGTCCCCAACGTTTAAATCCGACGCAACCGTTGGCGCAATATCTTGAGCAACGGCGGGAACAATTAAAGACTCAATGTGATCCTCCATTTGCTTCATTACCGCATAGACTAGGGCCTCTCTCGCTTGCGCTTGAAACTCCAATGATTGAAGTTGTGCAAGGTTTTCAATTTGAAAAGAAGCGGTCGCCAATCGGTCGGCCTTAACTTCAAATTGATTAACCGTTACGGCCTCGGAATTAATATCGACCGTGTTGCCAACGCCAAATTCGATATTTTCTCCGGTAGGGGCGGCGATTTGGTTTACTTTTACAGTATCGCCCGCGTTGCGAATTTCGCCCTCGTAATCTCTCATAAAGAATGATCCGAGTTTTAATTTTGCCCGTAGTTCGTCATACATTTGCGTTGACCAAACCGTAGGGATTAAGTTTTGTAATTCAGTTTTTCCAGTGTTTACTAGTGCCATTCCATGGCCTCCTATTTAAAAAAAATTAACGTTTAAGGTTAACGCCTTGTGAACCAAAAAGTTCGCCTTCGCGTTGTTTCCTTTCTGCGTACGGAAGTTTTTGCCATTCCTCCAATGTTAACGCCCCCGTTGGTCTTGCGACTTGTGGCGCGTTTTGGGTAACATTATCGGTTTCCGCTCCAAACAATACCGGCCATTCCTCCGATAATGTTTTGGCGACAAGGTCGGCCCCGTAAATAGTTCCCGTTTCCTTGTCTATTTGAACCGTATCAAGTTGGGCCAATTGAACCGCCTTTTCGACATACTCGGGTTTTAATCCAAGTTTTTGAAGTTCTTTTTTTAGCTCAACCGTTTTGGTTGCCGTAACCCTTTCGGTTTTGGCCTTATCAACAACCCCCGTTAATTCCTCGACTCGTTGTTTTTGTTGCTCATAAAGGGCTTTATAATCTTCTTTTTCTTTTAGCGCTTTTTCTTCACCCTCTCGGATTTTTTTATTTAGCGCCTCAACCTGTTCCTGCAATTTTTGGTTTGCGGAACGAAAATTATCTTTTTCGCCCTTTAACTTACTAACAAAACTCTCATCGTAAGTTTTATCACTATCGGCCCCACTGGTAGCCGTAGGGGCGCCCACTGGTGCGCCCGGTTCGTTTGTAATAGTATTATTACCGTTTTCGTTTCCCTTTTCAAGATTCATAACTTCAATCTCCTAATCGCTCGTTTAATATCGTCGTTATATGCTTTTATTATTATACGTTGTTCGCCCTTTGTTAATTCAAAAAATGGCCGGGGAATTGATTTAGTCGGGGACGTTCGGCCCGCTTGAACAAATATTGCAACCTCGGCGTTTGTCGGAACTGATTTTTTATTAAATAGGCTGTGGTTTTTATATGGGGTTCTTTTTGTATCAGGAATAAATAAAGTAAACCCCAACCCGTTAATTTTAAAATCAATCGAATCAAGCATTTGCCCGGAAAATGTTAAATTTGACCGCGTTTCCCCGAAAAACTTACCCGTTTTAGGCGGTCGCCCGTCCGGACCTTCAATGAATACGGTTCGTTTTCCCCCGCCAGTTTTAAAGGTTCGCATAATCCCCGTACCCTCGCGAATGGAAATTGTATTTTCCTCTAATGGGGCAAGTCTATAGCTCTTTTCGCCCTTTGAACCTAGTCCACGCTTTACCCGGCGCCAAATAATCTCTCGGGTTCTTTTGGCCAATCGCCTAAACGTATTCCGTTCAAGTAATTCATCTTTTAATAAATCTAATTTATTGGCCGAGCGATTAACGTCGGTTACAAAAAGTTTATTACTCAATTTGAAAGTCCTCGTTAACGTCCACGGTCGAAACCCCGGTTAGCGCAACGTTCGCCTGAGAGTCGCCAACAACCCCCACGCTTAGATTAAATTCGAGGGTTTCTTTTTCGAAGTCTATTAAATTAATTATTGATTCCTCTCCAAAATCGCGGATTGTTCTTTTTAAAAGCCTATCCTCGTCCTCGGGGGGTAATCCTAGGAAATCTCTTTTTATTTTTCTTAGTTTTCCCTTTTTCTTTTTCTTGCCTTTCGTAACCGCCCCGAATCGCCTTTTTAATCCGTTAATATGGCCATGGGCCTTATCGTTATTGAATTGGTCGGGAATATGAATTTTAATTATCCTGGAATTGGTTTTCCCAACCCGCATCGAAGCAAGCATTTCCCCGGTTAATTTCAGGTTAACGTTGTTTGCTGATTTTTGATAAATCTTAAATTCCAAACTATTTTGGTATCGGTTTGAATATGGCTTAAAAAAGGGCGAATTGTTTTTATCAATCCGGCGCTTTTCCGTCCTATGCGCAATCTCGTCAATTACGGCCTCGCCATATTTTTGTTTGAATATCGCGCTATTCATTAGGCCCCTGAGTTTAGATTGAACCGCACGGGGGCGTCCGGACATTGCCCGATTAAATACTTGAATTAAATCAATCTCATATTTAACCTTACTCGCCATCGTCCTCGTCGTCCTCGTCGTCTTGTTCTGGTTCGCCCAATTCTAGTATTCGGGCGGCGGCCATTTCTTTTTCTTCTTCAATTTCCGCTAGTAATTCGTCAATCTCTGTTTCCGACATACCCGGATTTAATCGTTTCAATTCGCGCTTTTTAGTTGAAAAACCTTTTTCAATTCTAAATGCGGCCTCATCTAGTTTTTCTTTTTCCGATTTAACAATTTTTACTTCGGGGAAATGAATTGATATTTCAAAATCCGGGGAAAACTCGTCGTTGTATTTACCGCTCAATAATCGGCGTTGGCGCCAGAATGGAATTAGATTTTTGGAGAGTTTCGTCCAAACGTCTTTTTCGGCATCAACAAAATATTGTTGTTGATCCTCTCGATCCTCCATTGATTCCGATTCATCCAACATTTTAGAAATGCCCGACGCTGCGTTTTTGGTTGTCAATTGCCCTTGGATTGAACCCGCGGATAATGATTTAGTTGATAACAAGAAGGCCAATACCGCCTCAATCATTCTAAGCATTTGATCTATATCAACCTCGGGTTTAACCTGGTTTATTTCCGGGCGCTCGCCGTCCGGGCCAAACTCAAGGTTAACAACCGAATTAGGATTAATAGGGATTTCCCCATCAACTCCAATTGTGTAAATCATTGACCACGCTTGATATTTACTCGCAAACGATAGGTCGGATAGCAATAAAGGAATAGCAACCCCAACCTTTAATAGATCATCGTCCGGAAGCGGAACCAATTGCGTATCCGATTCGTTGATATAAGTAAAAGGCAAAACCCCAAAAGGGTTGGAACCCGTAGTATTCCCCATTGCTGCCATCATTCCTAAATCTGGTTCGCCCTTGCCGTTTGTTATTAAAAAGTCCTCGTCCGTCCACCATTCATAAACTCTTTTCGCCGGGTCGTGATCCCATGCCAATATTTTTAAAACAGTATCGGGAATTTGGGGGTCAATGGCCGAAGTAGAAAAAACCTCGTATGAACCGCGGGGAATTGTTCGCAAACTCGGGATTCCGAATTTATTTAGATATATTTCAACCAGCGCCCTTTTATATAATTTAAAATGGCGGTTAGCTGTTTTCATGCAACGATTTATTTTTAAACCGTCCTCGTAAACCTGAATTAATTCGTTGTCGTCCTCGTTGCCGTCCGCCGACTTTCTCATGGGGGCAGTTTTGTAAACCATGCTCAATTTGTTAACAATTTTCTGGACGATATTTATTGGAATCATCCGTTGATTTAATTCAACAATAGATTCCGGTTTTTTAAATTCCTCAAAAAGGGCCTCTAAAACAACATCACGGATTTTGCCGTGATATATCCAATCCCGACGAATATCCTCGTCGCGTAAATCTTGCATTTCAGGGTTTTCTAGTATTTCAATATTCGACTGAATTAATCCGGGGGTTAAACGTGGCATATAATTATAATCCGTTACGTTAAAATATTATTCATTAATAAGTATAAGTTAATAATACGACGCCGTAAATTTGGCCTTTCTTTTCTTGATTATTCCATGAAAGAACCAATCCCCATAGCTAAAAGAATCCGAGGCGTGACTGAGATCAATATTATCCTTCGCAATCGACTTTCCGTCCTCGCTCCATGCGGTTAGCTCCAAGTCTTTAATAAGGGTTTTACAACTCGGATCAATGAAATGCTTCCGATGATACAAATTTGAGTTTGCCGATATTATCCGCGATTCGACGGGCGGATTCTTGAAACGCTCGGTTAATAACCCGGCGTCCCTAAAATGTTCATAATTGGTTTTCGTTATAGCAACGTCCCTTTTGTTGTTTCCGGTCGCGTCCCCGATAACGATTACGGGGCGGGTTGGGTATTTGGCCTTGATCTTTTTGGCCATGATCCTAGAACCCTCAAATTTTAAATGTTCCTCGCCAATCGAATAAACTATATCGTTGGCCCTATCGTAAAACATATAGGTTCCGCAATAATTTGCAATATTGTAATCCGTAAAAAAATATAATTGGTCTTGATCTGATAATAAGTGTCGGCATGGTTTAACGTGGACGTCGCGGGAAAATTCATTATAAACCGCCCCAACGTTAATTAATAATCTTTTCGCCGCGCATTCTTGTTCAAATAAGCGGGGGGAATAAGTCGAGCGAAGCATTTCAACATATTCCTCGGATAATGATTTATTTTCCCAAGTAGGGGCGATTAATATTTTTTTATCTGGAGAGTTATTATCGAAATAATCCGAAACGAAATTAAACCCGTTCGGAGTCGATGTAATCCGTAACAATTCAGGTTCAACCCTCAACCGCCCGAGCATCGCCCGCCATGCTTCCGGTTTATAATATTCCGCCTCGTCGGCCATGATAATAGAAATGTTTGGCCCTCGAAATGCCGAATCGTAGTTAACCGCCCCAACACAATAAATCGTTACCCCATTCCAAAAAGTAAATGTTTGGGATGATTTGTCGTGTTTATAATGGACGCCCTCGACGAGACTAAACATTTTAAATATTGAAAGTAATTCAGGCAAAACCGCCTTTTTGAATTGCGGAATATCCCGCGAAACAATCATAAAGTTTTTTCCGGCGTATTTAAAAACAGACAAGGTTATAAACAGGCAACCCGAAAAAGTTTTTCCGTAACCGATCCCACATTGGAGTAAAACCGATTTTTCCGGGGCGTGGATAAACTCGTTCTGTTTTTCCCATAAAGTTAGGTTGACGTCCACTGTTAACCGTTTGTTAGTTCTGTAATTTTATCTTGTATAGAATCCCATGCCTTTAAAAACCTTTTCGATGGGAACTCGTCCCCCCATAAAATCCAATTAGGCAATGCGACGATAAAAAATAAAATCCATAAAAAAGAATAAAAGGCCCTTATCCATAAAAAAGAATAAAAGGCCCTTTTAAAAATAATCATTCTATTTCTCGACGGTAATATTTAGATTTATATTATTATCTTTTTCGGCAATTTCGGATTCGGGTTTTTCTTGCCATTTGAAACGGTTTTTCATGTTGAAAATCCAAAGGGCGGTATTTACTTGTTTGCCGTCTTTGGTGTGAGTGATATTTTCAACGGCGGTTTTTTCCCAAAAAAGGCGCGATAACTCATTTCCTTTTTGTATGGCGTCGGAAAAGTTATCATGCTGTTTTTTCCATTCGTAAAGGGTATCTTTACAAATACCCAACAACCCCGCAACTGATTCCGTGGAAAAACCTTTTGATAAGTGATCTATTATTTTTTCAATCATTTTTTCTTCGGATTTTTTAGTTTTTGGGTATTTTGTTGGTCGCCCCATGGCCATAATAATTTTCCTGGTTCCCTTTTAGAGTTTATCATAAACTCCTTGGGGTATAGAGTCAAAATTTAGTCGTATGAGTCAAATTTAATAAGGCTATAATTTTTAACTTTTTTAACTGAAAAATTACTTGGCAACTCTTTAATTATTTTTCGCATTGAGCGAATAGCTTGTTTTTTACTTTTTTTACCATGGGGAACTTGTATTTTAATAGAAACAATATGGTTCAAATGATCCCCAAAACCATGCTCACATTTTAAAAAAAAATTCCATTTATCCATCATTTTATTTTTCCCTGTTTAAATTATTTTCCTCTCGGTTTACAAAATCCTCGTATAAATCAAAATTTTCCATAATGAAGTTAAACATTTTTTCGAATGCGTCCGTTTTGCCGTCCGGATTATTTTCTAAAAAAAGTTTTTGGTTTTCCGTTATTCTTATATGTAATATTTCGGGTTTCATTTTACCTAATCTTTGCTTCTAATATTTCTACTGCATCTATTAATTCTAGCAAGCTGTTTTTTATTTTATGTACTTCTTCGTGTATAAAAATGGATTCATAATCAGTTATAAAATAAACCCCGGAATCGTCTTCTATTTTATTTAAAACTCTTTTGGCCCATTTTATAGAATAAATTTTTGCCATTTTATAATCAAAAGAACAAACGGGCATTTGTTGAGAAAAAGACATCAGATATAATTTATTTTTATTTTTATCTATTTTACAAATAACAAACATGATTATACCCCTTTTAAATATAATCTTTTTTTATTGAACAAAATCCATAAACCTTTTGAACTTTTATTAACCTTCCTAAAATATTTTCTTTTCCTATCCCTATACCATTGGCCTTTTTTTCTTTTTATAAAATGCAAAACCCTAACATCACCATAAGCTACTAACGACAAGTCAATTAAAACCATTCGCAAACAACCCCATTCTTTTTTGGCAAACGCCTGGAAAGGGCGATTATGTCTTTTTAAAAACCTAACTTCAGATTGAATTAAATTCATCCCCTGCCCCTTTATTTAATAATCCATCGGCTCTTGATCTAACAACATCTCTAAAATCCAATTGTTCAATCCGCCCTCGACTTTTTCCGTTAACTCTTTTTTTCCTTTGGAATTATAAATTTCTGATAACGTCCCATATTCCTCCGGTGACAATTCTAGTTCCAATCTTAATGTCAATGGCCCGTGTTTTTCTGATTTCATTTCCTACCCCTTATTTTGTTATTTATTTACTTGAACACATACACGTTTTTTCAAACATACCGCAAACACGACAATATTTTTGCCCTTTTACTTTTTCCATTTCTTTTATTAGAAAATCTTTATTTGTTGATTTTTCTTTTAATTCATCCCCTACAAAAAACCCATAAACCGGAAGGTCTTTTTTGTTATAACCTATAAAATGTACGTTTACAGTATTCATCCTATACCCCTTATTTTTTGGCCCTAATTAAAGGGCCGTTTTTGTTTGTTTTAATGTGCAATCCGGGTTATCCCATTTTCCCGCATCATGTACTTTTTCACCTATTTCTAGTTCATGGTGCGAACCCTCATCCCTTGAGGCAATATAAATACCCCCTTCTTTGGCCATAAAAATAACCGTTTTTGTTCCGAAACTATCAACTTTTTTGTTTATATATAATTCAATTGTTTTCATTTCCTACCCTTTGTTTGTTATCTATATATTAACAAATGTATTAACAAATAACAACCAAAAAAGGGGTTATTAAACCCCTGTTTTTACTCGAAAATACGTTTTTTATTACTCAAAACGCCAAAGAAAACAAAAAATCCCTCGATTTTTTAACGTGGGTCAATCCGGTTTGGGTAACCCAAAATTTACGCGGTTCCGGTTGGGTTAGTTCCCCTCGCATTTCCATGCGCTTTAAAAAGTATTTTACTCGTTGATAGGTAACATGCTCCGGTATTTCCGCCTTGTTTAATTTGGCCTTAATCTCGGCAACCCCGAGCGGGGTTTTGGAATAGAGTAGTGCTAGGATGATTCCTTTTTCCGTGTCGCTTAGATGCATTTAAAGTTCCCTTTTTTATTTGTTTATTTTTTATTACTTATTCGGTCGCAACGTCAACCCCACTATTTCAAATTGACGAACAATTTTATTCCGCATCACGGTAATTAATCCCGCCGGAACCCCAACCCTGAATTTAAAATAATAATACTCTCCAGAAACGGAATGATTATAATCAACCCCGCAATACTTAATATCCGTCCCCTCAAAAATCTTTTCAAAACTTTTGGCCATGAATTGGCCCTTGATCTTTTTCACCCATCCCCCTCAAGTTTTCCGAACCGCAATATTTACATTGCGTTATTAATCTAATTGCTTCCGGCCCTGCCCCCCGATGCGCACGATGAGATGGTTTTTTGCACTCTCCGCACAAAAAATAATTATCAGGGTCTTTTTTAGCCCTATGCATCCTTTTATAATCCCGGCAACACGTTTTACACGTTCCCCGGCGAGTAGATTTATAGACCGTTCGCATTACCATTTCCCCGGCCAAATGCGTTTTTTTGCAGTAATAGCAATCGTAAAAATTTTTCATAAAAACCCTTTATTTTTTGAAAAAAACCCGTATCATGGGCTTATCCATTCGAAATTACGTCCAAAAGGTTACCTTGGTTACCTTTTGGTTACCCCAAAGTTACCCCATAAAGGTAACCGAGATTCCTTTTTAATATCATATACTTATCCCAGTTTTCCACCGACGGTTACCTTTTTTTATGAAAATAGATATATAGGGAATTAATAATTCCATTAAAAATACTCTTTTTCTTATATATATATTCATTTAAAAAGGTAACTTTATATATATATAGGGGATAACCCCATGGAATCGTTGAGGAAATCCGGTTACCTTTTAGGGGTAACCGAGGGGTAACCGAGGGTAACCGGGGTAACCTTATTAATTGCGCCATGTTAAAAACACCCCTTTTCGAGATAAGTTATTAATTTTACAGACGCCAACGTGCGAAAACCTGGAATGCCTTTTTAGCAATGCGCGTAAATTTGAAAAATTAGAATCTTTTAATAATTTTTTTAACTCTCCGTTTCCAGTTTGAATAAACAATAAATGTTTTTCTGGAGAGTAAACAACCCCGAATGAATTAATGAATTGTTCCTTGTGATGATCCCCCAACGCCTGGCCAATGGTAATCATGTTTTGTCGATCATAAATAGAATCCAAAATTGTATTCAAACAATTCTCCGGTTCGGAATCACTATTCGA
>Ga0208428_1000930_pt1 | contig 12704 bp, 8 predicted proteins | sample DEB08_DNA_11_FD_184535 | JGI IMG/M metagenome (GOLD analysis project Ga0208428, IMG submission 184535) | Aqueous microbial communities from the Delaware River and Bay under freshwater to marine salinity gradient to study organic matter... | ecosystem: Environmental > Aquatic > Marine > Coastal ... | reverse complement strand
TTATTACCTAAAGCCTCTAGGTAGCACACCCAGTTGTTAGCTGTTGTGCGTTCTTTAACAATCATAAACTTAGGGGCAACACCAAGGTTATGGTTTATTGTTTGATTGGAGCCTGTCCCCGTGTAAGTAACGACATCAAAGAAGTTGGGGGCACGTTTCCACATCCAAGAGTATAGGTCTGCATTTGTTCCGCTACCGTTAGACCATCCATCCATGTAATCCCACTCAATAGATGCACCTGTGTTTTCAGCATTTGTGAGATTAGGTTGAAGATATTTAGTGCCAAGGAGTCTAGCATACGCAAACCAGTCGAATGCGCCACTTGTATTTCTGTTAATAGCCGCATCCACTACATCAAAACTGGCATCAAAACTAGGGTGTGTTGCATCTCTTGTCGTAATATCAAACACCTCAGTACCACTCTCAGGCACAGCCATAGGGCCACGGCGAATGGCTATGTAGATGTAATTGTTTGCTGATGTGTTATATAAAGACTCATAAACCTTAAACCCATTTGGGTTCAAATCTGCAACACCATTTCCTGTTATCTCTGCGCCAGAATCATTGGCTAATAATGCAGGATCATTTCCACCACTAACAATCCCACGCATGTTGTCAACAATCCACCAGTTTTGTGCAGATGTTGCATTTTTAATCATAATCCACTGTGGTTCAAAACCTAAGTCAATATCTTGTGAAGAACCATTACCAGTATAACTCCCACACTTGATAATATCTTGCGTACCATCGCCGAACTCACCGTCACCATCGTTGTGGGCGAATAGGTAGGCTACGTAGGTGCCACCAGAGGCGTTAGTGTATGAACTAGTTCCTACAGTAAATTCTGTTGAGGTAGCTGTTGTATTGTTCCAATAAGTTGTGTTAGTTGCGGCTGCGTTAGTGTTTTGTAAATCCATATAGTATGTGCCACCAAGTGATCTGTGCTGAACAAGCCAATCGCCAGTGCTATCAGTGCGCTTCACAATAAGTGTGCCAACGGTAGTCCCAAGATTATGGCTAATGTTCTGAGCAGAACCCGTCCCAGTATAAGTCACCACATCAAAGAACTTAGGGGCTTTGCGGAATGTCCAAGAGGCGTAGAGGTAGTTAAAGTAATTAGTCGCATCATCTTGGTATGGAACAGTGTACCCATTACCGCCAACGTCTGGCACTAATGTACCTGTACCTTGATAAGCCGCAGTACTATCACTTTGTAGTTTTTTAGTATAGTCTTCACTGCTGATAAGGGCTGACCCAATCGCATCTCTAGATTTAGTCCAAACCAAACCACCTTCATTGTATAGGTCTATGCCGTTTGATATTACTTGGGCATTAGCATCATCACCTTGGTACAAATAAGTGCTGAACACTTCTTCTACGTTCAAAGGCTTACTCAGAGTATTAGCTGCCTGTCCTGCTACTCGTGCTACATTGCTCATGCTATATCTCCTGCCGCTTTCTTACCGTAGTAAGTTGTTCCACCATCTGTCGTGATGAACGTGTATAACTCTTTTGTTGCTGTTGCTGTTGGTGCTGTACCTAAGTCCCACTTCACTGAGCTAGGCCATGTGATAGCACTACCGTCACCGTTGATCTCTACAGCAAAGCCAATAGCAACACCTGATGCTGGTGGGTTAGTGAACGACACAGTGGTAGCACCACTAGGGGTGAAGCTGAATGATGTGCCTGTGGATAGGTCTAGGGTTTGGGTGTAGCCTACTGTGGAGTATTGGAGAACTTGATCACTTGCGCCATCTATTGTGTACATCTTAGTACCATCGGTCTTTAAAATAACACACCTAACATTAGTACCTTCATTTATTGTACTAAAACTTACGTTGTCATAAGAGGCTGTGGATATGTCATAAGCTGTACTTAAAGAGTACTGATAGATTGCATCAGATGACCCATTCGCAACCCAAAACTTAGTGCCGTCAGAATTAAAATCAAGTTGATAATTACCATTAGATTCACTAGTATGATCAAAAGATTTACTTTCATAAGAAGCTGTACTAACATCCCAAGCTGTAGATAGAGCATATTGATATATAATACCAATGGTGTTTACGTACATCTTAGTGCCATCAGGCTTAAATCTTATGCCGACAGGGAAGGTGGTTTGAGAAGTAACACTTACTGTTTTACCAGTATCATAAGATGCAGTAGAAATATCCCAAGCAGTGCTTAAGGAATATTGGTAAACTGTGTCATTTCCATTAAAAACAACATACATCTTAGTACCATCAGGTTTAAAATCTACTCCATATGGTACAGTATCCTGAGAGGTTGGGTTAAATGTCTCTGTATTATAGGATGCAGTAGAAATATCCCAAGCAGTACTTAAATCATAAGCCACCATAAAGGGGGTTGATGTATTTACAGCGTAAAACTTAGTTCCATCTGATTTAAATGCACCGCCATAAATATCCCCTAGTTGAGAATTAACATCAAAACTCTTGCTGTCATAACTAGCACCAGCTATGTTATACCCTTCACTCCCAGAAGTCCCAGTACCCGCACTCTGCAAGTACCTACCAGCCAGTAATCCATTCTTTACTTTAAAACTTTTATCGTTAGCCATGCTTCACATCTCCACTTAGCTAAGGTTATCAGCGGTTTTTACACCGACATAAGAAGTACCACCATCATCTGTGCTAATAGTAAACACATCAGTCTCACCATTAGCAGGTGCAGCAGGGGCTATACCGCCAGCCCATTCTATTGAGCTAGGCCATGTGATTGTATATGTAGATGCACCAGTCACCTCAACCTGAAACGACTGCACATCACCTGCATTGCTAATGGTGTACGTTGTGTTAGCTGCTAGTGTGTCACTGAAGTAGTTGCCTGTGCTAAGATCAATGTCACTGCTAGTAATACTACCCAGTGTTACCTTAGTGTCTTTACCTACTTCTACAGCATTCTTTACGATGAAGTCTTTATCGTTAGCCATTATGATGCTCCATCTATTGCTTGTACTGCTTGGTAGGATGTACCACCGTCTGTAGTGCTGAATGTTAGTACATCTGTTTCACCAAGGGCTGGTGACGTAGGTGCTGTGCCAGAGGGCCACTCTAGGGTGCTAGAGTAGGTGATGGTGTAGGCAGTAGTCACAGCAGACAACAACAACGTAGCCTGACTAACAGTACCACTAGCAGCAGGGTTGCTGAGGGTTACTTGTACGTCAGACGTTGGGGTGATCTCAAAGACTGAGCCAGTGGATAGGTCTAGGGTGGATGTAGAAAACTCTGTGGTATATTGATAAAGCACATCGGTGTTTTGACCAGCAATATACATCTTTGTTCCACTATCAGCAAAGAAGATACTACGTGGAACTGTGTCCTCAGAAGCAAGACTAAAGCTAACACTATCGTAACTAGACGTTGATACATCGTAAGCTGTGCTTAAAGAGTACTGATATACACTGTCCGTTGTAAGGTCTACTACAAACATTTTAGTACCGTCTGCATTAAGTGCCATAGCTTCAGCAGCAGCAACCTGTGTGCTAACATCAAAGGATACACCACCGTGTGAAGCTGTGCTAATATCAAAAGCAGTAGACATAGAGTACTCATAAATGTACTGACTAACTGTTTCTGTAAGATAAAACTTAGTACCGTCACCATTGAACGTCAGGTAACGGGGGTTGATGGTTTGACCAATACTAAAGGCCACACTATCGTACGATGCCGTACTTACATCAAAAGCGGTAGACAAGCTGTATTGAAATACATCATCGTTAGTGTTACCTAGCATATACATCTTGGTACCATCATTATTGAACTTGATTGACCAAGGCAGCGCATCTTGGCCTGTAAATAAGAAGCTCTTACTGTCATAACTAGCTGTACTAATATCGTAGGCTGTACTTAAAGAGTACTGATAGACTCTCTTCTGATCGTAAGTCAGTACGTACATCTTAGTACCATCGTTGTTGAGGATTATATCAAAGGGGTTACTTCCTTGGCTGGCAGGATCAAAACTCTTATTGGCGTAACTAGCACCTGATAGGTAGTACCCTTCTGCCCCAGACGTAACAGTACCCACCGCCTCGTGATAGACAGTGGGTTGAATACCGTTCTTTACTTTAAAGTCTTTATTGTTTGACATGGTTCACCTTTCCCCTTGTCACATTATATTATGGAGTTAGTGGTTCAAACAGGTTTTCTTTAACCGTGAACTCTGTACTTGTAGCACTTGCTGCAGTAGCTAGTAGTCTTACGTTACCACCAGAGACATCCACATCATATGTCGCTAGTGCAGTATTAGTGTTTACTTCACCATACTGTGTAGCAGAAGCTGTAGTACCATTGTGGACGACAAGAAGTTTAGTGATTGTACGGTCAGTGTCATCATCAGCTACAATGGTAAGCTCCATAGCTGTATAATCAGCAACAGCATAAGTAGCAATAGCAGTTTGTGTAGTGCTGGTTGTAGTAGCAGTTTGACTTGTGAGGCCACCACCGCCACCACCTAATGCTACCCAGTTAGTTTCATCCTCTGATGGATCTGTAGAAACACCAGAGTGGTTTGTGACAGCACGATAGTTCTGGAAGTCTACAGGAGAATATACAACATATCCTATTGAATATGATGTACCTGAGACCCACAGAACAGCCCCAGCAGAAGCAGCAGAGTTAGCAGCAGCGGTGGCACTGTTAGCAGCATTAGTGGCTGCTGTAGAGGCTGTAGCAGCGTCTGTGCCTACACTGGCAGCTTCTGTTTCTACATAAGAGCCTAGTGTGTTTAGTTCAGATTGAAATGTAGGTAAAGCCCCAAGAAAAGCATCAGAACGATCAGAAAAAGTATCTGGCTCTTGACGTGACGGTGGTGTTGGTAGTGCAGTTACTGTGGGTGCAGTCATTATGTCAGACCTTCTACTTCAAGTGTTACGTTAGATATTGCTGGGCCATCTAGGTTAATTGAAAAGTTTCTAAAGAAACCATATACTGTTGTACCAAACCTTTCAGTGTCTGGCCCTGCATAGTATACAGCAGGGGTAGCCCTAACTGTCTCTAATAGGATTGCTGTACGCCTTACTTCGTTTGTATTAACTATAAAGTCAAAATCAATCAGTTTAGCAAAAGGACGTTCAACTAGGATAGCATTACCAAAGTCATCACGTTCTTTACGTGAGAAGTCCTCAATAGATACTGATGTACCATAGTTAGTTTTACCTAGCTCATACTCTTGACCAAGGACAATCTGTCCTAGTTCAGGTTCAGCATCAGTAGCATCTTCTACAGTAATATCATACTCAGCGTTAGCATACGGTGGGATGCCCTCAAAGATAGCTTCAGACTTTACTCGTGCAGGTTCAAAGAAATAGGTGAACCAATCGTTGACGAGAGCATTGTCGATAAGGCTAATCTCTTGATTGTAGACCTCACCATCTGTAGCATCATTAACGACAAGAGAAGCTGAACGACCCTTAAGACCAAACAGAGTAACACTGTTAGAGGGGATACCAAAAGCACCTAAAGTATATTCAATAGTATTGACACCATCAGCTACAGTAACAGGGTCACTAATCTTTTGGTCAAAGGCTTTCCAACGGTTAGTTGCACCAATGTCCAACCAATATGGTGGATCAGACGTATCTGTTGTAGGGTCTACGTTCGTGCTTGCCTGTAGGGCTTCATAGATACGGTGAGTAGTCGTAGAGATAACCCTATTCCCAACGACGTAGCTTGTAACACTACTCCATTGAGTATAATCATTTTCAGCTATGGTAGTGGAAATAAGGTTACTATCAGTAAAAGTAAAGGGTATTAGCACTCTCATTATGCAGTCCTCGTAGCTGGTAGACCAACAATATCCCACTCACGATTAAGATCGTAGTTTTTCTTGTTGTACTTAACATTCTCAACACCGATCTTACGCTGTTCAGCACGTAGCTCTGAAACTTCACGACGAAGCATACGTATTTCAGCAGCAGTCTCTGAAGAGGCACCAGATAACATTGCCATAGTGTCTCTTTTATTGTAGATACGAGATGGGCCTGTAACTTCAAGTTCTGGGCCTCTTTCACCAACCAAACGAAGACCACCAGAGTGCATACCACCCATAGCAAAGGTAGGTGTACCACCAAGCTCTATGATCTGGTTTCTTAGTTCTTCTAGAGAGGCATTTGCTGTGGCTATCTGTTCATTACGTTTAGCTATCGCAGCTTCAGCCATAGTTGTTGCAGTAGCGACTTCTGTTGCAGTATCGCCCGTTTTACTGTGGAACTGTGTTCCTGATCCTATAGCACCAAACTCTGAAGCATCTCCTGATACTGTTACATAGGAAGACTTATCAGATTTGAACAAACCAAAGATACCTCCACCACTACCCCGTGCTGTTGTGCTAACAATCTTGATCTCTTCTGGAACATTTATGTTAGCAGCTTGAGCTTCTATGTCTTCTATAGCTTTATCAGCCAGTGCTTTAGTAGCAGCAGAACTGGCAGCAGATTGAGCTTGTTGTGCAGAGGCTAGTGCATTCTGTGATGCAGCAAGCTGTCCTATGGCACCAGTTAGAGAGGTTACCGTAGAACCAAGTCCACTCATAGCATCTGACAGAGTAGTGCCTAGGTTGTTTATGTCAATACCTAAGTCATCTGTGTGAATACCTAGCTTATCAATCTTAATCCCAAAACCGTCAACAGTACCGTCTAGAAGGTTGATACCTCCAAATAATGTCACGACATCTGCGCTAAGTTCATCGACTGTACCATCTAAACCTACGACTGTACCATCTAGACCTGTAACTGTACCATCTAGACCTGTAACTGTACCATCTAGATTTGAAACTGTACCATCTAGACCTGTAACTGTACCATATAGACCTGTAACTGTACCATCTAGATTTGAAACATTACTGCCCAGTTTAAACACACTTGTGTCCAGTTTTAGAGCAGTACCATCCAAACCAACAACATACAAACCTAAGTCTGATACGTTTCCTTGTAAATCTGTAACTACAGCATCAATACCAAGAACGCTACCAGCTAAACCACTTGCTTCAAACCCAAGAACACCTAAAGCCTCTCCTATGGAGACATTACTTCCAACTAAATCTGCCATACTAGTTTCTATTCCAAGCAAAGCATTAACTTGCTTAGTAACTTCTACTAATACGGCATCAAGAGTTTCAATCTGAGTTTCCCCAGTAGAAGTTATAGTCTTTATTAGAGGTTGATTAGCTGTCAGAGTAGCATCATAGATGTTTAAATCTGCTGCTAAATTCTGAATGGCAGTATTAAGGTCTACAATCTCCTGATAAGTTCCCATAGAAACTTGATACTGCTGTTCTGCAATTTCAATTTGCTGCTCTACTTCGGTTAATTCTTCAGCAGCTTTTGCTTCTAGTTCAGATAAGCTGATTTGTGTCTTGTAGAAGTCTCTTGCATAGTCCTCGAAACTACCGAAGAACTTGGAACTATCTATAGAAACACCTTCTACCGCACGTTTAAGAGATACTTCATCATAAGCACCCCCTGCAGCGAACTCAGCTAACTGTTGTTGCGCCACTGTGTAACGCATACGTTCTACAGGTTCAGAGCGAAGAGTACGACTATCCAGAGCATTTCTAATAATGTCTACAAGTGTCTGAGCTTCTGTACGTGCTTTTGCTGCTGCTTCACGGAAGATTGCATAAGACTTTTCAGCCTGTGTTTTGGTACGATCAATAGCATCCTGTAGAGGTTTAACTAAGGCATCTACAGCACGACGAATAAGTCCTTGTTGTTCAGCTATACCTGCAGCGAAAGCACCCAAGGCACCTTGCATATTAGCTTCTGCTTGTAGTACGTGTAGTCTAGCGGCAAGCTCTTGGTTTAAGATATGAACAGTAGCTAGTTCACGCTTACGTAGTTCTACAATATCACCTTCAGCTTGCAACAACTGGTTTTCAAGGGTTACTCGTTCTTGAGCCACAGCAGCTAGTTCATTGAAGCTACCGACAAGAGGTACAAGTTCAGCCATAGAATCAGCCATCTTAAGTAGCTCTTCTTGTAGAGCCTGTAGCTGTTCTTCTTCTGTCATACCCTTAAGAGACAGCTTAAATTCATAACTGAAGTTATCAAAAGTAGAAGCACCAAACCCTAAAGTCTCAGCTAAACCTAAAACAGATTGCTGCATCATGTTTACAGCGTCAACCAGTGGCCCTTCAACTATCTCATTCATAGTTGTTTTCTTACGACCCTTAAGTAAGCCAAACAAACGACTAGACTGAGTAACACGGAAGGTTTCTACGAGAGACTGCATACCGTCTACAGTTACTTGTAGGCCGTTGTCTAGTTCTTTAGTCTTCTTGGTCAATAATCCGACGACAGCAGCGACAGCAGCAATAGCAGGTAAAGCAGCACCTATGGTAGCCATCAGAGGGCTTGCACCAGCAGCAGAAGCTACAGCAGCGTTAGCACCTATATTAAACAAGCCCTGACTCGCAAACCCACCTATACCTAAAGCAGCAGAAACCCCCTGCCCAAGTCCAAACGCACCAGCAGCTAGGGTAGACCCAATAGTCCCTGCAGCAAAGCTACCCATTCCCGACCCAACAGTCGATGCGGCGGCAGAACTACCAAAACCTGCAGCCATGCCAGTGGTAATAGGGATTAGAATACGGTTGCGTAATGCAGCAGCAGCCATGTCAGCCAGTAGATTGATGAACATATCCTTGATAGAGCCTACGAAGGACTTAAAGTCATCAAAGCCCCTACGCATCCAATCTGCGAATGCTTGTTCTACGTCACCTACGATTGATATCGTATCACCTAAACCTTCATTAAGATCGTCTACAGCTTTGTTGTAAGCCTTTTGACTAATCTGGTTCTTATCCAGCATTTTATCTAGTTCTTTTAGTTCTCTGTTATAAGCCCTAAAAGGGTCAGCCGCATCTTCTAATTCTCTAATTTTGTCGGCTAGTTCTTCAGCAGACTTTGCCGCATCATCCATAGCTTTCTTGCCATTTCTTGCAGCTTCTTCTAGCTTTTTACCTTCAGCCAATGCTTTAGCGGTTGCATCTAATGTTGCTAGACCTTCATTATACTCTTTCGTGGCTTGAATAACCTCGTCAAAACTTTCAGCAGCGAATAAAGCATCTTCATAAGTCTTTTCTAGATCAAAAGTGGCACCAGCGATTACTGCAGCATTTGCAGCATCTGCATCATTCTTAAGGGCTTGTACCCTTGCTTGAGCCTTAATCAAACCTTTATCAAGGTTATCACCCATGTTAGCAAGCGCACTCATAGCTCTTTCAGCTTCTCTAGTAGCTTTAGCTAGTTCTTGAGCCTCTTCTTTGGCATCTCTAGTGCCGTTAGCTACACGAGCAGCTTCAATAGCCAACTCTCTGGCCTCATTTGCAGCATCTTGTAATGCAGCAGCTTCCTCTTCTGTTTCAGCTTTAGCCATAATAGCTTGATAAGCCCTATCACCAGCAAGTTTTACGGATAGCTTATCTGCTTGTGTGTTCTTATCTTTTGCTCTTAATAAGTCAACTTCAGCTTGAAGTACTTTGAACTCAGCTTGAACCAAGGCATCTGTAGCATCCTTCTTTATTCTTGTGATTTCAAGATTGTCTTCAGCTTCTTTTCTTTGAGCTTGATAAGTTCTCAATATTTGAACTAGCTGTTGATACTCTGTGCCTGTGAGCTTTATGTTATTAGCTCTAGCAAGGTTTATAAGCTCTAGCTCTTCTCTAGCCCTACGTGTAGCTTCATTAACCCCAAGCTCACCATCCATTTGAGCTTCGGTAAGTTTATTATACTTAGTTTTAAAACCTTCAATAGCATCGTTGCGTCTTTCAAGTGCCGCTGTTTCTCTATCACTATTAGCTAAAGAATCGGAGATTAATTTGGCAGTTTCAGTTGCCTGTTCTCTTTTCTCTTTAGCTTGTGCTTTAGCAGCCTCTGTAAGCTCTTTTTCAAATTGTGTTAGTAAGCCTGTATCTTCTAATAGCTTTTTGAACTCTGGTGCAATATCGCCAGCAACAACAGAACTCATCCCCTGAAGGGTAGTATAAGCATCTACAAATGCCTTAGCCATCTCTTCTGGTGGGCCTGTAAATGCTACACCGATACTTGCCTTAAATTCGTTTAAAGCGTCTTGTTGTTTCTTAAGTTCAACCAAATCTACCTGAAAGCGGTCATCGCCCTCAAGTCTGCCTGATTCTTGTAACCTTATCAGTTGTGCGTTTTCAGCTAGTTTATCATTTACCTCACCAAGAACTACATTAAGTTCAGAACCCCCCTCTCTTAATTTAGCTAAGAAAGTTTGTTGGTCTAACTTTTGAAATACCTCTTGAATACCAACAAGCTGCTGTCGGGCAACTTCTAGTGATCCTGTAAAAGTTACCTCTAGTAAATCCCCTATACTAGCTGATCTAGCTACAATACTATCGAACACATCTTTTACTGATTTTCCTAGATCATCCGCTGAATCCCTAGCTCTCATAAATGCACCAGCTAAAGCTGTAGCAATAGGTATTACAATACCAAGAGTAGAGAACGCAGCAATCGCTGTAGTACTTCTAGCAAGCATAGCAAAAGTACCAACAAGCTGTGTAGCCTGTTGACCAAATGCAACCATAACATTCGTGCCAGATTGTACCTGAACAGCAAAGTCACCAATCTGATAACCCGATTGTTGGAACAAGACACCAAGTTGGTTTGTACCCCTTTTAGTTTGTTGTAGGGCATTGGAATTGCGATTAAGTGCTGTTGTGACCTGATCTGTGGCTGATATAGCACTCTTTTGTGCCGCTACGAATTTGTTAATGTTGATCGTAGCTAAACCTGCATTGCCAGCATAGTCTTTATACTGGTTCTTTGCGCTTTGCAGAACTTGATTAAATCTCTTTTGAGACATAGTTCCGCTTTCTACAGCTTTAGTAGCCTTAATTAACTCTCTTTCAAGGCGAGTAACCGTAGTAAGAGCTTGCTTTACGCCATCATATCTGGCAGCAATATTAAGTTCAATAAGGTCGTCAGCCATTCTCTTCGCCTATAGTTTTGATCCACAAGTTATCAAGGGACTTTATAGTTTCTATTTCCCACGGTGAAAGCGTGATACTTGTAAGGTCACACCAAGCCTTTATTATGTCGTAGGATATAGGATTTGGCCCTGACATCCCATAAGTTCTACCTTCATGTAGTTCTAGGAATGACGACCAGATATGTGCAGCAACATCAGGGAAGAGTGCATCAGAGTTAAACTGTTCTACCTCGTCTAAACTCTTCCCCATTTGTTTTGCTGCTTGGGCTAGGTGGTCAGCTTCGGTTGACTTACCCTTAACTTTCCGACCCATCCTAAAAGAGTGTTCAGCAAACTCTTCTAGTTCTGCCCTTACTTGTCCAAAAAAGCCTGTGCATCACCTAAAGCAGCATCTATTTGTTCACGTACCCAAGGTAATTGTTCAAATAGTTCACGCACTTTAGCTTCTTTGCATTCAGGCTGTTCACCACCTACTGTGATGTTCCAAGACTCTACACACTTAACCAAGAGGTCTAATGCTGATGCTTCAATCTCTTCTGCAGTAAGGTTTAGCTTACCACCAGTACGTTGAGCTTTCATCAATCGACGGTTCTGTTGTGCGTGAGAAATGGCCTTATATTTCTTTGAGTATGGGCCACAAATTGTAATTGTCATCTCTGAGCCATCTTCGTTAGTCAATAGTTCAGAGTTTACTGGGTTATACAAAGTAACGTCTGTGGTTTCTTTGGTAGTACCAATGTTCATCAAGTCCATAATCGGGTCTCCTTTGTGATGATTCGGGTTTGTCGGGATGGTTATTGTTGGGGGAACACCAGACCCGACACCGATGCTCCCCCACCTCTAGCTAGAGGATTACGATGTACGTGTCAGTTTGATGTTTGTACCTTCTGTTGCGTCATATAGACCAACGAAAGGCATTGTGATCAAGCGTGACTGTGGGTTCTGTACTGGAACAGATGCACCGTTGTACTTAACTCGTGGGAACAAGAATGTGTAGCTGTTAGCACCTGTAGGATCATCCACAGATACTTCGATTGTGCTTTCAGTCTCGTTCAAGAATTTGTTGATCAGTGTTGCGTCTTCATAGTAGACAGTCATTGTACCTTCAACAACCGCACGACCATACTCTAGTGACTGAGCAGCATCAGAACCAACAACGAATGTAGGTGCCAAAGAGTTCTGGATTGAGAAGTCAATCGAAGTCACGATAGAAATAGATGATCCACCATCAGAAATAGTACCTGAGTAGCTATCGAATGGTTGGTTAGATGAAGCAGCAGTTGGTGTACCACCTGTAGAAGCTGTTGTTGCAGCTTGTGTCATGTCTTTACCGACCATATCAAAGGTTGTTGAAACCATTTGGTTAGGTGCGATGGAAACTGACATACCAGATACAGCCATACCAGTAAATGTACGGAACTGTGAGATGTCTTCAGCAGCATCTTCGATTGTGAAGTACTTTGGTGTTGTACCAACTTTAACAACGTCTGTTGAGAAAGAGCTAAAGAAAGCACTTTCGATAAACTCGTCAAAGTCACCTTTACGAAGGTCTACTTCTACTGAACCGCCAGCTTGCTTGTTACCATGACGGTCAACACGAGTCATACGGTCTGATTGAATTTCGTTACCTTCAACACGATCCTTTGTTAGATCAATAGAGTGTGTATTGAATGGTAACTTAGCGAATGTTGGTGACGCTGGTGTTGTTCCAAATGCTGTCTCAGCAAT
>Ga0208428_1000925_pt1 | contig 12759 bp, 7 predicted proteins | sample DEB08_DNA_11_FD_184535 | JGI IMG/M metagenome (GOLD analysis project Ga0208428, IMG submission 184535) | Aqueous microbial communities from the Delaware River and Bay under freshwater to marine salinity gradient to study organic matter... | ecosystem: Environmental > Aquatic > Marine > Coastal ... | reverse complement strand
TTGTCTTGTAAAGTGTGTGTCATTTTTTAAAATCCTTTTAAGTAAAGTCTGATATTTTTTATTGGTCTTGTAGAATACTAGATCTTCTACGTTGGTTATGATAGACATGTTATGCCGTAGTGTCGTATTCAAATAAAATACAATAGTTAATGGTTCCAGTATTACCGGAATCTTTAACAAAACTAGCTAATACTTCAGTTGTGTTGCCGGCAGACCTTATTATTCCACTTTTAAAGATACTTGTGTTATTAGTTATAGTTCCTACCGCATTATAACTGCCGGAAGCTATAGGGTAAGACGAAGGTACTGTAATGTCAAAATCTTGATCCCCTGTACCAGCAGTAGATAAAGAAAGACTTACATAAATAGAAACCCTAACTCTATTATTAAGGACTTCAAAAAACGCTTTCCGTATTGTAGCGGCATTAACCACACTACCTGTAGGACCTTTTACAATTGAAGGAGTATATGTTCCTGAGTCATATCTGGTTATTATCCCTGCCACTGTATCACTTGCAACTGGCAAACCTGTATAGCTTGCGGCATCTACATTGCCCGTAAACGTTTTATCACCAGCAAAAGATTGAGTACCTGTTGTCACTATACCGGATTCTGTAGCACTAGCCTCCGGCAAATTAGTATAAGTAGGATACCAAGCACTTTTGGCAGTCCACTGAGTACCGTCCCAAGCAAACTCAACTCGAACATCTTCGTCGATCAAAAAGCTTGTGTCTGCTACTTCGTTCCAAAAAATATCTTGAGAAGATTGAGAGCTAACAGTTAGGTCATAAGTCCCTTGCTCAATCAATCTAATGTTGAATGCTATTTTGTACTGTTCGTCACCAAGTCCAACTGGAAGATTAACAGCAAGTGAACCGGCTGAAAGATCCACCATGTATTCTGTATCTCTTTCAATCGTCCCTGCAAAGGTATGATCTACGGCCAATGGGACAAGTCCACCACCACCGCCAATGGTTTTTAACTCTGTGCCAGTGTCTCCAAGAAATTCGTCTTTGTCCTGATTGTAAACAATCGCGCCTTGCTTTCGCGTTAAAGCTTGAAGCGTAGCCAAATCAGCACCACGGGGAACCGATATTCTGCTTGTGTTGCTTGCCGTTCCGCCGTCTATATCTTTGTTTGTAACACTTTGCTGTCCATCGGCTGTTAAAATTTCTCTCTTGGTCGCGTCACCAACTTTAAACTTAGAATTTAAAGATGAATCGTATTCAACACCACCAAGGTCACTACCTCCAGTCCCTTTAATGGTAAGCCCAGCACCTTCAGCACTTGCATCTGTACCACCTTTGTTAATGGTAATATTCGCGTCTTCAACGTCCAGCGTTTCGGTGTTTAGTGTCGTGGTAGTACCCTGAACCTCTAAGTCACCTGTTACGGTCATATTGCCAACAGTAGCGTTTCCTGTGGTGTTAATCACTATAGCAGGGTCTAGGTCTTCTCCTCGCATTTTTGCGCGTGGGTAAACATAGATTTCAATAGTTCTTGCAACCGCATCATTGTTTTGAATGTTAATGGTGTTAACATCAACTTCACTGATACCAAAATCAGTATCATTACCTTGGGTCAATTCTGCGCCTGACTCAACAATTCTAATTCTAAGTTCACCTAAACTTAGCCCGAAGTTATGGGCAAGTTGGATTGTGTTGCCCGCTGGTATTGCTTGCGAGCCTGACCATTTCGCGCTTATTTGATCGGATAAAACCGCAACACTTCCCACGATTGCAGCGTGAAGATTCACACCAGCATCAAAGCCCAAATCTGGCCAAGGTAGGTTTTGCCGTCCGTAGTCCGTTGTAGTTTCTGCCATGATTTAGCCTCTACCGTAATGAAAAAGTTTATCTTCTGAATTATCTCTTTTCTTAATGTCCACCGAACCGTCAAAGAAAAAAGTAGCTCTTTCGTTTCTTGTTACTAATGTTAAACCGTTTAGCCCTGATTTTCCAGTCAAAGCAGATTTACCAGCAACCCATTCAAAATTGCAAAAATCATAACCTTCACAATTTAAAACAACTCTTTCAACCCTGTTACCGCACCGAGCTAAAATACCAGCTTTAGCTATATGATCTTTAGGCTGAGAGTATGCCATCTCTTCTGGTCGATTGCTTGCAAAATTATAGATTCCTTTTTTTGTTGGCCTATCGTTTGAATAGTCGATAAACCAACATGCTTCATACTTACCTTTGGGCAATACTTGCGCCATAGTTTTAAAATCCTTTTAAGCAGTAAATGAATACCTGAAAAGTGTATCGTATTGAAAAATCCCACCGTCTGGGAATGTTGAACGTAGATAGATTCTGTTTCTAACCTTGGCTCTGTTTCCTAGTGTGAAGTCTCCACCAAAGCCGCCACCTGTAGAAATACCGATCTTTCCAGCTTCAGGGGTGTTCGGTGCCGCTTCACTCGCCGAGTTTGCAGCGTAAAGCATAGAACTAGCAGGAAGATCGAAAGCACTTACCGCGTCAATACCGTCTGTTCCGTTGTCTCCAAATATTTTAACGTCCGTTGCTCTGGTAGCAATGTCAAATTGATTTGTCTCGGATACGTCCCACTGAAAGTCTATCCAAACACCAGAAGCCGTTCCATTGGAATTGTTTTTGTCGCCGGTAGTTGCGCTTGAATTTTGGCCTTCTGCTACGATACTAGAAAAATCTGAAGCCGCTGAAACCGCACCACCGTAAGTTCCTGAGTATTGCCCAATGTAAATCTTTACATCTGTAATCGGGTCGATTGTAGCATCGTGAGAAAGATAAACTAATTGCGCTCCTTGGTTTAGCCCTTGGTCTACAATCGGCGCATAAAGCCCATTTGCAACTTGGCCAAGGTTAAGCCCTGAGCCACCACCGGCTAATGAATCAGAAAATTCAGAAGGTGCGCTAGTGTCTGAAGCAACAAGTGTTGGACACACAAATAAATTAACAGCCATTTTTAAATCCTTTAAATTTATGTTTCTTCTATTATTGTAGCATTAAAACCGCCAACCGTTCCAGCATAATTAGGCTCGTAATTAGGAAACGGTATCATGGTCATTGCCCAGCCAGAGATTTTAATTTTTAACGTGGCAGGGTCATAACCTATGTCTCTTATCATAAATGGGACATCTTCAAAAATGCTTGAACCTATTTTAACATCTATATTTATAAAGTCACCCACATCTAATAAAAAAGCTCTTGGCGTAGCTGTAAAGGATACAACTTCCCTAAAAGCACTAGTCAATTTTAGCGTTTCAACCAAAAAGAATTCAACCCTGCTCCGTTGGTATAGATTAGGATAAATTAAAGCTTTTGTTTCACTTTGTCCTTGTTGATTGATTGCATTTTGGTTTCTATAATAAGAACTAGTAAAAGCGTTTTCATTTAAGTTAGGTAAGAAATTATAAATAGCTCTCGCTCTGTTAAAGTTATTTCTTTGGTCTACCTGTGGATTAAATGTTTCTCTTTGAACGTCCCAATTTCTAACTCTAAAAGGAGTCTTTTGTATTGTGTGATCTCCAAACCCTACGGGAAAACCCGTGCCTATCTCTGGGCCGTTAACAGTTTCCGATACTGTAAAAGTGTTTGCACTTGTAACCGATGCAACAAAGTATTCACCTGGAACCAAGCCCGACGGAAGTTGTCCGTTCGTATCAAGTATAATTTTATCAAAAGGCTTTAGCCTGTGGTTTTGACTTAAAAACGTGGCAGGTGAATTTATTGTGATCGTGACATCTCTTGGTTCGCCGCTAATCCAGTCGTCAAACTGTAAAGAGTTTATAGAAAATTTTAAATCACGATTGATAAACGGCTCTAACGCGACTTGCTCCATAATAGAGATAGCGTATTCCATGGCGTCTTGCTGTTGGTTAATATACGCTCTAGCTTTAGTGATAGATACACTAGTTTTATCCCTATAAAAAATCCAAGAAAAATCAAAATCATTTTCGTTTAGACCACCGTAATTGATTAAAATAAATTTGGCTAATGACACTGGATTATCATTATAACCTGGGTCTATGATTTCTCCCTTGGCTTTCAACAAAAATTCATCCGAACTAGCAAACGTCCACGGGTTTTCACCTATTGAAAATCCTGGCAAGTTTTGAATTATTTCAAAAGTCCTAAATCCTGCTCCAATGTTTATAATGTTTGCAGTAGGTATTCTATAGGCAAGATCTCCGCGTAAAAGATAAATGTTATTTGTATCAATTGACTCTAAAGCATTATAGCTTATGGTCAGTTTTACATTTCTATAGTCTCCATCTTCAGCTCTTCTTAGACGATGGATACCGCTTCCATCTGTAGTCGTGTCAATTTCACTACCGCCAAGTGTTGCTGATACCGTGAAGGTGTCATCGCTTAAAATGTTTCTCACAAAATAGTCTTGTTCATTTAGGCCGTTCGGTAAAGTTCCGTCTGTGCTTAAAGCAATCTTGTCTCCAGCTTTTAACAAGTGTCTTTCTTTCGTAAAAACAGCCGGTGATCCGTTAGAAATTTCAACATCAATCTGCTCATTGGTTACAAATATATCAGCACCGTTAGTTACAATTGCTGGCAAGCTTGCTGCATTTTGTGTAACTGATTCTGTCCAGTCACCAAAAACATGAGGGATTAAATCACCAAAAAGACTTTCTTCTGCTTCTGGATATTGAGCAATATTAAAAACCTGTGTGGGAAAAGCTACGTTTACTCTAGCTAAATCGTTCCTAGCTCTTATGCGAAAATTAGCAACCGTTCTGCTAAACCCACCTTCATTGCTCACAATGCCTTTAAATACTGAAATATAAGATTCTTCTATTTCACCAAGTCCAATCTTTAACTCTACAGGTCTTCCCTTCCAGTCTGAAAAGTCATCTCCAGCCGGTAGCAAATGGTTATATCTCCCGTCCACGTTAGATATAACAAAATCAATCTCCGAAAAAACTAAATTGCTACCAAGCCAATCTCCAACCGTTCTATTGATTTCTGGAAATTTAGTTCTAGCTTCATAAAAATGTTCGCCAACGTAAGTATTTCTATCAGATACTCTTATGATGCTATCATCAGGGGCAGTGATATCTAAGATAGCTCTTAGCCCGTTCACTTGATTTTCTTGCATTTCATCCAAAATTTCTTGGTCTAAGAAAGTAGCGACTTCGTATGGTTTTCTGTCTCTGCTTGCCATCTTATAAACTCTCGTCTGTGTTGATATCTAGTGAAACATAGTGCTTGCCCATTTGTTTGTGGCGCTCTCTTGGAACCTCTCTCATTTTTGCAAACACTGCAAACTCGCTTGGGTCTTGTGGAGTAGGTATCCATAAAACCTTTTGAATGTTTCCAACTGCTTCAAACATTCTTCTAAGTTCTACAAAGTTTCTGCTTTGTGCTTCTAAGTTTTTAAACTTAAATCCTAATTGTCTTTTTTGTCCACGGTCGTTTGATATGTTTGTAAATCCTTCTGTGAAAATTGTATCTGCATATTGTGTGATTCCAAAATCAACTTCTTCGGTTATGTTTTCCTCAGAAGAAAATACTACAGAAGAACCAAAGACAACGGTACCTATTTGAATGTATCCATCGGGATTTGCAGGGTCAACTATTTGTATTTGCCAATATCTATATGACTGTAAAGGAAGGTCTTCAGATATGTAATACATATTTCTGTCTTCAACAGTTAAAAACTCAGAAAATGGAGTAGTGATAAAATTATCATTTGATCCAACCAAAAGAACCGTAGCACCTCTTGTTATGTTATGCTCAAGTATAGCAAGGGTATCTAGGAAAACACCCCCAGTGTCTTGAGTGTCGCAAGTTATGTTTTGCACTCCCCCTGGGCCTGATCTCCATGCTTGTTCAACTATGTCAGTGTTAAGATTATAAACACTAAAAGCATCCGAGCTACTTGTTGCTGTACTACTTGCCACCCAATTAAGTCCGTTGATTCCTCGACTAGGAAAGTCATATAAAAATCTTAGTTGTGTTGTGTTATAAATTACGGCTCTAAATTGAGTATTAAGAGTTTTTATAATAAAAGATTCAAACTGCGTCCCAACCGTTTTAGTCGAAGTAATCTTTCCTTCAAACTGTACTCCGGTTATGTCGTCGGCTGTGATCTTACCTTCAAACTGTACACCAAGGCTTTTAGCCTGAGTGTTAACTGCAAAAAATTGCGTATTCATGCACTTTGCGAAAACAGGTGAAGCATAAGAATAAGTTGCGTAATCGTCTTGGCTCAAATACTGACCAATAGAAACCGCTTTAATTGGTGTTTTGTAAAACTGAATACCAAAGGATTTATCATTATCAGGATTAGCCCCTGTGAACTCGGTTGATAGCCCGTCATCAAAGTCTAAACGTAGTGCCTCAAGTTGAGTATTTAAAACCTTATCGTTGTTCACTATTGCTTCAAACTGTGCATTTAAAAACTTGGTGACTGTGTTGACACCCTCAAACTCAGCCAGAAGTCTTTCATCTACATTGGCAACCGCTTCAAACTGGCTAGGAAGTACCTTTGTTGCGATACCACCACCATATTGAATTTCGGCATAGTCTACTTCTAAATATCCTAACGTAGTCATCTATCTAATTCCTTTTTGAGAGATAACAAAATCACCCCTTAAAGAAGCGTCTTTTAATTGCTGTTTAAATTCTGGCATAAGCCTACTAGTAAGGAAAGACTCGTCAACCTTTTCGGTCGTGTTTAAAGTTATATCAATATTAAATTCTTGGTTGCTACCAGCCATTGAGTTACCTGAGTTCATTCCCATTAGGTTTTGAAGTCCAATGTTATTCACGGCTGATTTTCTCATTACAAATTCACCGCCCTGTAGGTTAGCCATTCCGTTGTTACCGACAAAGCCGCCGCTGTGGAAGGATTTTTGCGCTAATGATTTTATAATTCCGCTTGCTCTAGGCTCAACAAATCCTGCCATTCCGTTTTCAATCATTTTCATAACTGCTTTAACTGGATTTTCTACAAATTTAACTATGTCTACTGCACCAATATTATCAGAAACCCAATTATAAACAGCTTTTAAGGTAGTGCTTAAACCCTTGAAAGCATTTTCAGCTTCTTCTAAAATACTATTTACACCCGTTGCTTCGCCAACATCACTAATGGCTTTTGAAACACCCGTTACTTCTCCAGCCTTTCTAATGGCTCCCATGAAAAACTGTGGGACATCTCCAGAAATAACTTGCTGTAGCTGTGTTGCCTTTTCTTTGTCTTGTGTAATACTTCTTGGTATCACCCACTCACCCGGTGAAAGCATTGATAGTTGATTGTCGTTCTTTGGTGAATCTCCTCTCACTGGTGCTATGCCCGGTACAACACCACCTTCAGCAAATTTCAAAACTGGTAAGTCAACACCCATCCAACCTTCTACAGTCCCTTTGCTCTCTGGGAAACTGAATAAGTTTGATATACCGTCTTTAAAACCGTCCCAAAGGTCACCAAAAATATTTGAAAAGAAATTACCAATACCAGAAAATGCATCTTTGAAAGCCTGCCACAAACCACCTGCAATTCCTTTAAACGCATCTAGGAAGAAACCACCAAGGCTAGAAAATGCATCCCTAAATAGAATCCACATTTTTTCACCGAAGTCCATCAGACCTTCAAACAATTGTCCAGGGAATTTTTCTATAAAATAAACAATACTGTCCCATAAGGCTTTTGGGATAGTCATAATAAAATCAAAAAATTCTTTGCCAGCTTTAACTAAAAATTCACCTAGTCCAGAAAGCCCATCACGGAAAGCTAACCAAATAGCTTCACCAGCATCTACGAAAAAATGCCAAAATCTAACAAGCCATTCTACAAAAGACTCTGCCATTGCTTTACCGGCGTTTTTAGCACTTTTCTGTGTATCGTTTTCATCGCTTCCCATTAACCCGGCTGTAGTATCAGTGACAACTTCAAACACTCTACTAGCAAACCCCGTTAGAGATTCTCCAGCAATCTTTATACCCTCAATAAAAGACTCTGCTACAACATCACCAAAGTTACCTGTGAAAAAATCTAATACAGATTCAAAAAGTCCTACTAGGGCATCTCGTAAAGCTAAAAATGCAGCTTCCATAACATCTGCCCAAAACTTTATACTTAAAACTTTCATAAGTAGCTGTGGAAGTTTTCTTACTGCGCTAGTAATCGCATTTATAATACCAGTACCCAATCCAACTAACATCCTTGCTATTCTATCCGGGTCTGAAAATGCAGCAATTAAAGCATCAAAAATACCGTCAACAAGTCCCATGATACCTTCGCCTAACACCTGTGGAAGGTTTATCATAATGTCAATGAAACCTTTAGACAGGTCATACATTGCTTTGTAACCTTGTCTGACTACGTTAACAATGCCAGCAACCAATTGACCTATAGGGCCATAGAGTGAACCAATAGCATCAACTGTTTTTGTTACCATTGCATCCGCTCCGCTACCGGCTGCCGATACAAATTCATTAGCCATGTTTAGTTTTTCGGCAAATATTGCTAAGTCAAAAAGTTCCTCATTTACATCAAGCTCTACAAACAATTTAATTCTTTTATCTCTAAGAGATTTTAATTCCTCTTGTAGCTTTGAAACGGTTTCTTTTGGTGTTCTATTTTTTATTGAATTTTCTATTTTATTTATAAGTTCTTCTTCTTTTTTTGAAGCTTCTATTTGCTCTTTTACAAGGTCTTCTCTTTTTTTTCTAAAACTTTTAACTATTTTTTCAAAATTATTATCGTTAAAACCTGTTATTATTTCTCTGCTTTCTTTTAATGATTCATTTAATTCTTCAATTTCTTTTTTTAGTATGTTTATTCTTTTAGTAATGAAAGATCTCTCTTGAACCCTAAAATATTCTTGAGTGGCTTGTCTTAGATTTATCAAAGCATCGAAAGCTTGTTGTTTTAGTCTTATGTCTGTTTTATATTCTATTATTTGCTTTCTGATTGTTTCAAGTTCTTCAGTTTTTAAAGTATTTAAAATCCGCAATCTTGATAATTCTTTATCATCAGAATCTTCTATAAATTTACTTATTGTTAGTTCATTTCTGATTTCTTTAGTCTGATCGTTTAAGTTCTTAATAAGATCTTTTATGTTCTCATAATCTTTAGAAGCATTACCACTAATAGAGGTATTATCAACTACAGGCTCGGCTGAAACCTCTTCTACTTTTTCTTTTGCCTTCCCTATCTCATCATAAACAATTTTCATTTTGTTCATGAATGCTTCGGCTCTTTTTGATAGCCCATCAAAGTAACCACCAACTATGGGAAGATCCGAAAAAAGACCGACAAATCTACCCATCAATCCTACAAGCCCACCAATGGTAGCAACTATAATTTTTTGTAGTAAGTTAAATGCTTTTTCTAAAAATCCAACCTGTGCCTCTGTTTCTTTTATGCTCTTGTTTATTTCATCCGAAGCAGGCACAAAAACTTCATAAAGATCTGTCAAAAACTCGAAGTTACTTTGAAGGTCAGATAGTGCTTTTATTAAAGCGGCTGCGCCTATAATAATATATGTGAAAGGATTTAAAAGTAGTGTTCTTGCTAGTGCTGCAAATGAAGCAATTAGTCCTGAAACACCTGCTCTTATTGCTGCAAAGTTTGCAGTTAAAACACCCGTCATTAAAGTTGAACTAGCTGAAACCGCTTTCATCGCTAATGGTATAGCTAAAAACTGTTTTAAAAAAACACCGACAGTAGTTGCTGCAATTGCTGTTTTTAAAGCCCCAAATCCCGATATGACTAAAGGCAAAGCCCTTAAAAGTCCAGCCGCTCCAAAGACAATTAAAACTTCTCTTAGTTCTTCGACTACAAAAGCAATTCCATTTGCTAAACTTGATAACACTGATAAGAGGCTAGTAAGGAATGGAGATAAAACACTACCAACGGAAACCGCAAGATTGTTAATAGCATTAAAAAATAATTGTATCTCTGAGCCTGTCGTAGCAAATGCTTTAGCTGCTTCTTCGTTGAGAGCTGTAGCGTTTTGCATCTCGTCTCTGGCCATGCCTAATGCTTCTGCAAACAATGAAAAGTTTTCTGATAATGGGGGAATGACTTTATTTATTTCATCGCCTTTTAAACCTAAATTTTCTAAAGCCGCCGCCGCTGAATCTGTACGGCTTAAACCTTCTAAAAACTTTAAAAGAGCATCGGTAGCATTTTCACCAAACCCTTCAACAAATTCTTTAGAAGTAACTCCCGAAATTCTGGCTAACTCTTCTAATCCTGGGCCTCCTTCTCTAATTAAGGATTCCATAGTTCTTAAAAGTCTACCGATAGCACTACCACCAAGTTCTGCCCTAATTCCAATCGCTCTCATTGCAGTACCTAAAGCGGCTGCTTCATCAGCACTAGCCCCAAACTGACCAATTGACCTAGCTACTTCGTTTGTCATCCTTGCAATCTCTGACTCGGTAGCTGCAAAGTTATTTCCAAGCCTAACAATCACAGAAGAAAATTCATCAATCTCATCTATGCTAGTGCGAGTAACTGTTAAAATACGGGTAAATGCTGTGGCCGCTGTATCACCCGCTAGGTCAGTAGCGGTTTCAACTTTAGCCATTGTCTCTGCAAAGTTTTCTAAGTTTTCTTGGCCTTCAACACCTAACTGCCCAGCTGTTTGTGAGAAAGCTAGAAGCCTTGTCGTTGCTACTGGTATAGTCTTGGATAAATCAGAAATGTTAGATCCAAAGTTTTTTATTTCATTGTCAGAAAGATTAGACGTTTTTTGAACACCAACCAAAGCAGTTTCAAAATCTGTAAAGGCTCTCACAGTCCTGCCAACTGAATTAGATACAGCTTGAAAAGCCCTAGATGCTAAATCTAAAGCTTGATTAGCTTCTATAACCGCTGCACCTATTTTTGAAAATGAATTGCTATAACTTTGGTTAGCTTTCCCACCTTTTTTTACACTGGTTTCTAAACCGTCTACTTCAGTAGTAAGTTCACCGAGGCTTTTGAGTAAACCATCAACAGACTTTTTAGCTTGCCTGTTGTTTATCTTAATTTTTATATTTAGTTCTTCTGTGTTTACTGCCATTGTTATTTTGCCCTTTTGCAGCGTTTTTACCGTCGCCCAAAACCATTCTAGCCCTTGACGCAAATTTCTCATGGTCGTATCTAGTTGTGAACCATGAGAGTAAATCTATAAACCATGCTGGCTGTTCAAGTATTCCACCGTTTGATAACATTATACCACACTCCCTTGAGACAATTAACGTCTTATAAATCTCTGTGGCCTCATTATCCCAGGTGGCTTTAGCGGGGCAAAAACCATACAAAGTTCCACCTTGATGCACATACATCGGAAAAACATTTGAATCTTTTTCGTTAAAATCCCATTTGTCTTCTTTGCATCTTCTCAAGTGAGAAACCTTGCATGTTGAGCAATTAAAACTTCTGCCTTGTTTTTTTAGTTTTGCGTGGTCGGCAAAATTAAGATCAATAATCGCACTTATTTTTTTTTAAGTATTTCTTGATCCGTTGCGCCTCTTTGCCCTTCTAAAGCAGTGAATAAGTCTGTGATAATGTCATTAGCAACTAGCCAAGTCATAAACTCCTCAGAAGCTAGTCCAGAAGTATCTTTTAAAATCTGACTCTCTCCGTTTGTAACCATATCCTTTAACGCAACTCGAACCGTTGCAAGCATCATAGAATAGATAGGCATTTCACCAGTATCTTTTGATTTCATAGCAAGGCTAGCCATGTTGTCTTTTTGTCTTAAAATCTCTTCTTGTGATCCGGCTGTTTTTAAAACAAAATATGTCGGTGTTTCGCCTTCTTTGAAAGTTAGTTTTGATTCGTCCAAATCTTTCAAATACTCTTGATAAACTTCAGGTGTTACGTCTTCGGTTAAAGCATCGTCTTTTTGTGAAACAACTCTAATTTCTTTTGATTTAATTGCAGAAAAGAATAATGGCATTTTTTTTAATCCTTAAAAAAATGTTTATGATAATTGCTTGAAGTATACAAAAAAAGAGAAGCCTTGAAAAGACTTCTCTCTACATAGAGTAAATGGAGCAATGAATAAAAGCTTAGAGATATTTTACCTCAATCTCATTGGCCGCGTCTAGTGCTGTTTGGTAAGCAATACCTTCAAACGTCACAGGGATAGAACCACTTTCAGGTACATCTATAGAAGGTGTTGTAAATTCAACTCTTGGAAGTGTTACCTGGAAATGTCTAGTGGTTGAATCTCCCAAGATAAACTGAAGGTCTTGGTCTACAAAGTTTTGAATGTCGTTGTAAATTCCAACATTTTCTTTGTTAAGGTTTATTTCAACACTAACAGAAACCTCTAGTCTTGAAGCAGGTACAAACAATGAACCAGAAAGAGCATCAGTACCAAAACAGTAGTTAACAGGCTCATGATTGTTTGCAATGTTTATTGTAGCATTACGAACACACTGCCCACCCATAGAGGCAGAAATAAAATCACCAACAAGCCCTGTTTGGGGATTATCAATCCCTACAGGTGATTCTGGCTCGTAGTAAACCAAATAAACAGGTGTTACCGATCCGTCAGCGTCAGCTAATGCAGCGCCGTCAAGCGTTACAACATCACCCGCAACACTCGTAACAAACCTAGGCGAACCATTTGGAGTATCCGCAGAACGTGTTAAACCGTCTGACTCAACAAGCATAACCATTGAGCCAACTGGGAAGCGTTTGCCTTCTCCCGCTGCTACCGTTACGGTGTTTCCACCGTTGTTATCAATTACAGATTGAGACATACCAACTAGGTAAGACTCTACACCCATTCCACTCCAGTTAATTTGGGATTCTCCA
>Ga0208428_1000918_pt1 | contig 12839 bp, 14 predicted proteins | sample DEB08_DNA_11_FD_184535 | JGI IMG/M metagenome (GOLD analysis project Ga0208428, IMG submission 184535) | Aqueous microbial communities from the Delaware River and Bay under freshwater to marine salinity gradient to study organic matter... | ecosystem: Environmental > Aquatic > Marine > Coastal ... | reverse complement strand
TTTTGTATTTTAGATAAGAGTTCATTTCTAAAAAAACATTTGCATTGTTGGTTCCAACAATACCTTGAAGAAGCCCCTCTAAAGTTTCACCCTCATCAAGCACTTTTTTTACTTTTTCTTGATATTTACTTTCGTTGTTTACTGCATCTGATAATGTAGCCGCAATCTTTGGAAAGTCATTGATGCCATTTTCTGACATGCTTGCCGCATAAAGGGTTTCTTCAAATGCACTAAATTCCTCTGCTGACAAAACATTTTGCCAAAGGTTTTTTTCTTGCGTTGAGCCTTTAACTCTAACACTAGAAAACATTCCAAAGTAACTAACAGCTAAATTAATTCTAGCTGGATCATCAACCATTCCAGAAATAGCACTTTTAACAATACCAACAGGAGTGCTTGGAATTACACCACCACTTGCTAAAACTTTAGGTTTCCATTGTTCTTGTGTGTTTATTGCATCTGCTGTCAGAAAGAAAGAAGATGGTCGTCCATTTAAAATAATTTCTTCCATTTCATTTTGATGACTTTTTGTTGTTGGGCTTCCTATACTATTTATGAAACTTTCTCGTATATTTTGTTTAGATGCAGACAAAGAATTTTGATTTATAACAGCCCTTTTAGCTGTTACAATAGCCTGTGTATCAGCACCAATAGAATCTCTATCAACATCAAACTCAGCGTTTTTAATTATAAAGTCAGCTATGGCTTGTACATCATCAGGAAGATCAACTTTTAAATCTCCTTCGTTATCAATGTAATCACGAAAATCTGTAGCTTCTTCTAAGTCAGTTACACCATTAACATCTTTAATTAGACGATCAAATAAAAGCTGTCTTGTTCTTTTCTTTGCTGTTGTTGTATCAATGTCAGATTCTAGCTTCTGAGCTATGCTATCTAACTTACCAAACCAAGCATTTAATGTGTCCTGTGCCGCAAAAAGATCACTGCTTTTTATATGCTTATCTAAAGTATCATTAACTTTTTGCGCCTCAGGTTTAATGCCAAGCTTTAACTGTACTTTTTCATCATCCTCTTTTTGCTTTTCTTCCTGATCAATATCGGTTTGACGCATCCTTTCATCTGCTTCTGATTGCCCTAAATTAGCTTGGATTCCTCGCAAATCAGTATTAATTGCGTCAAAATGAGTATTAAAATCTTCATTGCTCATCAATTCAGACGCAACATCTTGTAAAGATTCGGGCAAAGTAGAAATATTTTCTACATTTCCTGTTTGCAAAACTATTTGTAAATCATTTATATCGCCAGATTCTAGATCTTCATTATCTAAAATAATTTGATTTATGCGTCTTGTTGCGCCTCTAGCCTTTGCAAGACTAACAGTTCGCCTTAATTTTTTTGCTTCTGCATTACTAATAAACTGAACATCACCATCAACATTTTTTTCTATTAATTCTTCAGCTAAAAAAGAAGCGTTACGAGCATCTTCTAAAGATTTAGAATCGCCTAAACCAATTAAAGATTCTATTTTATTGGCAAGATCGTTTACATCTAGTTCAATTTGCTGTCTATTTTCTTCATGCTGTTTTTGACTCTGTTTGCTCATTAAGTTAAGAGAATTGGAAGCCAGCATTGCGCTTCCAATATTTTCAATAATGTTTGCAAACTTAGGCACTGCCGTACCCTTTGCGTTTTCAATATAAGTTCCGAAGTCTGTCTTAAACTTAGCCACCCCATTGGAATCATTTTGATAAAGAATTGCTAATCGTTGCGCTTCTGCACTAAAATCTTGTTCAGTTTGCGATACGTAACGGCGTTCAATAATATCTTGATACGCTGTTCTTGCCTCAACTCCAAAGCCAGACGGAATGTTAAACGCTTCTGGCTCACCAGTAATAGGATCAATAGTTCTAATGTTGGCGGCAGATGCGGCCTGTGCTGTTTCTATACCTTTTTCTCTTGCTTCACGCTTTAACTCATTAAAAGATGACTCAATCATAGTATCAGCTAGGCGACCGACACTTGCCCACTGCTCAGACAATCCTGTATCAGAGCGAATAACACCGATTGGCTTTGTTATGTTTTGTCTTTGTTGCCTAATAACCGCCATGATTCACCTATTTATAAATATGATAACGATAAATGCCAGATGCTAATGAACTAGCCGCGTTAAGATAAGATGTTCTTATTGCAGTCTGACCTTTGAATGATTCCATTTGCCCAAGGGTTCTGCTTTGTGATGCTTCTTGTAATGCACCAGACTCGATAGCAGAGATGTCGGAAAAAGCTATTTCTTTTTGCCTGTTCATAAATGATCTCAAAGACATGTCTGACGTATCTCTATTAAGAAACGCTTGGAAAGATTGGTTAGCAGACTCAGCAGTTCTATATTGTTGCGTCCTAATATTAGCCCTTTCAAGACCAGCAATTTCTTGTTGCATAGCCTGTTGCTTGTATTGCTCTCTATTAAATGCCGCTTCACGTTTAATAGCCTTGCCTTGTTGCAAACTTGAAAGCATTGAAAGGCCAGTAGCGGCAATCTGAATACCTAGTGGAATAGCCATTAGAACGATACCTCTGCTATAATACCATTAACTTGCAATGATAATGGTGCTGTTTGTTTAATTGTAACTACTGGATCTTTGCTATAACCCAATAATCTAAATTCTTCTTTGCCAGTAACAGGCGTTCTTGAAAGACTAAAATCATCTGTTACCTGACGAATAACTAGATTCTTATCATTAATCGACACAGACAAGGTATCTAATAGATCTACCACTACCCTGTTAACAGAGCGAGGTTCGCCTGTGAGTGGCCCTCCCGCTATCTGAGCATCAATCGGTAGTGTTTGTGCCTCAACATTAAAGTCATAGCCAATTTCAGCATTTGTTATTTCTTGTATAGCAGACACATCTACATTGCCACTAGCAACAGTAAACTCGCCAAGGTAATCAGTATCATTAACAACCTTTACCTTTGCTCCATTAGCAAAGTGACTAGACACATCAAATACACCAGCAGTGCCAACAAACTTATCAGAGAAGTCCATATTCATAGCAGAGTTAAACTCCATAAGAATAAACTTCTCAGTGCCAGCACCTAGATCAAATCTGCCTACACAGAACACTCTATCATCTACTGTGCAAACAGAATCAAATCTTCCATTAGTAGTCCACTGCGACCACCCTGCACGTTGTTCTGCTCTGTTAGATGTAAAGACAGCTATTGTGCCATCAAGGTTTAATACAAAAGCATATGACTCAGGACGGTTAATAGCTCCTCTAAGGATGCACATTTGTACAGGCGAGTTAATTAAATGCGGTGATAAAACAGATATACCAGTGGCTACATAAGCCGCTTCTGAATCTGAAAATATGTACTCGCGTACAACAGATCCATTTTTTTGCACATATATTGTTGCACCATCAAATGACTCTGGACGTACAAAGTTACTGCCATATGGCGTCTGTCTGCGTATCTGTGCGTTTGTTGGCGTGATAGCCTTCTCAGTAAATGAAGGTATGTACATTTCTGATGTCGTTGTAAATATCTGTAGATCACGATTAGAGGTTAAATGGCGTATAGTATTAATCTCACCAATAGCCGCAGTCAGATCAATAGCATCGCCATCTTCACCATCACCTACATCGAAGTCAAAGTATGATGCTGGTTTGCTAGCCCATATACCATCAGGTTGTGCAACAGAACCAGCTAGCCACAATCTGTTTTCGTGTAGCGTTACAGCCGCAGGAAAGCCGCGTAGTGTGCTATATGATTGCTCACCCCATTCTGTAGTGGTGGCATGTGTTTTAATTTTAGGTGAACCGCCACCAATAGTAGAAGCATTAGCATTAGCACCAGCAGTTACAACAATTACATTCTCATCAATAACCTCTTGTACAGCTTCAGTGCCATTGATTTGATTTGCCGATATACCTCCTACACCACCAGCCTCACTAATGACTATGCTATCATTTACAGCCAAGCCATGAAGCGGGAATGTAATGCGTATATTTGCACTCCCATCAGTTGTTTCTATAGCGTCTGTAGCAAGTTTGACTTCTAACTTGTCAGTTACGTTACCAGTTGCTTGTGTTGCTGACTGGACAGAAGTGATTATAATTTCATTTTCATGGTAACGAAGTGTTACCCCAATGTGTTTTGAATCAGCATAGTTACCGCCAGATTGACTTCCTGTTATATCAAAGTAAGCCGCACTTGTAGTTAAAGTTATGCCATTACCATTATCAGCAGAAGGATCAAGGGTCATGCCTACTGGTTGAAATGAATAGAATGGTTGATGTACCTTGAACCCATCTGGACTTTCATCAAATGTAAGTGTTTCTAATTGGAATGTTGTAAGGCTAGTTCTTACAAGTTTGCGTGTCATAAAGGTTTGATGCGCTATGAACATAACATCGCCAGCTTGTGCGTATGTTAGTTCAGAAACAATCAGATCGCTAAATGGTATAGCCGCAGATGATGTATCGGCTGTTAATGTTTGAACCAAAGATATTGCGCCTGTTGTTGGGCTTATCTGAAATACTCTTATCTTAGCGTTTTCAAGACTTACTATGTATCTTTCATCATCAGAAAAGATAAACGGCACAACTCGTACTTGTTGTTTTGTACCGCCAGTAAAATCAGTAACAGCTAATCTGGTCGTATCAGAAGATGTTACAGTTAAGTTTTCAGTGGGATTTACAGGAGTATCTCTAGTTACAGTCACTACTGCCGCAGATGGATTAGCTACAGTAAATCCAGTTACTGCATTAAGAGCAGTAAAAATGTTATCAGCAGTTGTATTATTACTTTCATTTGCCCTAACAAAATGAGTGTTGCCAGAAGGAGATGAAGGGCTTTCTCCACTAGAAGCCTCGAACTCTAGTGTAATTTTATCACTGCCAGTAAACAAAACTAAAGTAGAGCCAGTAGCAATATTAGCATAATCACTAACTGTTATTGTGCATGTTGTCGCTTCTACAGCAGTGTCATACTCATAGATTTTTTCCGTACCAAATCTTTTAAGTAATCCACCTTCATTGCGTAAGAAGAAGTTTTCTACCTTCTTAGCAGAGTTATTGTAGATAGGCGTATCCGTCCTTGAAACCAAAGACGGACTGACTTCTCCAAACTGAAAGTTGCTAATAGGTACGCGAATACGAGCCATTAACTTCGCCTTTCAGTAATAAACCTCGATGTTGGGATACTGCGTGTTGTCTGTTGTTGCGAATCAAGGCTTCTAGCCTTTGCCATAGTTTGTGTGCCAGCAGATTGCATAAGTTGTGCAAGGCTAGCATCTCTTGCAATAGATGTGGCAAAGATATTGGCAAGCGCATATTCAACAGCAATGACAAAGTATGAAGGCCAGTTTTCTTCATTTGCCCTAAATGTGTAATCAATTATTAAACTATCGCTTGTTGTTGTATCGCTAAATACTTTGTCACCATAAATCTGGTAATCAATTAAGTTGTCATTAATTGTAACTGAGTGAACCATTAAGGTGTCATTAGGTAGCTGATGTGCACGATCATAACGACCAGTAGGTATATCTGTTAGTAAATTCATTACTGCCTGATTGGTGGCAAATCTCCACCTTGTATTTACTAATGATGCTCTAGCTACATCTTCATACATATTAACAGCCACAAGTGCTTCTGTACTACCTTCATCAAATGAAGTAATTGGGTTTGCTCCAATAAGAATCAAAGCCCTAGAACAAATATCAATAGCTGAATCGGCGGTTGTACTGGTAACTGTCATGTATAGCGAGGGGGGCCGAAGCCCCCCACTCCTTTAGTCTGAGTCTGTTTCAGCGATAGCTGTGCCATCAGACACATCTACTACTGTGCCAGTATTTGACAAAACACTTACAAAACTTGTTGTAGGAGTGTTTGTGTCAGCCACAATTATAACATCTCTAATAGCTAGCATATTTGCCGCATCGTTAAAATAACCAGCAGAGTTAACAGCCGCAATAGCGTCTGTAGTTGTGTAAGCCCACAAGTTAATGTTTGATGCACCAGCTAACCGAGATAATCCTGTAGCACTAAAAGCCATTTCAATATCTCCTATTAGTTGTTGTCTAAGACTTCATAGATACCGTTGTCATCAATAACAACAGCACCCATTGACATCATGGAAGTTCCAAGGTGTGAGACACGCTCTGGAACGTAATTCAACTCAGTGGTAACGTCAGCACCAACACCCAGACCCACAGAAGATGTGTGGTATGCCATGTTTTTACCAGCAGTTACGGCTGATGTTGAAAAGATTTTGAAGCCCAAGAACTCTTTCATGCTCATGCCACCAGCGTAAGGTAGATTCTGCTCACCTACAAAGTCGCTAGAAGCAAACTCTGTAATAGCAAACAGGTCAGCATAACCTTTCGGGTGCATAGCAAGATAGCGTCCACCGTCCTCTGGAATATTAGCAGAGCCGAATGTCTCAAACAAAGACAGCAGATCAGCTTTTTCCAAAGCAGAACTTGTGTCGTGGATCTGAGTTGAGTTTGCACCAGCATCCATAGCTGTAATCAAAATCTCATCAGTCTTACGACCAAGTGCGGCGGCGGCAGATTTAGCTACAGCCTGACGCTCATCAATGTTTGTCTTGAGTTCATCTAGCTTGTCGATGTACTCGGCGGCGTAGAAGTCAGCCATTGTTGCTTCTACTGTGGTATGGGCTAGTTCCATAGGAGTTACCAAACCGTTGCGTGATTTAGTTGAAGCAGAGCCAGTGCCGATCTTTTGGAATCGAACTACTGAACCACTCACATTACTTACTGTACGCACTGTGTTCCGCAATTTAGAACCCATGCGCTGATAAGCCATGTGAACCTCTGATTCAAACTGTTTAATAAAGGCGGTGTCGATAGTATTCGCCATTTTACAGTCCTTCTCTTAAAGGTTGTTGAGTTACAGTTTTGCGGTTATCTGTGTGGCATCCTCAACGCGAGTATCCTTGCGGGTCGCTCAGTGCATTACAGGCCGTGTTAATTCAGCAATAACACCTTTATGTTTCTCTCTGCAACGCACAAAACGCATCATAGTATGACCGCATATATCATACGTCACATCATCAAAGGTGAATCCGCACCAGCTTAACCACATGATTGTTTCATGGTGATCGGCTGGAACGTAGTTTTCTATGTATTCATAATCACTGTGAAGAAGGTCTATGGCATCAGCGCATCCTCTAAGGAATGGCCTAAAGTTATTAGTGATACCGCTAGTCCCAAGCATCCATATCCTTGCGCCAGATTGATCTAATGGAACAGAGCCGCACATAGCGATTGGAGAGTCGTCTAATTTTATGGTGTATGTTTTTGCACCATGTATAGCCAAAGGCTCTGTAAGGGCTTCTAACGGCCTTAAACCGTATATCAAACATTCCCTAAGATCGTGCAGTCGTAAGTCATCTGCTATCGCCTCTGCGTGATGGGGTAGGCTTTTGCTTAACGAGAGCCTACCAACTCGTATTAGATCCCTAGCCATAAATCTTCTTAAAACCTGATTCTATCTGGCTGACGAAGTGAGGGTCGCGCCTAGCAGGATCATGATAGCGTGGATCTAACATCATAGCTTTTAACTCAGCTTCATTTGTTTGCATAGCTGTTTCTGCGTCATAAGCAGGACCAGATTGCTTTATCTGTTCCATGATATGCTCAAGAGCCATGATGCCATCGGCAGTTTCGCACATACGCTCAATCGCGCCGATGTGTTCTTCTGGGAAGAACTGATTAGCAAACAGGCTAGCGGCTTCTGTTCTTGCCGAAGCATTGTCACCTAGCCTTGCAGTCTCAGCTTCAAAGTCAGGAACATCAGCGTTCAAAGCATCCATGTACATCTGTATGCCTTCTTGAAACTCCTCTTGGCTGTAACCGTTTTCATACGATTGATTAGCCCACCAGTTAAGCAACTCATTGCCTTCTGTCTGAGTTTCATCAAAGCCCTCTGGCAACTGATAGTCACCTACCTCTGCTGGACGATTAGCAAATGCTTCCTCTTGGATTTGTTTCATCCAAGCTTCTCTAGCTTCCTCGTCCTTCTGGCCTAGCTTGCCTTCTAGTGAGGAGTATGCTGTAGCCAGATCTTCTGCTGTCTTAAACTTTTCTGGCAACCACTCAGGACGTTCTGATTCCGTTTGCAGTAACGGATCACCGCCCTCAGTAACAACATCACTCTCCTGTGGTGCTTCTACTTGCGCTTCTTCATTCATCGTTTTTTGCCCTATGTGCGTGACGGATGCGTGACTCAATGAGGCCAACGATATATCGCTGTCCTTCCATATGGCGCAGTTCCGCATCGGAAACCCCTGCGCCATGAACCTGTTCTATTGTAATTGATCTTAGATAACGTAATACTTCTGCACCAGTATCAGTGCTGAAAAGACTAGCTAGGTTTAAGCTAATCTTTACATCTTCTTCTTTCTTACGCTGATAGCCATCAAGTCCTAAGTATGCGTTATTGTTGCGGCTCAATTAATTGTTCCTCTTGAGGTTGAGACATTTGTTGCTGTTGCATCGCTTGTGCCATAGCCACCATTTGTCTGCGTTCCTCAAGGTCGCGGATCAGTGTATCAGGGACGCCAAACTTCTTAGCTAAGTAAGCGGCGGTATCTTCTGAATTGATAAGTAGGTTCATTACCTCTGGACCGAAACTGCCCTGCACAAGCTCAAGCCATCTAGCCACGGAGGATATGTCTTGGTTGGCCTGTGCCTGTGCAAGAGGTGATACTGAACGTACCTTTACTTCACGACCATTGATTGTCGGAAGTTCAATTCGCCCCTGCTTCTTTAGAATATACACAACTCTTTGAAGAACAGGCTGAACAAGTTCTGCTTGCAATCTGCCAAAAGCAGAACCAATGCGGCGTGAAAGATCTGACATACGCTCTGCAACCTCTGTAGCAGAAGCAGGAGTACGATCAGGATTACCAAGCATATCATTGTATAGCGCACGTTTAATATTCAAGCGCATGTCTGACAACACAAGGTTAGCTACATCAAACGAACCAGCCGCACGAATAGGCTCAAGACCGCGTGATCCTGTAGCTTTTGGTATGACCGTTCCGGGGACTAAGTTAATCGTATCTGGGTTTACTACTCCGTCATCTTCCATTTGATATATGCCTGAGATAGCCATTTGCGCGTTCTCAAGTATAAGTTCAATCGTAAGATTAGTAGTCTTAATAGCACTAAGCGCATTGATGAGAGGACCCCGCCCATAGACTTCACCACTGCATTTCGACCAACGGAAGCAAACAAAAGGATTTGACCCAACACCTCGGTACTTCTCCTCTTTGACTATTTCTTTTGTATCGCACTCAATAGCAAAGAATAGGTAGGCATCTTCATTCTTAACGCTGTAATCCTTACAAACAATCTCAAGGATCTTTACACGCTCATCAGGATAGTTATTGATCTTGGTTTGTAGCTTGCTACTCAGCTTTGCCTTTGGATACATAATTGCAATATCAGATGCACGAACCTGTCTTTCTCTGTAGACATGATCGATCTTGTCATCAGGACCAGAATCAAGAACAACATGCGGCAAAGGTATTGCAGAAAAGACTACAGGATTAACAGCATCGCCCTCTGCAACGCTCAGTACGCCTGTACCAACAGCCAGATCCATGAATGACTCATGCACTTCCTGACCAAAGTTTGAGTTCTGTATTACTTCAAACACATACTCTGTGACTTCATCTAACTCATTATCAACGCTTTCGCGTGAGTCAGGCGGCACTTCACTGCCAGATGTAAAGTCTGCCCAACGTGCAAAGTTAGGTACAAGACCCTGTTGCAAGCGGGATGCAAACTCTTGCACACCAACAACAGCAGTTTCGTCAAAGATCTTATCATCTCTGCGCTGACCAATCGTTTCATAGTAGAACGACTCGCGCTGTGGTAGTGCATACTCGTAACACTCCTCAAAGAGTGGCACAAAGTTTTCACGCATAGATTTAGCTTTTTCGTATTTTTTCAAATACATAGCGGCAACTTTATTGTTGCCACCGCCAGATCCACCAGAGGATGATGTGTCTGTATATGTTATCATTGATTAAACCTGTTATAGAATCCAGCACCACCACCCGAACTGCGGATCAAAGATCTACGCCCTGACCCTCTACGCATACTTTGGACGGTTTCTTCAAGACGCTCTTGCTTCGCACCCTTCTTTTCTTCAAGGGCTTTGGCCTTATCAGCTTCTTGCTGTGCCTTTATAGCAGGATCGACTTGAGGCGTTTTAGGCGCACGACCCACACACATAGCAATCTCCTTTATAACTATCTATTGCTAACCACAATTTATTGCAGTCTGCAACTCACAAATTACATTCTAGCCCATAAACCTTGGCGTTTTGCCTGTTTAGGTTTTCTTGCAAACACATCGTATTCAGCCTTGGCATTAAAAGCTTTGGCTTGTCTTTGACCAGATATAAGCTGTCTGCCCTCACCAGCACCCAGCATTAGATACTGTAGGGCATCGTGGATGTGTGAATACATATTCTTGTCAGGCTTGTCATCAAACCTTTCGCCAGATACTTGCATACGCTTGTATCCATAGCCACCCTCAAAGCCTTTGATAAGGGTTGGGCAACGCCGATCAATCATAAATGCTGGCTTGCCCTCGACCATTTTGTTTAGGTTGCTTGAGACAGCTTCAAGTCTAAGATCAACAGAATTGCTATGAGTTGGGTTTGCTCTTAGGCCAGCACCCCTAAGTATTTGAAAAGGTGTACTTTCATCGGTCTGTGCGCGGAAGTCACCAGCAGGATCGCCAAAGATATGCACATCATTAAGTCCAGCAAACCTAGTTGCTATCTCTTGGCGCAGAAGTTCAGCAAACCTTACTATGCCCATATCGATAGCTACAATCTCTGACTGTATAAGCCATCTGCCTCTAACCTTCTGACCAAAGACAGCCGCAGGGGTAAGTCCAAAGTCAATGCCCACATACAAAGGCACACCAGCCGCAACTGGTATTTCTTCTTTGGCTATGTGCGTATCTGCAACAAACATAGGATATACAGGCTTTCCTTCTTGGATAGTGCCAAGTCTATTCATTACATAGACATCAATCCAGCTTTTTGTCTTACCGCGTATTAGATTAGGGTAATATGTCTTGAGCATGTTCTGGCTATTCTCAGCCTTGTTATTAGGCACATAATCCAGCACACCGCCATTGTCATCTGTCTTTTCTATCATGCCTTCTGGTTGCACATAGAAAGACCAGTTATCAGGCTTGACCAACATCTTAGCTTGCTCTTGAGGAATATGGTCAGGGATAGGAACTTCGCCAGACATGATAGGCCACCAGTGATCTTCTTCGGGTGCGTTAGTATCTGCAATAACGCCAGACCAAGAAGGACCGCCATCACGCATAGAAGGGAAACGCCCAACACGCATAGTACACGCATCGATAATAGACTTAGGTATCTCCCTAGCCTCGTTGATCCAGATGCCTGTCAGTTCAAGGGAGAGCAACTTCTTGACATCTTCTGGTCTGTCGAGTGCTAGGAAGATTACTTCAAGTTCCAAGTCAGCTTGCTTTATCCAATGAGTGTATGGCACAGACCAAAGAAACTTACCCCAATCATCTTCGGGAAACCAATCAAGCCATGTCTTGATGGTGGTTGTTCTTAGCTGTGGGTTGGTATTACGGATGATTGCCCACCGACTACGGCGCACACCATCCTTATTTGGTTTTTGCTGTAAGGCTCTGCGGAATACTTCAACGCAACAGCCAACTGATTTACCCGATCCAACAGGACCGCGTATGCCACGAAAGAACGAATCGTTCTTCATAAAGGCTTTTAAGACTTCGCCATCAGGCTTGTACTTAAAGCTGGTCAACCTTGTGATCCTTACCAAACTTAATCATGCGTTCTACAATCTCAGGACCGATGGTTGCTATAACCTTGTCAGCCTCTAAGTCGGTGCAGAACTCTTTAGGATGGTATGCTAGATGTACTTTTTTAACAACACGCCTTAGAACTTCACGTTCCTCTGGCTTGATAGTGTGCATGAAACTCATCTGTATCGTGCCGCCTTCTTTGCGACATCCTTTGGTTGCTTGGCGAATTGCTTACCTTTTCGTATCGCCGCCCGCTTCGCTCTTGTGGTGCGTTGATACTCTGAGTCACTCATTGCTTCGATGGCTTTGCTTGGAAGGTAACGCTCACCAGTAGCCTTACTGCCCTGTGTGCTAGGCTTGCCAGACTTAGTGCGCCATTTTTGTTTAGTCCAAGCGCGTAATGATTTCTGCGGTGCTTTCATTTTATATCAATCAAAGTTAGGGCTACCATCTTTATTAAAAACTCGATTGCTGTTTTGTTGTGACAATCTATCTTGATAAAACTTAAAAATTTTAATTTTTTGTCTTTTACTTAAACCAGCCCAACTGCCAGTTTTCATTGCGTCTGCATCAGAAAAAATCATAACATCATCATCAAGCTTGCCAACTTTTTTAAGCAAAGACTTAAATTGACCTTCTGTTGGTACTTTAGGTGTTTTTTTCATTATACAATTATACCTCTGCTTAGGGTTACGTATATTGGTATATTAGCTAGTGTATCCACCACCAGCTTTCTTATACAGCAGGGCTAGCCTTTGCGCTTTTCTTGCTGACCACTGACCCGCTTTTCCGCCCTTTGCCTCGCGCTTTACGCGGTTGAACAGGCTTTTCCTCAGTTTGGGCTTCGTGTAGTTCCCCGCTTCGTTGACCGCCATCTTCTTTCTCCATAGGTATTAGTCGGCGTGAGTCTGGCATATAGGTTGCGCCAGAAAGAATACGTCCATCAGGCATCTTAATAGTTGGCCCTTCATAGGGAGTGCCATCTGTAAATGTGTACTTCATGATTGCTTCATCTTCGATT
>Ga0208428_1000917_pt1 | contig 12839 bp, 15 predicted proteins | sample DEB08_DNA_11_FD_184535 | JGI IMG/M metagenome (GOLD analysis project Ga0208428, IMG submission 184535) | Aqueous microbial communities from the Delaware River and Bay under freshwater to marine salinity gradient to study organic matter... | ecosystem: Environmental > Aquatic > Marine > Coastal ... | reverse complement strand
ATACATTGTATTTAACTTGCCCTAATAATAATCCAATAAAATTAGAACAAAGAATAGGTAGAATTATCAGGGAACACCCAGATAAAAATGTGCCTTTAATAAAAGACTTTTGGTTTAAAGGAGCAATAGTAAATAACCAACAAAGAAAAAGATTAGCGTGGTATCAAAACAGGAGCTATATATTATGAAATATAAGTTTAACTGGTTTGACTTAAAATTAAAATCCAATTACGAACCAGAATCTATATTAATCTTGACATATGCCCTGACAAAAAGTTATAATTCTATAATAGCTTGGAATTCAAAACACTTAATGAATTCTTTAAAAATTGGCAGAATACCTAGTACATTATTTAAAAGAAAATTACTAATAAACTCTAAAAAAGGCATTATAGGACGTTATGAAGCAGATTATCCTGATGCTTATTTTAAAAATAAAAGATTCTTATTTTTAGATATTCCTTTAACTTATAAAATAAAATATATTTATTTATTGGGACATAGAAAAATATCTAATGAAAATGATTATCTAGACGTAGATAGTTTTAAAAACGAAATTATTGCAAACTTAGATAATCCACTGTTAAAACACGAAAAAAACAACGTAAAATTCATATATGAAGGAGAATGATCATGGTATCATGGGACAAAACACAAGGAATTAAATCACAAGGCTCTGGAGAAAGAAAAGAAATTCAAAGAATTACTCTTCAAAACGGAGATAATAAACTTAGACTAATTGGAGAAGTAATGCCTCGTTATGTATATTGGCTTACTACTAAAGACGGAAAACGTATGCCTGTTGAGTGTTTAAAATTTGATAGAAATACAGAACAGTTTTCTGGTACAGAAGATCCTTTTGACGAAGTATCACAAGATATTTATGCAGATAAACCTCAATTTGCATATGTATGTAATGTAATTGATCGTAACGATAATCAAGTTAAACTTTTTGATTTAAAAGCTACTATCTATCGTCAAATAGTAGATTTTGCAAAAGATGCTGAGTATGGTAATCCAGCAGACGAAACTAGTGGTTATGATATCACTATTGTAAAAGAAAAAACAGGACCGCTTCCACAAAATGTAAAGTATACTGTTAGACCTGCTCGTGCTTCTACAGCCTTAACAGACTCAGAAAAAGAAGCAGAACTATTTGATCTAGATCGTATCTATAAAAGACCAGACTACACTGAACAAAAGCGTTGGCTACTAGAAAATACTACTCTTTTTGCGGGCGAAGATGACAACTCTTTTTCACCAGAAAGCGTTGAGGACTTAGACTAATGGCAAAAAAATATAAGCTCTCTGATATTTTAGAAGAGAATAAAAACTCAAACAATAAAAAACAATCACAACAGAAAAATGATGGAAAAGCTATGTCTTTACCTGCGGCTATTAAGCACGTAGAAGGTAATCAAGTAACTATTGATACTTCGATGCTAAGACAACATAATATCTTTTTCGCTACTCCTTGCTACGGAGGGCTTATAACTGATCAATTCTTTTTGAGTATGTTTAAAACTACACAGACTTTAATACAGCATGGTATTAATTTTAGATTAACAACACTAAGAAATGAAAGTTTAATCTCTAGAGCAAGAAATATTCTTACAGCTATGTTTTTAGAAAGTAATTGTACCCATTTAATGTTTATTGATGCTGATATAGAATGGGAACAAGATGCTATTATTAGAATGTTAGCTATGGATAAAGATCTTATAGCGGGAGCATATCCTAAAAAAACACTACCTATTGATTATGCTATTAATTTAAAATTTGTTGATAAAGAGCGTAAACAAGTAAGAGTTGAAAATGGCGCAGTAGAGGTATTAGATGCATCAACTGGTTTTTTCTTAATTAAAAGAACTGTTATTGAACAAATGATAGAATCATATCCTGAATTGTTTTATGTAAATGACAGTTCTATTGATCCTAAATACAATAAATACTGTTATTCATTTTTTGACACTATTCATGATCCCGATGATAATAGATATTTATCAGAAGACTATACTTTCTGTCGTCGTTGGCAGAAAATAGGTGGAGAAATCTGGCTAGACCCAAATACAAAGCTTAACCATGTAGGAAGTTATACTTTCCAAGGTGATGTTAATAAAATATTTAATTGGGATAGATAATGAAAATACTGCACTCAGCTGATTGGCATATAAATCTGCACAAGAAAAAAGTACCTATTGAGTGGCAAGAAAATCGCTTCAAGCTTATGTTTGAAAAACTACATAAGCTTGAAGATTCTTGTGATATCCATATTATTTCTGGAGATGTGTTTGATAGAAAACCTGAACCTGATGAAATATGTTTATTCTTATCTTATATAAATTGTGTATCAATACCTACATTTATCATACCTGGAAATCATGAGGCAACTAAAAAAGGAGAAACTTTTTTAGAACACTTTAATGAAGATGCAGTTATTACCAACCCAAATGTAAGATTATTTACTAAAAACCACAGAGTAAAAGAACCTACTTTTCCTTGTGGTATTCAGTTTTGGCCTTATGGAGAGCTACAAATTGATAAACTACCAGAATATATTGAAGGCGATATTTTAGTAGCACACATAAGGGGAGAAGTGCCTCCTCATATAACCGCAGAGTATGATTTTGAAAAACTTAGAAAGTGGGGATTAATACTATTAGGAGATATACATTTTCATCACAAGTATCAAGATTATGGAGCTTGGTATAGTGGAAGCCCTATTAATACCCATTTTGATAGAGATGAAAACAAAGAGTATGGAGTAAACATAGTTGATTTAATCGATAGTCGTAATTATGCAGTAAAGTTTATTAATCTAGACTTACCTAAATTAATTAGAAAAACTATAAAAATTGAAGACGAAATGGTTCCTGCCGACTATGACCATGTAGTCTATGAAGTTGTAGGATCTATAGATGAGCTATCTAAAATTAAAAATTCAGACTTGTTAGATAAAAAAGTGTCTTATGAGCCTACAGAAGACTCTAAGCTAGACTTAAAAAATCTAAATACTTATGAAGAATTAAAACTTTATTTAGAATATATGAAGATTTCAGATATTGAAGGAACTTTAAAAGAATACATTGACTTGAAAGTAGGATAAAATGATTGAATTAAAGCCTTTACTATCAGATAATATTAGCTCAAACTCGTATGGGTTTTTCTTAGGGGCTAGAATACCTGAATGGGATATTTATAAAAATGATATTGTAGAGTTTGCAGTTAAAACTTTTAAAAAAGACTACAACCCTACAAAAGGCTATAATGTCTTATTAGACCCTAACAAACTAAACATTATTAGTACTATATATGATGATTTTTTAAAAATCTGTTTTCATAATTTTAATAATATAAATGTATTACCACGTAATAAAAAGATTATGTGGGCATACGTACAAAATAAAGAAAGATATAATTCAGTCTGGCATAATCATAAAAATACTACTACTATTAATGCAGTCTGGTACCCAAGTGTTCCAGACGAATCTGGAACTCTAGCTATAAGAGACGGAGAAGGGATAGGAAATATTCCTGTTAAAGAAGGTTGGATATATTTTTGGCCTTATTGGATGGATCATAAACCAAATCCTCAAAAACATTCAATGGATTGGAGAGTCAGTATAAATATTGAATTAATATCTGATACTCGTCCATATTTTAAACCCACTAATACTTTATGGTAATTTAAATGTCTATTATTTTAAAAGAATTAAAATTCTCTAATATGTTTAGTTATGGAGAAAATAATAAAATAAATTTTGATAAAAATAGAATAACACAACTAACCGCCCCTAATGGAAGCGGAAAATCAAGTATTGCATTAATTCTGCAAGAAGTGTTATATAATAAAAATATTAAAGGCATCAAAAAAGGAGATATTTTAAATAGACACGGTAAATCAAAAAATTGGGAAGCATCTTTAACTTTTTCAAGTTTTAATAAAGAATATGTTGTAGAAGTAAAAAGAACTGGTGCCACTACTAAAGTAAAATTTCTTGAAGATGGAACAGATTTAAGTGAACATAAAGTATTAGATACTTATAAAAAAATTAATGAAGTCGTTGGTTTAGATTTTGAAGTATTTTCTCAACTCACTTATCAATCTTCTACTGATTTACTAGAATTTCTTAAAGCAACAGATACAAATAGGAAAAAATTCTTAATAAATTTATTCAATTTAGAAAAGTATATTGCTATCGGAGAAGCTATTAAAGTAAAACTTAATACCTCTGACAGAGAACAGCTAAAACTTGAAGGAGAGTTAAAAGGTGTTAATAATTTTTTAGAGAGTACTACTATTGAAGAAGAGAAAGAAACAATTAAAGTTGTTGAAGTAGATAATACTTTAAGAAATTCAGTCGCTAGATTAGAAAACGAATTAGCAGATTATAATGATTTATGTAAAAAAATTGATAAAAATAATATGTTAATAGAGGAAAGAAATTCTTTGTCTTTTGATGTTGCAATGGTAGAACCAGAATATAAAACATATGAAACTTTACAATCTAAAATTACAAAAACACAAACAGAAATACAATCTATAGACAAAGATATCGATAAAGCTAATAAAAGCTTATCTGATTTAGATACAGCAGATACTTGTTATGCATGTGGTCAAACACTTGATAATACTCATGCTGTTCAGATGAAAGAAAAACTTTGGGATGATATAAATGATTTTACTCAACACAGAAATGTAGCCAGAGAAAAATTATTTGAATTAAAAATTCAAAAAAATGAGATTCAATCAGAAATTGATGCGTTTGTAATTAATCAAAAAGCGGCGGAGAGATTCGAAAATCTTTCTCAGTTAATCGATTTTTCTTTACAAACTGATTATCCAGATTATTCTGATATTCAAAATAGATTAACAACTACAAAAAAAGAATTAAGTAAACAAGAAGAAATTTATAGAGAAGCAACTGAGCACAATGAACAAGTAAAAATACATAATACTAAAGTTGAGGCTCTAAAAGAGCAAAAAATACAATTTACAAATAGACAAAAGCTATTAGATAATGATATTATTATTTTACAAAATAAAAATAAACATTTAAACATTCTCAAAAAAGCTTTCAGTACTACGGGGATTGTTGCTTTTAAATTAGAAAATTTAACAAAAGAACTTGAAGAACAAATAAATCAATACTTATCAGAACTATCTGACGGACAGTTTCAAGTTATTTTTAGATTAGCAGGTGAAAAATTAAATATTGTTGTAATAAATAACGGTATTGAAACACCTATTGAAACTGTATCAGGAGGAGAGTTTAGTCGAATTCAAACTTCCATACTATTAGCAATTAGAAAGGTTATGTCCAAAATTGGGGGTAATCATGTAAATCTATTATTCTTAGATGAAATAACAGGAGTACTGGATGATGAGGGTAAAGAAAAATTAATAGAAGTATTAAGAGAAGAAAATGGTTTAAATGTTTTTCTAATATCTCATGATTTTACACATCCTCTAATTGATAAAATTCAAATTAAAAAAGAAAACAATGTAAGCACTATATAGGATTATACAAAATGACTGAAGTAATTAAAAGAGACGGAACAAAAGAAGCACTGGATATTGAAAAACTACATAAAGTCGTATTTTTTGCTTGTGAAGATATTGCTGGAGTCTCTCCTAGTGAAGTAGAAATGCATAGTCAACTTCAGTTTTATGACGGTATTAAAAGTTCAGATATTCAAGAAACATTAATTAAATCAGCAGCTGATCTTATTAGTGAAGATACTCCAAATTATCAATATGTAGCTGGTAGACTTATTACATATCATCTTCGTAAAATGGTTTATGGACAGTATGAACCTAATTCGTTACGTGAATTAGTAGAAAAAAATGTTGAACGTGGTTTTTATGATTCTGAAATATTAAACTACTACTCTAAAAAAGAATTTGATATTTTAAACAAATATATCAAACATAAACGTGATGAAAATTTAACCTATGCTGCGATGGAGCAGTTTAGAGGTAAATATTTAGTACAAAATAGAGTAACTGGTGATATTTACGAAACACCACAAATAGCTTATATGCTAATTGCAATGACTTTATTTAATAACTACGATAAAGAACATAGGCTTAAATGGGTAAAAGAGTATTATGATGCTATATCTACATTCGATATTAGTCTTCCTACTCCTGTTATGGCTGGTGTACGCACTCCACAACGACAGTTCAGTTCGTGCGTACTTATTGAAACAGACGATAGTCTAGATAGCATTAATGCTACTACTAGTAGTATTGTTAAGTATGTCAGCCAAAAAGCAGGCATTGGGATTGGAGCAGGTAGTATTAGAGCACTTGGTAGTCCAATCCGAAATGGAGATGCTTATCATACAGGAGTTATTCCCTTTTATAAAATGTTTCAAGCAGCAACACGATCTTGCTCTCAAGGAGGAGTAAGAAATGGTGCTGCTACTTTATATTATCCAATCTGGCACTATGAAGTCGAAGATCTTCTAGTGTTAAAAAATAATAAAGGTACTGAAGACAATAGGGTACGTCACATGGATTACGGAGTACAATTTAATAAATTAATGTACGAGCGTTTATTACAAGGGGGTGAAATCACACTATTCTCTCCAAGTGACGTCCCGCATTTATACTATTCTTTTTTTAATGATCAAGAATTATTTAAAATTGTATATGAAAAAGCAGAAAAAAATCCTGATATTCGCAAAAAAACTATTAAAGCGATTGATTTATTTTCTATGTTTATGGAAGAGCGTAAAAATACAGGACGCATTTATTTAATGAACGTAGATCATGCTAATACACATTCTTCTTTTGATGAAAAACTAGCTCCGATACATCAATCTAACCTTTGTTGTGAAATTAATCTACCAACAAAACCTTTGCATAACTTTAATGATCCTGACGGAGAAATTGCTCTATGTACTCTTTCAGCAATCAATTGGGGTAATATTCGTAAACCAGAAGATTTTGCAAAACCTTGTGAACTTGCTGTTCGTGGATTAGATGCTTTATTGTCTTATCAACATTACCCAGTTTTAGCAGCAGAAATATCTACAAATCTTAGGAGACCTTTAGGTATTGGTATTATTAATCTAGCATATTGGTTGGCTAAAAACAATACAACATACCAAAATCCAGACTTAGAACTTATTGACGAATATGCAGAAGCATGGAGTTATTACCTAATTAAAGCTTCTAATGATTTAGCAATTGAACAAGGTATCTGTCCTGGGTCTATAGAAACAAAATACGGTAAAGGTATTACTCCAAATCAAACCTATAAAAAAGATGTTGATGAATTAGTACCTCATGTAGAGCGTATGGACTGGGAATCTCTAAGAAAAAGTTTAAAAGAACATGGTATTAGAAATTCTACTTTAATGGCTTTGATGCCTGCAGAAACTTCAGCTCAGATTTCTAATGCCACAAACGGTATTGAGCCTCCTCGTAGTTTTGTAAGTATTAAACAATCAAAAGATGGTGTGCTCAAGCAGGTTGTCCCTGGTATTCATAAACTAAAGAAAAAATATGATTTGTTATGGGATCAAAAATCACCAGAAGGATATTTAAAAATTATGGCTGTATTGCAAAAATATATTGATCAAGGTATCAGTGTAAATACTAGCTATAATCCTCAACACTTTGAAGATGAAAAAATTCCAATGAGTACTATGATTCAACATTTATTAATGTTTTACAAGTACGGAGGAAAACAATTATACTATTTTAATACCTACGATGGGCAGGGGGAAATCGACATAAATAAATTAAACGAAGACCTACCTTTAGAAGATATTGATGAAGGTGAATGTGAAAGTTGTGTAATATGAAAAAATTAATTATGATAGGATTATTAATCTCTACTCCTGCTTTTGCAGAAGAAGCCATGATTGATGATCATTATAAAACAATTATAGAACAAAAACCTTATAAAGTAGAAGTTTGTAAAGATGTTACTGTATCAGGAGATAAAACAGGGGATACTTTAATGGGAGCTCTTATTGGAGGAGCAATAGGAAATAATGTTACTAAAAATGTAGAAAATGGAGGAGCTGTTGGCGCATTGTTAGGAGGTATTATTGCTAATCAAAATAGTAATGCTACTGGAGGAACGGCTAGGCAGTGTTTTATAGAAACTCGTTATGAAGAAGAATCAAAACAAGTATATAGTCATAGCACTGTTACTTTTTGGTCAAATGGAAAAAAATATAACTTAAGATTTAATAGGTAATAGGATGGCTGTATTAAACACAAAACAAAACGATCATACAAAAGCAAAAATGTTTTTTGATGAAGAAGATCTCGGTATGCAAAGATATGACACTCTTAAATATCGTGCTTTTGATAAGCTTACTGATAAACAACTTGGGTTTTTCTGGAGGCCAGAAGAAGTAGATATTCTTCGTGATGCTGCTGACTTTAAAAATCTATCTGAACATGAACAACATATTTTTACATCTAATCTTAAAAGACAAATTGTATTAGACTCTGTACAAGGTAGATCTCCTAACTTAGCATTTTTACCTGTTGTAACTATTCCAGAACTTGAAACTTGGATTGAAACCTGGGCATTTTCAGAGACAATTCATTCTCGTTCTTATACTCATATTATTCGTAATATCTATCCTAACCCTTCTAAAATATTTGATGAAATGATGGATATTGAAGAAATTGTAGATTGTGCTTCTTCTATCTCAAAACACTACGATGATTTATTAGAGTTAACTCAGTGGTATAAACTTTTAGGAGAAGGAATACATAAAGTTCAAACTTTAGGACAGACTCATTACATCGATGGAAAACCAATCTCAGTAGAAGCAAAACATTCAGTAAAAGATGTAAGCTTAAAAGAACTAAAAAGAAAACTATATCTTTGTATGGCCAGTGTAAATATTCTAGAAGGTGTGCGTTTTTATGTATCATTCGCTTGTAGTTGGGCATTTGCAGAACTGAAGAAGATGGAAGGTAACGCGAAGATTATCAAATTAATTGCTCGTGATGAAAATGTACATCTTGGATCAACTCAACAAATTTTAAAACTTCTTCCACAAGATGATCCAGACTTTGCAAAGATTGCAAAAGAATGTGAGCAAGAATTAATTGATATGTTTGTCGAAGCGGTTGAACAAGAAAAACAATGGGCAGATTATCTATTCAAGGACGGTTCAATGATTGGTCTTAATTCGCAACTACTAAAAGACTATATTGAATGGATTGGCAATAAAAGAATGACGGCTATAGGACTTAGCTCACCCTATTCGGTTCCTAGAGCCAATCCATTGCCTTGGACACAAAAATGGATTAGTGGTGCTGAAGTACAAGTAGCCCCACAAGAAACAGAAATTTCTTCATATGTAATTGGTGGTACAAAACAAGATGTAACTAACGATTCATTTAAAGGATTTTCATTATGATAAAATATCAGGAACTACTTTTTCATATAACAATTTTAAGTAGTTTTATAGGTTTTTGGATAGGAGTTATAACTAGTTAAAATGAAAGCAATAATTTATACAACACCAGTTTGTGGATATTGTCAGATGGCAAAAACTTTAATGACTAAACGTAATATTGAGTATGAAGAAGTAACTGTGGGAAAAGATATCACTAAAGAAGAACTTGTTGAAGTGCTTGGAAAGGATGTCAGAACCGTCCCTCAAATTTTAGTTGACAATGTTTATGTAGGAGGTTATACTGAATTATCAAAATTTTTAGGATAATTTAGTATGGCAAGTAAAAGCAAAATTAAAGGTGGTGCGTATGAGGCTAAAATACGCGACATCTTAACAAAAGAACTTAAAATAGAGTTTAAACGTATGCCACTCAGCGGCTCAATAGAGTATTTAAAGGGAGACCTTTGGACACCGTTTGATACCGCTGCGTGGCCTTATTGTATAGAGTGCAAACACTACGCAGAGGTAAATTGGAATAACTTATTAACTGCTAAATCTACAGAAATATATCAATTTTGGAAACAAACGTGTAGAGAGGCAGAGGTTATGCAGAAAAAACCACTCTTAATCTACCGTTGGAATCGTTCAAAAGATTTTATCTGTTGGGACGATGATTTAAATATAGACCACTATGTTTATGTTAACGCTTTTGATCATAAGTTTAAAATGGGACTACTTTCTGATTGGTTAGACGAGTACAAAAAACTAAATAACATTTGACCTATGCTTAATCTTATGGTATTATTAATCATAACATAAAGATGGAGAGTTCTAATGAACAACGCAAAAGGTTGGAATGATCTTGCTGAGATGCAAGATGATTACAGTAATGGAAACAATCTACTAATAGTAGATGGAAATAATCTAGCATATAGATGGATTCAAAGACGTAATTATGATAGTTTTGGTGATGACTATATCAAAACTATTGAAAGTTTAGGTAAAAGCTATAGTGCTGGACGTATTATTGTTTGCTTTGATTTTGGAAAAAGCTATTTTAGATCTGATATGAGTGATGACTATAAATCAACTCGTAAAAAACCAAAAGAGCCAGAAGAGATTGCAAAATATGAAGCATTTTTTAATTGTTTAAATGCGACATATGAAGATTTACCTTTTGAAAAGATGAAATACAGAGGCATTGAGGCTGATGATCTTATTACTTATTTTGTAGAACAGTGTAAGGTTGATCATGATCATACCTGGATTGTTTCGTCAGATAGAGATTTGTATCAGCTCTTAGATGATAATGTTTCTATTTTCAATATGTTTTCTCGTAGAGAAATTGATTTAGACTATCTTGATGAGCAGTTTGAGATTAGTCCAGATCTCTATCTATTTTCAAGATATATAGAAGGTGATAAGTCCGATGCTATTTTTGGAGTAGAAGGTATCGGACCAAAACGCGCACAAGCACTTGCTAAAGAATACAAGACTTTAGAAGCTTTACTTAAAGCGCTACCTTTAAAAGGTCGCTCTAAATACATTCACAATCTAAATGATAGTGCTAAACTTTTGCAGAAGAATGAACAGATGATAAATTTAAAACGATATAATAAAGATGCCATTCTTGCAGGAAAAGATGGCGAAGAGGTATGGAAGGAATTACAAAACTATGTCAACAGTTGATATTAAAATAGAAATCACAAAAGAAGCTCAATTTTTAATTGACAGCCCAATGTTTCCTAATATTAGAAATTGGGAAATTATTCAAAATTACCCTCACGATGCTGGTTTTGATCTTCCTGCTTGTGTTAAAGATATATGGACTTTACGTCCTGGAGGGGTACATTTATTTCCAACAGGTATAAAAGTACAGCTTCCAATAGGGTGGGAGCTTCAAGTACGTCCTCGTAGCGGTTTAGCTTTAAAAAATGGAATTACTATTTTAAACACTCCTGGAACTGTAGACTATGCTTACAGAAGTGAAATTGGAGTAATGTTATATAATACAAGCAATAAACCTTTTGAAATTAGACCAGGCGATAGAATCGCACAAGCATGTATTCGTGCAGTGCCTACTGTAAATATTGCATATGTTGATGAGATTTCGGAAACTATTGAAGAAGAAGTAAAAGTCTCAGGAACCGATCTTAAAGCTGAGATGGCTGCTAAACTTTCTAAAAAGCGTGGAGGGTTCGGTTCTTCTGGAACTTAAACTTGTGTTCCAGATGATCCCCAAACAGATACAATTAATTCGCCTACATCAGTAGCATTAGTATCAGAAGCGTGAGGGTATTTGTCTATAGTAGGTGATCCAGTACCACTACCTCCTCCCATCATAAATCCGTCTGTTGTAGAGTTGGCTCCTGCAACATAAGTTCTAGCTTCTGTTAATGCTCCTGATACAGTAGTTCGTACTACATCTGAAGAAAATGGAAATTTAGATCGATTGCTAGGCGAAGCACTACTAATATATCCATCAGTTTCACTACTGTGTCCCGTTCCTGCATATAAGTTTGGGCCAGAAGGATTAATTAACGTCCAAGAAGTATCCGATGCAAAAGATGATTTTCTATCTCTACCACTATAACCAGTTACGTAAAAATTTTCATTATTATTTGACCCTTGTGCATACCAAGCTTCTTCGTTAGCAGATTCAGCTATGTCTGTAGCATTAGTGTCAGAAGAAAAGGGATATTTATCTACGGTAGAAGTTCTTCCGCTTGTACCAACATCGGTAGAACCTGTAAGAGCATATCCGTGTGTTGAACTTTGTGAGCCTACTACTCCTGTACGAGCAGAAGTCATAGTACCTATACCTAGAACAGGTGTACCTGAAGAAAACGGAAATTTTGTTATTGTAGAATACATAGTAAAGCCAGGATAGTAAGTACCTCCTGCCATATATCCATCAGTTCTAGAAGCTGTTGATTGTGCTCCTATATAATAGAGTTGAAATAAACCACTAGTAGTTACTGAAGAAGTAGTACCAGAAGCAAAAGAAAAGGAGTCTAGTCTGTTTTGGAGAACACTTGCTCCAGTTATTCCACCCATATTATACCCATCAGTAGAACCTTGTGCATATGGAGGTGGAGGTGGCTCATATTGTACAAAGCTGCCGCGCTGCAATCCTGCTCTTCTCTGATAAAGGCCCATACCTGTTGAATATGCTGTATTACCCATAAATACAACATTAGCACCATTTAAAGTATTGGCAGAAGTATTAGCGCTTCTAAAAGCAACCAAAGATACAGGAACAGTAGTTAAACTCATTTTTTACGAACCTGTTTTCTGATTGGAGCATTTGCGATACCATAAGAAAAACCAGAACTTTTAACAGGTTTCTTACGGGCATTATATAGTTTTTTAATTTGTTTTTTAGAAGCTACAGTAGAAGTGAAAGCGTCTACATTAGTGATTGACATATCTTCTCCTTAAAAAAATATAGAGGAAAT
>Ga0208428_1000911_pt1 | contig 12872 bp, 16 predicted proteins | sample DEB08_DNA_11_FD_184535 | JGI IMG/M metagenome (GOLD analysis project Ga0208428, IMG submission 184535) | Aqueous microbial communities from the Delaware River and Bay under freshwater to marine salinity gradient to study organic matter... | ecosystem: Environmental > Aquatic > Marine > Coastal ... | reverse complement strand
GCAGTTGATTTTTCTGTTTTTAAGGAAAGTGACAAGACATCATTTTTAACCGCGCTTGCTAGAAATCAAAAAGGCTTGGAGGACACAGTAACTGATAATTTGCTGTTCAACCTGAGTGATGGGTTTGACCCAGCAAAGGATATTAGCGCTAACGTAAGCATGGTTGCAGAAATGTACTCCCCAGAGAACATGAAGCTGCATGGAAAGACATTAGAACAGCTTGATGACATCACATTAGACTTTGCCAATCAGCTTGAAGAAAGCGTATCAAACATCATTGCATCAGAAGATGTAACAGCCGACAACTTTCTTGAGCTGCAATCACAGCTAGACTCTGCTGAAGCTGTTCTTAGCGCACAGTTTGCTGGCAGGCCACCGCTTGCCACTAGAGGTGGCTCAGAAGGCAGTACGGCTCAAGGAATTGCCAGCAGCATTGCTAAAGCTAGAAAAAACTTAAAGGACTTGGCGCTTGAATCTAGCAAAGTTGCAAGTGGCTCAAGTAGTTTCGAGCAGGGTAACTTTTATCTTGTTGCCGACAATTTCACAAAGCCACAAATAAAGAAGATAGTTGATGCTTCAATGGCAATGCACGCGGATAACTTGCCAAAACAGTTGAGCCTTCTGTCAAAGAACGACCAAAAATATGAGCGTTTTGAAAACATTATTTCCAGAACATCTGGTCGTATAACAGACCCTAACTTTGACCCTGATTCAGAAGAAGCTGTTGATATTATGGCTGGAATTGAACTGTTTAGAAACATGAAGCTGACCGGCGATAAGGTTGTGTTAAATCATGTAAAGGAACAGGACAGAAAAGTGTTTGAGTCTTTTTTGCTGCTTGAACCACACTTAGGGCTTTCTGTTGCTATAAGAACTATCCAGCAACAGCGTGATGATATTGACATTGAGGCGTCTTACAAGACCGTTCAAAAGCAAGTTGACTCTATAGTTGATGAAAAGTCTGCCGCATATTCTTGGTATGAGTATATTCCTGGCCTTGGTCGTGATGAGCAATTTACCGTTAAAGACAGTTCAGCAATTCGTAGCTATGTTGAGCGCTTATCCAAAGAATATATTGCACTTGGAATTGTGCCGGATAAGGCTGTTGAACTAGCTGCTCGTGATTATGGTATGTCACATAAACGTGTCCGAAATATTATGGTGCCAATAACACGGAACTTGCCGGATGACATAGAGGTCATGGCAACCGCAGCGGTAACAGCGGCGCATCTTCAATACCCAGAGATTAATGAGAATTATGACACGGAAGAATTGTCTATTGGTAATATCGAAGGCAGCGTAGACAGATGGACGTTAATTGCAGATGGCGGCTACCCAGTAATACTTAATGACGGTAGGCCGGTTGAGTTTACAATGAAGGAGCTAGAGCAGTTCTCAGCGTCTGAACGTGCTGACAAGATGCTTATTCAAGAAGCTACCCGCGCCGACATTAACAAGACAAATGAAATTGAGCGGCAGTTTATAGAAGGCACAGGTCCATTTGAAGGTCTTAGCCCATATGAAAAACGTGTCTTGCGTTTGCGTCTACTCAGCCCAGAACGTAGCTTTAGGATTACGCCTGAAGAGATACGAGAGAAGTCAGAAGAGCTATCTCGCATGATTTCTGAAATTGATGGCGCTGGAGGCGCATAATGGAAGAAGAGGACTTTCTCGCTCCTGTTACTCCGGTTACAGCGTTTGAACGCCGCAAGGCTGAGATGGAGGCTGAAGCTGCCAAGCCTACTATTGGCGAGGCTATAAAGGCATCTGTCCAAGAAGATTGGATGATGTCATGGGCGTTGCGTGACCGTGAAGAGTTTGCGCCTGACCCTGACTTTTACCTTGAGAAAGAAGATTATCAGAAAGCAGTCGCCGGATTGCCAGAAGATTACCACGGATTTGTTGAGGATGCTGTTAGCCCAGCGCATCTTAACTCTTTGCGTGAAGAAGCCCTCCAAACATACGAAAATGATAAGAAATTAGCACAACTAGGCTGGAAGGGCGTTGGTGTGCGGTTTGGCGTGGCGCTGTCTGACCCTGGAGCTATTGGCCTTAGCATTGCCACAGAGGGTGTCGCGGCTCCGATGATATGGGGCAACAAGCTGACACGTTTAGGGCGTGCGTTTAGAGGCGGCACAGCGGCAGCAACAACAAATGCGCTTGTTGAAAGCTACCTTGTAAGTCAGAACGCAGTCAAAGACCCATATGACATTCTGTATTCAGCCAGTGCCGGACTTTTGCTTGGCGGCGGTATATCGTCATTTGGCAAGGCAGACACTGCTGACCCGTTTGATGCAGCGTTGGGCAAGATAGCTAAAGATGCAGACATTGCACAGCAGCATGAAGCAGTTACGGCTGTTAATAGACAGATTATGGGAGAGGGTTCTGGCGAGACTTTTGAGCGGTCAGTAGGTGCGGCTGAAAACCCATTTGAAAGACCCATACAGGTTAGCGAGTTGCGCGGCGATTTGGATGAGGCGCTTGATTTAAGCGGTGAGAGACAAGACCCAGCTTTCCCAAAGTTGCGTGGTGGGCCTCTTGGAGATATGGCTGGTTTTTTGCTTGCGTCAAAGCAACCCACAGGAAATCTTATGGGCAGACTTCTTCCAGAAGACCCTATTGGCTTTAGAAAAGACCCAACTCAGGTAATTCAGCCTAGTGCTGACTTGATAAAGACAAACATCTTTAAGGCCACTCTTAATGACTATTACGATGTTGTGAACCCAGCATACAAAGAATGGGCCAAATCAGAGGGCTTTACTGGCATCACAGGATATTTCAAGCGCAATATGAATTTGCCACGGCGTCAGTTTATGGAGCTTGTAGCTGATGCAATAGAAAAACCAGACTTGCCATTTCACCCAGCAGTTCGCCGCGCCGCGCAAAAACAAGCAGAGTTGAAGCGTGACCTTTTGCGGCAAATGAAAAGTGCAGGTGTAAGAGGCTCTGAGAATGTGCCTGAAGATTTGACATATTTCACACATCTCTGGGATTCCTTTAAGTTTGGCGAGGCCTCACATCGTTATGGCGATGATGTCGTTCAGAGCTTATTGGCTCGTGCATTAATTAATGGCACGGAAGAAATGAACGAGGATGCAGCAAATATGATTGCAAAACATATGCTGCTGAAAATTCGCAAAAGTGAAGCTGGTATGGACTCTGGTGCTGCAAGACTTTTCACCACAGACCAAAGAGAAACAATGCAACAAATCTTGGTGGAAGAAGAGTTTATGACGCCAGAAGAGGCTGACCGGCTAATGGCTTTGTTTGAGAAAAAGCCCGATGGCTCACCAGCCCGTCTAAAGCGCCGTTTGCGATTTGATATGGATGAGGCTAGGCCAGCTTTCAATAAGCTGACAGGCCGAGAAGAAATATTCCGGCTAAAGGATTTGCAGGAACGCGATGCTGAGCAGGTCTTTACGTCTTATGTAGGCGGTATGGGTGGCAGAATAGCTCTTGCCCAAGTCGGCATTAAAGACCAAACGACATTCAATCAAATGTTAAACCGCAATCTTGCGGAGGCTGAGTCAATGTTTGGCAACGCTGGAAAGAAAAGAGCGGAACAAGAAAATCTGGTGGCTCAGACAATTTACAATGCAATCATTAATAGACGTATGCCACTAGCGGCAGACCCGTCTGGTACTTACGCAAGGTCAGCAAGGCTTCTTCAAGACTACAACTATGCCCGACTTATGAACCAAGTAGGTTTTGTGCAGATTGGTGAATTGGGAAATGCTTTGGGCATTGGTGGTGTGCGGGGTGTTTTGCAAGCGGTTCCAGAAATACGTTCAATGCTACGGAAAGCACGAGATGGAAAGATAGAAGACCCCGTAATCCGTGATGTTATTGCTGCCACAGGAATTAGCGCTGATAGAAATATCAACCAAGCGATGAATAGGGCTGACACTATAGGTGTATTCAGTGAAGGTCGTGGAGATTGGATTGATAAAGCATTGTTTTTTGCGGCTCCCGTGAAGCGTATTACGGCTGATTTTTCGGGTATGGCGCCTATTACATTGATGCTTCAAAGAATTGCAGCGCGAGTAGCGGTTCAAACTTTAACTGACTTGGCCTTCAAATCCCGCAAAATGTCACGCAAGCGGCTTGCTGGTTTGGGCATGAGCGAGGAAATGGCAGAGCGTGTTTATAATCAAATCCGCTCAAAGGCAATTACGCAGAAGTCTCTGTTGTTTAACAATTACAAGATAAAAGATATAAACGCATCAAACTGGGATGACTTTGAAGCGCGGCATGTATTCTTTGCGGCAGTAGCCAGAATGACTCGCCGTGGTATTCAGGAAAACGATGTCGGTAACTTGAATCTGTACATGACATCTACTATGGGCCAAGTTCTAACCCAGTTCAGAACATTCATGCTTGTATCTTGGTCTAAACAATTCTTGCATAACATCAAGGCAAGAGATGTAAAGGCTATGCAAGCAATGCTTGGTTCTGTTGCATTTGCGAGTCTTGGTTATATGGCGCAAGTCCAAGCGAACGCACAATTCAGAGAGGACAAGGAAGAATATCTGAAAAAGATGCTTTCCGTTGATGCTTTGGCGAAGGCATCGTTCCAGCGTAGTTCTTGGGCGTCTTTGTTTCCTGCCCTTGTAGATACTGGCGGGGCGTTTTTCACTGATGACCCTGTGTTTGCCTACCGTTCAACTCAGTTGGACACAAATCTAATAACAGGCAACCCAACTGTTCAGTTGTTATCTAAGGGATTATCAAGCGCACAGGCTGTATCACGCTCCTTGCTAAACCCAGATTTGCAGTTTTCGCAAGGCCAGCAACGGGCGTTGAACACATTGCTTCCGTGGCAGAACGCAATCGGTATCAAAAACGCACTAAACAAGTTGGTTGAACTAAGGCCAGAGTCAACGAAGGTAGAGTAGCAACAAGCCCACAAATAAGGTATAAAGGCTCTAAGGAGTAAGACATGACAGTAAGCAGCACCACCACGCGGAACAGCTACACAGGCGATGGCACCACCACCGTCTTTGCGTACACATTCAAGATTTTCGATGATGATGACATCACGGTAATCCTGCGCACCACCGCGACTGGCACAGAGACAGTGCAGACAAAGACCACGGATTACAGCGTATCCGGTGTTGGCGATACTGGCGGCGGTAACATTACCTTTGGCACGCCTCCGACTGCTGCTCAGACTGTCGTGCTGCTTAGACAGACTGCACAGACTCAGACCACTGATTACACTCCTAACGACCCGTTCCCAGCCGCTTCACACGAAGACGCCCTGGACAAGCTGACACTGATTCAGCAAGACCAGCAGGACGAGCTGGACCGTGCTATCAAGCTGTCACGCACAAACACAATGACATCGACAGAGTTCACTGTTGGTGCATCTGACCGTGCCAATAAAATTCTGGCATTTGATAGCAGTGGTGAGTTGGCTGTTACACAGGAAATCGGTACATTTACCGGAGACTGGGCATCAGGCACATCCTATCAGCAGCGCGACATAATCAAGGACACCAGCAATGATAACATATACATTGCTAACACAGCTCACACCTCATCTGGCTCAGAGCCTATCAGCTCTAATACAGACAGCGCTAAGTGGGATTTACTTGTAGATGCGGCGGCAGCAGCAACTTCGGCGTCAGCAGCGGCATCTAGTGCAACGGCGGCGGCTGCAAGTGCCACAGCAGCAGCAGCCTCTGAGAGTGCGGCAGCAACCAGTGAAACCAATGCAGCGGCAAGCGAAGCCGGAGTAGCGGCAGACGCGGCAGCAGCGGCGGCATCTGCATCGGCGGCAGATACAAGCGCCACCAATGCCTCTACAAGCGAGACCAATGCGGCGGCAAGTGCGTCTGCGGCCTCTACAAGCGAAACCAATGCGGCAACGAGTGCCACATCTGCTTCAACTTCAGCATCGGCTGCATCAACAAGCGCCAGCAATGCGGCAACGAGCGCCACAAATGCTTCGAACAGCGCATCAGCAGCTTCGACATCAGCCAGCAATGCGGCGACTAGCGAGACAAATGCTGCGACATCAGAGACAAATGCGTCTAACAGTGCGTCATCAGCATCAACAAGTGCAAGCAATGCGGCTACATCTGCTGCGGCTGCTGAAGCGGCGTTTGATGCTTTTGATGATATTTATCTGGGCGCCAAGGCATCTGCCCCGACTGTTGATAATGATGGGGATGCGCTGACTGAAGGCGACCAGTATTTCAACACAACGAACAACACTTTGTTTGTGTGGAATGGTTCTGCTTGGCAAGCGGCGTCACCTGACATTGTAGGCGACACCACGCCACAGCTAGGCGGCAACCTCGACACCAACGGCAACGACATCACAGGCACTGGTGACATAGATATAACAGGCTCTGTGACTGCGACAAGCACAACAGGAGCGCAGCTAGAAGCTAAGTATGCGACTAATCAATCGTTGACAATTACGCAATCAGGCGGCGCTTCGTTAATCAAGTCCAGAAATGGCGCAAGTGATGGCGAAGTATATCTCATGGGTGGGCAGTCTGGGAAAACCAGACTGAAAGCTACAACAAGCGGCGACATCAGCTTCTACGACAGCACAGGCACCACGCAAGGTTTCTTCTGGGATGCCTCGACACAGCGGCTTGGGCTGGGGACTACGAGTCCTGCATCAGTTTTACACGCCGTTGGATATATAAACTCTGGCCTTGTCAATAATTCTGATAACACAAAAATTGGGGGGATTAGTTTATACGGAGCAACAGATAACGCCGCTAGAAGAAGCTGGGCAATAAAGCCAGAGTCAACATTTCTCGGAACGCTTGGGATTTGGGTTTCTAGCGCAAACAACACGGAACCAACAAGCGGCAATCAGGTCGTATCTATCAAATCCAACGGCAACGTGGGCATCGGCACTTCGAGTCCTAGTACAAACTTAGAAATTAATGGTGGAACAAACAATAATATTGTTCGCATTGTTTCTACAGATGCAAACGCAAACATAGAATTTGCTGATAATACAACGACATCTGGTCTTCAAATCGGCGCAAGCGGCGATAATATGAAGTTTGGTATTAGTGGCACAGAAGCAATGCGCATCGACAGCAGCGGCAACTTGCTGGTGGGCAAGACTAATAATGCACTGGCAAATGATGGAATTGTAATTCGTGGTGGTGGAGAACTACTTGCAACGAATACTAGCGACCTTAGTGGTAATTTCAATAGGTTAAGCACAGACGGTGGCATTGTTGGCTTTTACAAAGACGGCACCACTGTGGGGGTTATTGGTGCTTCCAGTAGTGATGTTTATATCGGAACTGGTGATACAGGTTTCAGGTTCCAAGATGGGTCTGATGCTATTGTACCGTTTAACACTACTACACTAGCTGCCAGTGACAATGTTTTAAGTTTGGGAGGCGGCAGTTCACGCTTCAAAGACCTCTACCTCTCCGGCGGTATCTACTTGGGCGGCACTGGTTCGGCTAATTATCTGGATGACTATGAGGAAGGGACTTGGACGCCTAGTGCTAGTAGTGCTAATGGTGATGCTGTAGTTAGCACTACTATAGAAAGTGCTACTTACACTAAAGTTGGCAATCTTGTAAATGTCCGATGCTATATTACTCTAACTGTGACTTCAGTAGGCACTGGAAACGCTAGAATAACCGGACTTCCTTTTACAAATAACGGTTATTACACACCGTTCACATCTACGCACGAAACATTTGCGGGTAGCACAGGTCAAGGCTGGGTTGCGCCTACATCCACACGATTAGAATTTCTAAATGCAAATTCAACAAGTACGCTTTCTATTAGCGGCACTGGCACAAAATACGCAATGATTTCTCTGACATATAAAACAGATTCTTAACTACCTCATTCGGATGATTGAGGCAGACAGTCCAGCCAAAGGAGATAAAAATGGCACTAACAGAAGAAACAATCCAAGACAAAATCGAGGTGGTGCAACCACACTCAATGGTGCAAGTTCGCACCGCAACAGTCATCAAGCGTGATGGCGTTGAGATTAGCCGTGGCTACCATCGGCACGTTGTAGCACCTGACGCAGACATCACAGGCGAAAGCGCAGAGGTGCAAGCTATCTGTGCGGCGGTACACACACAAGCCGTGAAGGATGCTTATGCGGCACATCTGGCCGAACAGGAGGTTTAACCTATGGCTAACACATACAACTGGGCGTTTAACTTTGACGTCTGCAACCAACCACAAAACGGACACGATGACTGCATCCAGACTATTCACTGGCGCATTACTGCTACCAGCGACAGCGTTGTTAATGAAGAAGGCAACCCATTGTCTGTGAGTGCATACGGCACTGCGGCTGTAGCAACGCCAGAGGAGGGCTGTCCTGATTACGTTGCTTTCGATGACATCACACCGGACTGGGCGAAGGAAAAGACGCTGGCGTCAATGGACAAGACTGAGGCTGAATTGCAGGCTGTTCTTGATAGCAAGCTGTCAGAGATGGCATCACCGCCTATGCGTCAGGCAGTACCAGCAAGCTGGGCATAACACTAACTGTTGGGGTTGATGATGACTGAGGACCAGAAAATCATTTTGGACGTAGCGGCTGGAACAGGCACCTTTGCGGCTTGGCTAGAAATGGCACCCGATGCTGTTGCGCTTATCACTGGTATCTGGGTCATCATCCGCATCTGGGAAACAGACACGGTGCGAAAGTGGACAGGCCGCAACTGATGTGGTGCATGCTTTTTTACTTTTTGTGTTCGTGGGTCTTGCCGAGGACAAGCGCCTTGTCAGCAACGACTTATACTTTCGTAGCCTTGCCGACTGCGTTTGGTACGCTCAGACGCTTCATCGGCAGGGTTCCAACATAACCGCCTACTGCTTGCCAAAGCTGGTGCCAAAAGGGACGCGCATTTATGATTGACCCGATTTCTGCCGCCGCTACTGCATCAGCCGCCTTCACCACAATCCAACGAGGCTTCCAAGTCGCAAGGTCCATCGAGGAGATGGCTGGTGATTTGTCACGCTGGATGGGTGCGCTGTCTGACTTGGAACAGGCAGAGAAAGAAGCCAAGAACCCGCCCATATTCAAAAAGCTATTTGCTGGACAGTCTGTCGAGGCTGAAGCGATGGAGGCTTTCGCTGCCAAAAGCAAGGCAGAGGAACAGCGGGCGCAGTTAAAGCAGTACATCCAGTATAGCTACGGCCAGTCCAAATGGGACGAGCTTGTTAAAATGGAAGGCTCTATCCGCAAGCAGAGGCAGGAGACCATCTATCGCCAGCGCGAGAGACGCCGCAAGTTCATTGAGATTGCTGTTATTATAATGGCGGTTATAACAGGCGTAGGTGCGCTGGTTATGCTGGTGATGTGGCTAAGGGGGCTACAATAGCTAAAGTAGCTACAATGTATGTCCACTAGGACAGGCTTGGCTGGCGAGTTTATCGTCTGTTCTGCAATCCTTGCCCTCGAAGGCGAATGGAAGGTTGTCCACACGCCGCAAGATAAGATAGATATACTTGCCTTCAATGATGAGGGCTTATTCCTGCGTGTACAGGTGAAGACCAGCACGCTTAAAACAGACAAGCCTAATCATAGGCCGTTTTATCACTTCCAGAATGGCAGCGGCTGCAAGAGCAAGAGCCTGCCTTGTGTAAAGGATATGGACATTGTGGCACATTGTTTTTTGGATGACAGAAGGGTTGCCTTCTACGCGACAGAACAGGTGCGCCAATACAGTCAGAGGCGTCCGATGCACTACGCCAATGCGAAGGGGATTGAGCAGGATACTTGGGATAAGGCTTTGCAGATTGTGTTGGAGAGAATAAAATGAAGATATGGGGATTGCACCAACAAACCACTGAAGAGCAAGCGAGGAAGAACCGTGAGTCTAGCAATGGAAAGAATCTTGGCGTGGAAAATACTGCCCCGCTTGATGATGATTATGATGTCAATATCCGCTTGGCGGGTAGTGGAGTGGTTTATGACCCTGCCAGACCCGACAACACAACAGTCCGCTCTCGTAAGTGTAGTCACGGGGGCCATGACAGGTGCATTTGCGGTATGGATGGGGCATGAGAAATGATTCAGATGTTGATACCCGCTGTTACAGAGCTGGCCGGTGGCTGGCTTAAAGGCAAGGCAGCAGAGAAAGCGGCTAAAAGCCAGGTCAAAGTAGCCAAGGCTGAGGCAGAGGCTGAGGTGATGCGTGTTGCGGCAACGCATGAGGCAGGCTGGGAAAAGATTATGGCTGAGGCCAGCAAGGATAGCTGGAAGGATGAAGCGTGGACCATCCTGTTTATTGCCATTATTGCTATGTGTTTCATCCCACCTTTACAGCCATATGTTGAGCGCGGGTTCGATGCCTTGGCCCGTACACCGGATTGGTTCCAGTGGGCAATGTATGCTAGTATAGCTGCATCATTTGGATTAAGAGGGTTGAGGGGTTTGAAGAAATGAAACGTGGGTTATATGCAAACATTCACGCTAAGAGGGCAAGAATTAAAGCTGGTTCCGGTGAGAAGATGCGGAAGCCTGGGGCCAAAGGTGCGCCCACGGCCGCTGCATTTCGCAAGGCTGCTAAGACAGCGAAAAAGAGGAAGAAGTGATGCCGCTAGTACAGGGCTACAGCAAAAAGTCCATATCAAAGAACATCCGAACAGAGATGAAGAAGGGTAAGCCGCAGAAGCAAGCGGTAGCTATCGCAATGTCAACGGCACGCAAGGCCAAGAAGAAACGGAAGAAGGCATAACATGCACCTTTCACAAAACTTCACGTTGCGTGAACTTACGAAAAGCCAGACAGCAGAACGTAAGGGCATCCCTAACGAGCCTAACGAGCAACACATCGAGGCTATGACCGAGTTGTGCCATAAGATATTGCAGCCGGTGCGTGATGAGTTTGGGCCGGTGACTGTGACATCCGGCTATCGCAGCCCTGAATTGTGTATTGCTATTGGCAGTAGCATTGACAGTCAGCACGCCAAGGGCGAGGCCGCAGACTTTGAGGTCGCTGGCGTGGACAACATGACAGTGGCTCAGTGGATTGCTGATAACCTAGAATTCGACCAACTTATTCTTGAATGTTATACTGGCGGCAACAGCGGTTGGATTCATTGCAGCTATGCGCCGGAACCACGCGGTGAGAAGCTGACATATGACAAGGCAAATGGCTACAGGCACGGATTGATTGATGGCTAAGAAGGCAGACCCAAGACTGAAACGTGCTGGCGTTAGCGGCTACAACAAGCCCAAGCGCACACCTAGCCACCCGACTAAAAGCCATGTGGTTGTGGCGAAGTCCGGCGACAAGATAAAGACCATCCGCTTTGGACAACAGGGCGTGAGCGGGGCTGGTAAAAGCCCCAAGACAGCCAAAGAAAAAGCGCGGCGCAAATCTTTCAAAGCACGCCACGCTAAAAACATTTCTAAAGGTAAGATGTCAGCCGCTTACTGGGCCAACAAGGTTAAGTGGTAGCTAAAATAGCTCTGTCACTCCCGTATAGTAGCAATCAACGCAAGATGTGCGCTTGTTGCCTAGTATGACCCAGCCTCCGGTATCTATGCAAACTCGACTGTCGCAGTAATCACAGTTCATGTATCTGAGAGCCGAACTTTTTCTCCTTGATGATGTCGATTTCTTTTGAGGCTTCCTCCCAGATTTTTTCAAACGCATCTGAACGCTCCCGATTAGATAGATTCAACATGCTTGTGTGGTCTCTGTTTAGAGTAATGCCAATCTGCACAAAGCTGTAAGGCGTATGCTCAAGACAGAGCAAAACAAAAAGCTGTCGTGCATTTACCTTTAACTTTACTCGCGCACCTTGTGCGTGGCTTCGTAACTGGCCCAAAGTATAGCCAGTCACCTTGGTTACTATTGGGATGATGTCCATCATCTCTAGTTCACGGCAGTATGCTTTCCAGAACTGGGGTGAGCGCATCCGTGTCTGCTCCCAGCGGTTAATATCCCTCTCTGCCTTCAATGCGATAAGACGCTGCATCGACTTCTTCCTCCCATCGTTGGACCGATAGCCCTGCCTTGAGGCATTGTTGGGCCAGGTCAAAATACTGTTTCGATGTCATGTGCTTGTAGTGGCACACGCCGTCTATGGTTATTAGCAGCCCGTCATCACGGGCCGCTAACAGTATCATTTTATCGACAGGTTCCATTAAAACGGAATGTCGTCATCTAGGCTGATTGCACTGTCTGGCACATGCTTTTGTTGTAATGCTTGCCCGACTTGCTTCATGCCTGGTTGTGAAATGCCATCGGTGATGTCATCGGTGCCGTGATATTCAGTCACCTCTGAGATTTGCACTCCTAGAGAGCCATCATCATTCTCAAAAGCGCGGACGCTGTACTGCGTGTCGCCTCTGAAATTAACGTCAGCGGCAGAGCCATCTCTATACGGCGTCCACTTTGAATTGCTGAACTTGGCTGCACCATCGCTATTAGGGAACAGCCGAATAGTGGTGATTTTATTGTATCTACGAGCCATTTGTTTCTCCTTATGAATATTTGGCTTCTGCGGATTTGAATAGGTCTATGATAGGTGCGGCACGTTCAGGGCTTCTGTCTTTCAGCTCCTTGATACGTGACTTGTTCTGCATGAAATATTCAGTGACCTGGCTTTTGGTCTTGCAGTTGTCCAGCCGCATACGAACCTCTTTGTAGAAGTTCACATCACTGGCCTTATTTGGGTCATCTGGCGTGGAAGGCACAGGGGGCGCAGCCTCGCCAGCCGGAGGGTGCTGGGTGGGAGTGGGCGCGCCGCCCTGATTCGATGAGTTTAACGCCTCCTCCTTGCGAGGTACAGCAGCCATTTCGTTTGCTGACGCATATTCACCGCCAGCAAGACCGATACAGGCCAGCGCCCTTCCTATAGCAGATGTCTCGCAGTTCTCCAATGCCGATGTTTTGTTCA
>Ga0208428_1000908_pt1 | contig 12890 bp, 21 predicted proteins | sample DEB08_DNA_11_FD_184535 | JGI IMG/M metagenome (GOLD analysis project Ga0208428, IMG submission 184535) | Aqueous microbial communities from the Delaware River and Bay under freshwater to marine salinity gradient to study organic matter... | ecosystem: Environmental > Aquatic > Marine > Coastal ... | reverse complement strand
CTCGGTTCTCGACTTGGTTATCGACTTGGTCCCTGACTTGATTCCAGACTTGGACCCCGACTTGTTCCCAGACTTGCCACCCGACTTGCCACCAGACTTGGTCCCTGACTTGATTCCAGACTTGGTTCTCGACTTGGTTGCAGACTTGCCACCTGACTTGGTTCCAGACTTGGCTATAAATTTTACCCGTGAGATTTTTCATAAACTTGGTTCTTGACTTGCCACTTTACTTGCCACCAGACTTGTTCCCAGACTTGGACCCCGACTTGGTCGCCGACTTGTTCCCAGACTTGGACCCCGACTTGGACCCCGACTTGGCTATAAATTTTACCCGTGAGATTTTTCATTGGATTGGTTCATGACTTGCCACCAGACTTGGTTCTCGACTTGGTTCCTGACTTGCCACCTGACTTGTTCCCAGACTTGCCACCTGATTTGCCAACAGACTTGGTGCCTGACTTGGCTATAAATTTTACCCGTGAGATTTTTCATTGGATTGGTTCATTACTTGCCACTTGACTTTCCACTTGACTTTCCACTTGACTTGCCACTTTACTTGCCACCTGACTTGGTTCTCGACTTGGTTCCTGACTTGCCACCCGACTTGGTCCCAGACTTGATTCCAGACTTGATTCCAGACTTGGTCGTAAAGTTTTTCAGTTAGAGACTTCATAAAGCAAAAATCCGGTTTTTTAAGGAGAACCGGAAAACTCTATTCACTTCAACAGAATCACAAGACTAATCTGCGACTCGCTGCAACCGCTCAGGGGTGTATTCCACCTGACCAACTACACGATACTGACCTTCCGGCAGAACAATCGTGTCATGCTCTTGATGAGTCAGTGCTCCACCATTGGAATCAGTAACTTCAACAAACTTGGCAAGACTCAGTTCGTCATCAGCATATCCTACTGCTCCAGCATGGATGGTGTGGTGATGACCAGTGACCTCGCCAAGAGCCAAGGTGCAACGGTTGGTTTTCTTGAGCTTGTTTTTGTTCGGGATGTTCTTGATGGGCATGATAAGCACATCGCCTTGACGATACAGTTTCATCTTCATAATTCTTGTTATTCCTTACTATTATTAGCTCTGAGCAACCAATTGATCGCAGTATTCATCTGCATTTTCAAACATCAGAGAACCATCTTCATTGCGCCAAGTGGACGCAACAGCTTGACGGGCCGTTTTCAGTCCGCCGTAGGCGTTGGGGTCAACTCGGATAAAATAATCCTTGAAGGTTCCGTCTGGCTCTTCGGTGCTGTTGACGACCTTGACCATCATCAGAGGTTCGTCGGCACCGAGAGCCTTTCGGTATAGAACCCCGAAATCATCTTCATTGACAACTTCGGCTTCGCTGTCTTGGAGGTAGCGACTCTGACCATACTGATCAATTTTAACTCGCCGCACTTCAGCATTTGACTCTTTTTCGATGTCTGCGACAGTGATCTTCTCTGGATTGTCAACGACGTAAGCCTCCACGACGACGCCTCCGACTGCATAAACATTAGAGGCGTCGCCCTTTCCAAAGTCGATTGCCGGACCATCCATTCGATGAAGAACCGAAACGGTTCCAGCCTTGATTTCTTCGTGCGGAACCTCAAAGTGAACAGTGGGCTTTCGGCACACAATGCAGACCTCGTCGAAAAAGAGGGTCCAGCCGAGTTCCGCTCCATTGACGAACAGATCAGTTTCATCAATGTTATCAATGGACGTTTCGTTTTTGAAAAACTCGTAGAAACCAATCGACCCCGCGTCGTGATTCATCCATGCGAACTGAATTTGGGACTCTGCTGCTCCCATCTTCTTTGCAAGACGAATTGCCTCGCTGGGGCTGTTTACGATGCGGATCGGTGGAACTTTCTCTCCGGCTTTCTCGTAGAAAGCCGCAATGATTTCATGGACTCTTTCATCGGAAGGAAATTCTGACGAGATTCCCTTCTGAATCCACTTGTTCGCGTAATCAGCGAGTTTTGCCTCTTGATTCTTAGTGAGTTTTTCGATCATTTTATTTTTTCTGTTTACGAAATCTATATTATATTGTTTTTAGGAAATGTCAATGGTTTTTGAGAATTTTCTTCGTTGCCTCCAGACTTGCCACCCGACTTCCTCCTCGACTTGCCACCTGACTTGTTCCCAGACTTGGTTCCCGGCTTGCCGCTCGACTTGACCCCGGACTTGAAGGTAAAGCTTTTCAGTTAGATTTAAGTAAAGCTTTTCAGTTAGATTTTTCATTAGTCCCAACTGAAGAATGAGCGTATCATCATCTTGCTTCTCCGCTAAGAATCCTCCAGTACTGGACATCCATATCACTTGTCAACCCTACGAACAATACCCTTCGCATCCTTGACATACTTACGACCATTGAAGTCTTCATAGACTTGACCACGGGGAACACCCCATGAATGATCAATACCACGCTTGGATTGTTTCAATGGTTTATGCCCATGTGCTCCAGTATCCATCATGCGCTTTGCCATCTTATGAATCTGAATCTGTTGTTCAGGAGTCAGCTTCGGCGTTTCAGTTTTGTTTTCTTGTATTTCTTTTTCACTCATAATTCATTTCCTCTGATTCTACTAGTTGTATTACCATACGAGCAAAAAACTCACGGTTTCGATAGTAGCTCTTGCCTCGTAGTATCTTTTCTTTCTCGCTCATAGTTCTTCTATGTATTTCAATGCCAGTTCTTTGGAACCGCAAACGTATCGATCCTCGTAACCACCCTTCATTGTCCAAAACAGAATCCAGTTGGGGCTATAGACACGAACCTCACCATCCAGAGTTCTAGCACGACAGAAGGTTGCGTATCGGTATTTCTTGTCTTGACTGAGACCAGTATTAATTCCATAAACTTGATCAAGGTCTGCTTCTTGCAGTGCCTCGATCAAGTCTTCTAGGATTTCTTCACGCTTGCTCATTGACAGACTCTTTCAGGAATTCAATTTCCTTCTCAACATCCTCTTCGGTAAGGTAACCATTCATTTGACTGCCCCACTCAGGAACTTCTTCAAGGTCACCAGAGGGACCATAGAAACCAATCTCGTAGTGACCCTCCCTGCCCCCATAAGACCAATCATGACGAATCACAGAGGCTTTACAGCCATTACCCAAATCAACAATGGCTTGAATGGCATCCAGACCAAATGCCGAACCCATCTTTTCAAATTGCAATTCATTGAATTTCATTTTATCGCTTGTTCTTGTTTTTCTCATACCAATATTTTCCTGAATCCCGGAGCATTTCATTGCTGTTTCGGATATGCTCTAGTTCTGCCTTGATCGTCTCATAGAGTGATTCTGCAAACGGTAATTTACTCTCTTCAGCGAGATCTTTAAGTTCATCAACCATGTGTATGACGTGGTCGATATAGGGACACGTGTTTGTCGGAATGGGCGGAGATTCATTTTTTCTAGGCATGTCTTATCTATTGATTTTTCAGGACATATGAAATTGCTCTTTCCGCCTCTGCACGAATTGGTCGATTTTTGTAGTGCAGTCCAGTCTCTTGGTCTATCTCACGACACAGTGTTTCGATCATCTCTGCCGTGATTGGATAACCTCGCCGAACTGCATTGCCGGCGATACTTGAAATGATACGATACATCTGTCGATACCATCCAGTCTCAGTGATAGAAAAGTATTCACGAACCATTTGCTGATTCACGAATGGACAATCTCTCCATCCACTCCAGGCATAATTCGTATTCTGCAATCTCTCTTTTCGATACTTTAGCAATGCCTCTTCAATCTCTGGTGGAAACCCACTGCTCGTTGGTTCAATGAACTCGTGTTTGTTCATCAGTTCATGGGGATTGATATGCCGATTCTTTTTATTCGTGAAGATAAAGTTATTTGCCCCTGGGTATTTTGCCGGGACATAATAGATTCGACACAGATCTTTGGTCTGTTTATCACCCAGTGAATTAAATTCTGTATTCAGTGCGAACCAGAAGTGACGGATCTTATCTGCCGAGACATTATCAGTCAATGGAAGTACGATACGGTACTTTGGTTTTTTCTTTGATGATGATGCAGAAGAGTAGCAAATGAAATAGTAGTCTTTGAAGGTCATCAGTGATTCTTCAAAGGTGCTGTTGTAATCATCCACATCAAGTGCAGCCCACCGATTCCATTGAACGACATTCACATTCTTTCGACCTTCTTTTGTCGAAAATGTAGCAGGAGTAATCAGAGGAGAACCCGCCTTGAATTCACCCTTCTTTGGTTTATACCCAGGCCTTTTGCTCAGATTGTAAAAGACCTTTTCAAAGTCCTCAAGATTCTGATAGGTATGAACCTTTGTAGTATCTTTATCGTAGATCGTATCAAACTGCGTGAGTGTATACATTACTCAAAGAAGTTTTCAAGTGTGTTCTTGTCCTTTGGAATCAGGGGATAATCAATTCTTTTGGTCTTATTAGAAAGGTTCGGCCGATTCAGAAGCTCCGCAAATTGTTTCAGATCCTCTTCATTCCGAAATCGAACTCGAATATATCTTTTACGGTCTTGTTCCATATTAATCCTCCAGGACCCATCGGGTGATTCTTCTCTTTCTTTCTGATTTGGGAAACCATGTGTGTTTGGTCTTCTCGTTAATGAATTCCTGATCAATCAGTTTGGCGAATTCAGCGACATCATCTTCAGTATCAAAGTATACATCAATTGATGCGTATGGTTTCCGTGTTGGTTGAACAAATTCAGGCATTCCCCACCAATCGTGGGGGACCTTTTTTTCTCCACCAACTCGTGTGAAGATATTATTCGTGACATCATCTACGTTATTAACAGGTTTCTTCATTTCCAGTATTTGTTTTCTTCATCAAGTTCTTGTTCATTAAGGTCTTTGATCACCATACCATGTTCATCATATGAATCAGTAGGTACGATACCATCTCTGTATATGGGCTGTTGTCGAAAACCGGTATAATCTACCCAATGATGATTTCGTTTCTCACCCGTGCGTCCCTCATATCTCTTGACAATACTTGCAACGTCGGGGTGTTGGTCATGTAATGATTTGGCAAAGGCATATCGATTATCAAAGTGTGACTGATCTTTTCCATACACAGTCTCTGTATTACCACCCTTCATCATTAATGTTCCTTGTTTACCGCAACAGAATGCATTAAAGAGCATTGTGCAATAACCCTCTTTGAGAATACGAAGACTGAGATCAGTATCTTCATTATACCTACCACGCCATCTCAGTTTCAGGGAATTACTAAGCAGAATGCAACTATAGATACGAGTGTTCAATCGGTAGGGTGAACACCAAGAAATCTCGGGCAAGAAATAGTCATAGTTCATGCCAGACATCATCACGTTCTGGTACCGATCAGTGAAGTCTTCAAGCAACTTGAATATGATACCAGAAGATACACGAATCTTCTTATTTCGATTCAATCGGTAGAAGTGGCGAATATTATCGTCAATGATCCAATGTCTTTCATGCCCTTCAGCGATCGAATGTTCCCATACCCAATTGCGGGCGGGAATTGAACCACCAAGAAGACCAGTGACATCACACCGAATCGCCCATTTTGGATTCTCACGAAAGTCTTTGGGCATCACGAGAATCTTCTTTGGGTCGATTACAGCAGAATAGTCTTTGTATTCTGATTCCTCGATCACGATCCGATATGGAACTCCAAGCTGTTCCAGTGACCTTGAGGTAAATCGGGTATCCGCCCGTCCTTTACTAATGATGTAGATTGGATATTTTGGATTTGTCATGTAAGTATATAGCTATATTATAAACGAATTCTGTCGTATCTTCAACAAAAGAAATCTTCCAGTGTCACTCTCTTCTCGGTACTCCACCCGATGGCATCAAGGATGATCTTCAGTGGTGCAAGAAAGGTCTTTTCAAACTGAGTATTGTGATCGATGTATTTGCTCAGACCTAGTTCTTCTGGTAGATCTTCAGGAAAGCCAATCACATTTTCCCGAATTGGATTTGGGTAATGCAGATACACATACCGAATCTTATCACCATTCTGAATCATTGGATACTTTCTGCCTAGACCATTTGCCTTGACATGATGATTGTAAAGCAAAGAAGCCCGAACATGGATTGGAGTACCCTTGGAATAGATTTTCTCCGAATCACGATAATTGGTGATATTAGAAACACCCCGAGGACATGCCACAGCCTTTGGTGCAAGTTTTATAAATTCTTCTTTGAATCTTGCGATCTCTTTCTGTGTGGTTTCTTCGTCTGTCCCAATGATAGTCTTGAACATCTCCTTCAGTGCAACTCGACATACAGCCGGTGTCGATGATTTGATTGCCTCAATACCCATGATCTTCATCTTGGGTTTGGCGTATTGAACACCCTCAGAGTTATGGACGTTCAGGATATAGCGTTTCTTGGCGGTCCAGATACCCCGATCGGCAATGACCTCTCGTTTCATCACCATTCTGGGGTTGTATCCCTGAGTGATTTCAAAGAGTTCTTGGAATGACTTCTCTAGTACTGGTTCGATTGCCTTGGAACCGAACTGATCAAGAAAAGCCACCGGATCTTTCCCCTTGAATTTAGATACAATATCATTGGCATTGACATAAACAGAATCAGTATCAATTGCAATCACACGGTCTTTTGTAACACCGAGCGCCCTGTCCAGGTAGGAATTCAATGCCTTTTCTGCCCACCGAATCACAGTCTGACCTGTAAGTGTCACACCCTCGGCAATGCGAAGATCATAGTAACGGAAATGACAATTGCCCATAGCACCATACAGAGAGTTGAGTAGAATCTTGACTGCCATTTGCTCGGTCTCACATCGGGCAATTTCTTTCTCAATAGCATTTGTAGAACCCTCTCGTTCTTTTCTTTGCTGTGCTGCAAGCATTTGGTTCTTCGTGATCACACGTTTATCATATAACTCTTCGATGATTTCGGGAATGATACCGGTCTTGTCTTTTCTGTAACAAGAACCGTTTGCCGCAACAGTGACATCGACATCAATATCAACTTTACCATCCTCGAGTATTCGATCTGGGTTCAGGCCATCTACACGAGTATGGGGAATCAATGTCTCTGGTGACATGTTCCACTGGATCAGGATGTTCGGATACAAAGAGTTCAAGTCAAAAGACATCACCCAATCGTGCATACCAATATGTGGATCTTTGACATACCCACCGGCAAAAGATGTCTTTGATGAATTCTCATTTGGTGGAATCGCAATCTTTTGTTTGGCCAATCGGCGATAGATGATTGAATCCCAGATTGCAGTCGTGCCAAGAGTATCCGAATAATTTACACCACCGAGATAGGCCATGGTCTGAACAAGATTGATGAAACCAACCTTGTCTTCCATTCTCTCTAGCAGATTGACATCCACGACATTATAGTCAACGAATCTTCGGTAATCATTCTCGTACATGTTCTTCAGTGAACCCAGGTCAGAATAATCGACCTTCGTCTCACCAAGCACAACCTGTGCAATATGACCAAGACGATAAGATTCTTGATTGCCATATTTGTAACCAAATTTCTTGAACAGATCCATGTAGTCGAGTTGTTCAAGACCCATGATGTCATAGGCAAGTTGTTCACGATTCAGGACACGAATCGTTCTCTCGTTGATCTGTCCCCAGGGAGAAAATCGTCGGGCCTCTTTTTCACCCAAGACACGAGCGACACGATTCAGCAGGTAAGGAATATCAAAGAAACGAGAATTCCAGCCAGTGATAATGTCAGGCATGTTTTCATCTGCCGACCACCAATTGACAAAAGACTGAAGCAATTCTACTTCATTTTGGCATTCATAGTATTCAACTGGAATACCATCTTCGGTCTTGTCATATGGGTATGGATTGGTTCCCCAGACACGGTAGACATCTTCCCGACTGGATTTGTAAGCGATCGTCAGAATCTCTTGTGAGGCAACACTTGGTTCAGGAAACCCATCATCGTACGCAGTCTCAATATCAAAATACCCAATGTCAATATTACGTGGTTCAAATTTGATGTCATTGGGAAACTGTGATTGAACAAAAGAAGCAGTGAATCGATCATTGCCATAGACCCTGAAGTTTGGAACATCTTTGTATGTAGAGAGGAAATCTCGTGCCTCATTCATGGAGTCGAACTGCATTGGTTCAACCGGAGTTCCATCAAGAGCATGCCAATTCGTATTTTTTTGTTTTGATTGAAGATAGAGTGTGGGCTTGAATTTGATTCTCTTAGATAGCCGCTTACCCATCTCATCATACCCACGGTAGAGGATACTGTTGCCATATTTGAGCACTGAAGTGTAGAAGCCGTTCAACATCCCACTATTATAACAAAAACGGGGCGGTCTGTAAACACAAACCACCCCGATGTGTTATCTCATTCAGTTCAGTCTTGAATGAAAGAAGGTTCCCCAGAACGAATGTTCAGCTTCTTCGGCTTCTCGGCTTCAGGAACGATACGCTGAAGCTCAACACCAACAATACCATTTTTGTAATAAGAACCAGTAGGAGTAATGTGCTCACCCAAACGAAAGCACTTAGTGAACTTACGTGCAGCAATACCTTTCGTTTGATATTTGCGATCATCCTTCTCTTTCTTATCACCAGTAATGGTCAGTGTATTGTCTTTCCACTCAACATCCAAATCCTCTGGTCCGAAACCAGCAACTGCCAATTCAATGGCTGAATTGTCGTCATCGATATTTATGACGTTATAAGGAGGGAATGAGGTGGATTCGTCTCTGGACTGAGAGTAGGAGAGTGAATTGAAGAGTTCTTCAAAACCAATCCAGTTAGACGGATACGATGAATACTTAGCTACTGTCATTTATTTACCTTTCTTTCGACAAGGTTATTGTATTACGACTGACCCCATCATTGGGCATCAGAAGTTCGCTCCCATTCGGGCAACAAAGTTTATTTATATGTCTCTATCGTACCATCCTGTTTTACGAGGTACGCTTCAAAATCAATTCCATCATAGCCGGGACGCATATTCAAAAATCCATCAAGGTTTGATTTGGCATCATCATAAAGTCGAACTCTACCATAGACTCCTGTATCTAGGTATTTTGCAATGATTCTTACTTTCTTCTCAGCAGTGGTGCCGGTCTTTAGATTCCCTGCACGATGAACATAAACACTATTCATGTCGATACCGTATCGTTTGAATGTGTCAAGAAATGTCTTCTTGTCGTCGAAGTCTTCTCGGGCAGTCAACATGATGATACGACCACCTTTGGAATTACGAATGATTGCCTTGAGTTTGGCAAGCATTGGTCGAATAGGTTGACTCTTCTTGTTAAAGAGTTCGGCATTCTTGAATTCACCAAAATCAAATGATTCACCGGCACCGAGCTTATATGTATTGAATTGTTGGTTGTCGAGTTTATGAATCACATTACCAGCTTGATCGACAACGGAAATCTTTGCCGTGGTGTGAAATACAGTTTCATCGATATCGAATATCGTCAGGCTTTTACCTGTGGTAGATTCTCTGATTTCCCAAAAGGTCTTCACTTTTGATAAAGTTTAAGGTCTTTAAGAACTTTTTTCTGGTTTCTCTCATTTGCCGCTTCTCGCAATGCATCAATAACCTGATCGGGTAATGTTCCTGCAACTGCTACTCCAGCACCATCATGCCATTTATCTCCAGTGAGTCCCATCCACAACTGTTCGCTCATTTTTTCAAGTTCATTTGCTGTCTTTTCTAAGATAGTAAAATACTTATTGACTAAGATTGCAGCTTGTGCAGGACTAATTTTGTTATTAGATTCTCGTATTTCTTGTAAAGTCTTCATGTCGTTTTCTTTACATTGCCAATTGTGTATTTGGCTTGCAGATCCCATTCTCTCTTATCTCGGTGAGAGATAATCTTAATCTGTCTCAGTGTAGTTGTCTCTGTTGGTCTCTCTTTGATTTCAAGCAGACCCCAATCAGAAAGCAATACAGCAATGGTGTTACGACGGGCAAAGTCATCCTTCGTGAAGTTGGATGGTTTGCCATCGAGCATAAACAGTTCTTTGAAATGCACAATGAAGTATCGCCCTTGTTTGTGAAGAATATGACAACTCTGATACAGAGTGTTTTCTTCTTTCCTTGAGGCAACCCCAATACGAGTAAGTGTCTCTCGTATCTTGAGAAAGTCATCAGGGTCACCAAGCGATACTTCCAGCATATCTGCTGGAGTCCATTTCATAATTTCTTCATCATTATTCACCATGTATTTCTATTTATACTATTTGCCACCTTTATCAGTGGCTTTGATCAATAATTGTAATTGATCTGGTGATAATAATTCATAAGCTTCTCTGGCACGATGAGCTGAATATCCATAGTATTCTATGATTGCAGAAATCTCTATTGGGTCTGGTGACTTCTTTGTCCATTTAGAAAACCTCTTTCTAGGTCGAACCATAGAACACAGAAAATCATACTGCATCTTGGGAGGTAATGCATGATGACGATTCATCTCATTTGCAATCAAGACTGTATCCTGGAAATAGGATAGTGACCGATTGATCACAAATGGTACATATGCCTTGGAAGGTGAATCTGGATCAAGTGACTCTTCTAGAGCATCATAGCCATCGAATAGGTTGGCCTTCTCCACTGGACCATTGATCGATTTCACAAAATCGAATGGTGATAACTTCTTCATTTCCAAGTCAGACTTGCCATCAATTCGGTGAGACATGCCACAAGATTCAACTCTTTGTCCGCCATGAAACCAGACTTATAAGAGTATTCAGCCAGAATCAGAACTGCATTGGGAATACTCTGTGGTGCAACATGATAACCCATAGAATCGTACAGCGCCCGAAAGGTCACAGTAGAATCAAGATCTGCATTATTGGTGACCCAAGACCGAACGGATTTGAAATCTTTCTGTCGAAGGTAGGTCATCACCTGAGCAAGATTCTGATCAGAAAGACCAACCAAGATATCTGGTGTGATTTCACCAGAAGGGCTATAGCGTTGGCATTCATTGATCACCCGACGCCAATCTGGTGCATGTTTGATAATCAACTCGGCAAGGACCTTATCGGCATACTTGATTCCCTCTTCTTTCAGGATCGGAATCAGTCGATCTTTCATAAAGGTCATCGACAGTTTTGCCATTTCTTTCTTGGACGTATTGAACTCATGGACCGAACACCGTGAATGCAATGGCATGATGATTCGATTCTTGAAATTACAGGTCAGAATAAAGCGACAATTGGCACTGAATTCTTCAATGAAACCACGAAGGGCGGGTTGTGTTGATTGGGGATTTAGATAATCAGCCTCATCAAGGATCACAACCTTATAATTTGAACCCATTGAGACTGTAGATGCATATTGCTTGATCTTGGTACGAAGAACATCAATACCACAATCCTCAGATGCATTGATTAGTATGTGATCAAGTTCAAGCTCTTTGCACAAAGCTCTTGCCACAGTGGTCTTACCAAGACCTGCCGTTCCGGCAAAGATCATATTCGGAAATTCACCAGATTTGATAATCTCCCGAAAGGTCTTTTTCAGAACGGGAGGGAGGACGATATCATCGATTTTTTGAGGACGGTATTTTTCAACCCAGAGGAATTCTTTCATAGTGTAATATTATATCAAAAGGTTGGTGGCTTGTCACCCCTTAGGTTCACAAGTAACGCTACCACCATCACGGAGAGACATCTTTCGTCTCTCAACCTCAATCAACACCCTCGGGCGTGACCACTTCTCCTGTCTGATCATCCTGATCAGTTTCCCCAACGGCTTCTAGATCAGTTGATTCTGGTTTATTTGCCTCTACAAAAGCAGAGAGTCTTTCACCCAATTCTCCAACTGATTTCAGTTCGTTGAGTTCAAATGCACCTCTACGAGATGCAACTTTAAGGACTTCTACTGCAAAAGCAATATCTCTAAGTCCAATTTGTGGTTTCTGTTCTTGTGTTTGTGTTTTTTCTTCAGCCATAGTATTATCCATTGAATGATGAATGATTTGCGTCAAGTGCGATATAATATGTCACCGCATCAGATTTATTTACCCACTTACTTATCAACTTCTTGGATAGAATCACCTCATAATCACCCGACAAAACCTTGATTTCAGCGGTCTGAAAATTGAGCTTGAATGTGTGATTCGTCTTTACACCAAGATCGATTTCTAGAGCATTGCCATTTCCACCGGTCGGATCGTAGACCACAATCTTAATGCAATTACCATCACCAACGAATCCAACGATTGCATGACCAAGAACAGATGCAGCAGAACGAATCGCCGTAATCTGATTTTCCGTGATGTTCAATGTCACGTCACCTTGATCGAGTTGAACACTCTTTGTTGGTGTGGTGAGATTGCCAATTTCTGAAAACCGATATGTCAGTACACTATTACCAGATTTCAATTTAAGATGATCATCGTTGAATACCACCTCGGGATCTTTCAGTAGTGTATAGACACTCAAAAATTCATTCAGATCATAAAGACCAAATGTTTTATCAAATGTCTCAGCGATCTCAGCCTCGGCAAGAATCGATTTAGATTCAGCGATTGTTTTGATTACAGAACCTGGATTGACAACCAAATTAGGTTGGATCGTCGCGAAGTTCTTGAGGATATTTAGTGTATTAGGACTTAGTTTCATATGTGAAATGTTAATTGATTGGGATCTATTGTATCAGAATTATGGGTTTTGTCAATCTCAAGCATGAAAAACAAACAACAAGCAGCATGTGCCGCATGATGGTATCCAGATTCAGGATCACTTTCTTCTCCCCTTTGTAGTGCCCACATATGTCTTTGTGCGGCAGCAAAGTATCGAGTCCATGCACTATCCAGCTTCTTCCAGTTGTTGGGAGAATACTTCTTAGCACCAAAGGTCAAAACCCTGACAGTCTCTTCAAGGGCATGTGGGGGAATCAACGAGTAGTCAGGCTTCTC
>Ga0208428_1000907_pt1 | contig 12894 bp, 4 predicted proteins | sample DEB08_DNA_11_FD_184535 | JGI IMG/M metagenome (GOLD analysis project Ga0208428, IMG submission 184535) | Aqueous microbial communities from the Delaware River and Bay under freshwater to marine salinity gradient to study organic matter... | ecosystem: Environmental > Aquatic > Marine > Coastal ... | reverse complement strand
TGGTCCTTGTGCACCTGTTGGTCCTGTTGGTCCGACAACGCCTTGTGATCCTGTATTACCTACCGGTCCTTGTGCACCTGTGGGTCCTGTTGGTCCGACAACGCCTTGTGATCCTGTATTACCTACCGGTCCTTGTGCACCTGTTGGTCCTGTTGGGCCTACAACACCTTGTGATCCTGTATTACCTACTGGTCCTTGTGCACCTGTTGGTCCTGTTGGGCCTACAACACCTTGAGCGCCTGTATTACCCCGAGGGCCTTGTAAGCCTGTTGGTCCTGTTGGACCTACAACTCCTTGAGCGCCGGAAGGTCCTGTTGGGCCTACAACTCCTTGTGCACCCGTGTTACCTGAAGGTCCTTGTACACCTTGTGATCCTGTATTACCTACCGGTCCTTGTGCACCTGTTGGTCCTGTGGGTCCGACAACGCCTTGTACACCCGTATTACCTCGTGGTCCTTGTACGCCTGTTGGTCCTGTTGGTCCGACAACGCCTTGAGCACCTGTGTTACCTGTTGGGCCTATAGGTCCTTGAACACCAGTGTTACCAGAGGGTCCTTGAACACCCTGTGCACCTGTATTACCTGTTGGGCCTTGTACACCCTGTACACCCGTATTACCTCGTGGTCCTTGTACACCTGTTGGTCCTGTTGGTCCGACAACACCCTGTGCACCTGTGTTACCTTGAGGGCCTTGTACACCTGTATTGCCAGACGGTCCTTGTACTCCTGTATTACCTTGTGGCCCATCAACACCTTGAATACCTGTATTACCTGTTGGTCCAGTGCTTCCTTGTAGTCCCTGTTCCCCTTTTTGTCCTTTAATCAGCACAGGATCTTGGAAGTCATCTTGAGTAATATCTATACTAGCTTTTTCAAGTGCTGATATAGTCCATTTAATATTTGTTACACCTGCAACGGTTGCATCAATATACCAACGATAACGAGAATCTGTTTGACCTCCCTCTACCGTAAGCCAGTAGCCGGACGAGCTAATGAATACTGTGGGGGTAAGCCTTGTAAAATCAGAAGTAGAAGAAGAGTTATCTGGTCCGGCAAAAATTTCTGCCCAATATGCGGTATCTGATGCAGGAGCAGTACTTCTTCCGCTATGATTTTGTAGTGCTACGTATACTTTAGAGGAATGAGATCTAACATTGCCTAGAGTATAAGAACCTCCACTACTCCACGCATTAATTGTAGGAGAAGTATCTAAAGTATTATCAGGAGCAGTACTATAATAAGTAAATACTTGATTCCCTGCAATTCCAGTGCTTCCTGCTGGACCTTGCTGTCCTTGCTGTCCTGGAGCACCTGTGGGTCCTGTTGGTCCGACAACACCTTGTACACCTGTGTTGCCTACTGCACCTTGAACACCTGTATTACCTCGTGGACCTTGAACACCTTGAGCACCTGTATTACCAAGAGGGCCTTGAGCTCCTGTTGGTCCTGTTGGACCTACAACACCTTGTACACCGGTGTTACCAACAGGTCCTTGTACACCCTGTACACCTGTATTACCTTGTGGACCTTGAACACCTTGAACACCTGTATTACCGAGAGGGCCTTGTACGCCTTGAGCACCTGTACTGCCTTGTGGTCCTTGTACGCCTTGAGCACCTGTATTACCTTGCGGCCCATCAACACCTTGAATACCTGTATTACCTGCAGCACCTTGTACACCGGTGTTACCTTGTGGGCCTTGTACGCCTTGTACGCCTGTGTTTCCTAGAGGTCCTTGTACACCGGTGTTTCCTCTCGGTCCTTGCACACCTTGAGGTCCTGTAAGCCCTATAGGGCCTTGTACACCTGTATTACCAACAGCTCCCTGTACACCTTGAACACCGGTGTTACCAACAGGTCCTTGAACGCCTTGTGCACCTGTGTTACCTTGCGGCCCATCAACACCTTGAATACCTGTATTACCAACAGCGCCTTGAACACCTGTGTTACCTTGTGGGCCTTGTACTCCTTGAATACCTGTATTACCAACAGCGCCTTGTACACCTGTGTTACCTTGTGGGCCATCAACACCCTGAATACCTGTATTACCAACAGCGCCTTGAGCTCCTGTGTTACCTTGTGGGCCTTGTACGCCTTGAATACCTGTATTACCTCTTGGTCCTTGTACTCCTGTACTACCTTGCGGGCCATCAACACCTTGAGCACCTGTATTACCAGCAGGGCCCTCTGCACCTGTTGGTCCTGTTGGTCCGACAACACCTTGAACACCTGTGTTACCCACAGGGCCCTCTGCACCTGTTGGTCCTGTTGGTCCTTGTGCACCGGTAGGTCCTTGTACACCTGAAGGGCCTTCTGGTCCTGTTGGTCCTGTTGGTCCTGGAGATCCTTGAGATCCTGTAGGTCCTACGGGTCCAGTTGGTCCTTGAGTTCCGGTTGGTCCTTGAGTTCCAGTTGATCCTACCGGCCCTGTTGGTCCTGAGGGCCCTCTTACTTGTCCTACATTATCCCAAACAGTGCCATCATACACCCACATATCACCAGTATTTTGGTCAATTACACCATTACCTGCGCTAGCACTTGGAAAAGCAGCGTTAAGGGTAGTTTGTGCATTTGAACCTACAGTTGCTACCGAACCTATAATTGTTACCGAAGTTCCATCTGCTCCTGTCGGTCCTTGAGGCCCTGTTGGTCCTGATGGTCCTTGAGTATCTAAAGATCCTCCGGAAACTCCTGTTCCACTAATATCAGGAGCATAGCTAGACGTGCTTGTCTGAAGCCTGTTCAGTTTATTCAAAAACTGTATTCTATATCTTATCCAGTAATATCGTGTCGCACTTCCTGGGTTTAAAATCTGATCTGTATAAGTGTCTCCTTTTGTATCTGCAATCTTTTTAGCGATATTGACACCCGATCCAGTGCTAGAGCTTCTCCATATTTCTACCGTATGAGTACTATCTTCGTAGTTACTTGCATTATCCCAATTAAGCTCAATACCGCCTCTATTGTTATTTGTGGCGGTAAGATTTTTTGGAGCAAAAGGAGTTACTTTTACTCTTCCAGGAGTTTCTGTGTTGTACTCAGCTACTAAATCCGAAGGAGCTGCTTCTATAACATAAGCAGAATCATTATGCTCTTTTGCAACAATATCTACTAAAAGATCATCTCGTACATTCAGAGTTTCTAATCTAAAAAGCTTTTTAGTCCAATTAAATTTGGGATAAGTGATTCCTATGATATTTCCTGCTAGCAGCATGTACCCCTTGGGAGCTACTGTAAGTGCAATCTCTAAGCCTGCTCGAGATTCATCCAAAACTTGTTTAATGTTCATTCGAGCATTAAAGTAGTTTGAAATTCCAGGAGCTTCATAAGTGCCTTGACGAGGAATACCCTTGTCTTGCTTTTTGTAGGTTGAATTATAGAACGCTATTGAACGTGGTTCAAAGTTGTTAGAAGGATCAATAATTTGAGCATTAACAGAGTTAAAAGTCTTACTGATTCCTTTATCAGAGATTTTTATATCGCCTACAATTGAGTCTTCCGTAATTATTTCATCGGAACTAAAGTCTGCTATTGCTTTTGATTTTGTTCGTTGGTCTAAAAAATATTTACCATTTGCGAAACGTAGTATGCCATTAAACTGACGAAGCAAGCTATTGGTATTATCAAACAAAGATTGAGAAGTATCAATAGTAATATTTGTTTGATGACGAGTAGCGTATCTTTGGTCGGAGTTGTCCCACCCTACATACTTCCAGTATTTTACATCGTCAGAATCATACAATGAATATCCGCTAACTACGTTACCATTAGAGATTTGTTTTACAAAAGGATTGCCTATATTTGTCGACAGCGAAGTGTTTATGGCTACATCGGTAGTAGTGCCTTCTTTTCGTAAGTTAACTGTATGAGAGGCAGCATCTGTGGATGTAGGTGGGATTGATGAAGTTCCTGCCGTATCTATTACATCCCAATATCCTTTATCTGTCCATACTATTTCATTCAAGGCGTAAGAAGTATAATTATTCCATTTACGTCCCAGTTTTCCTACACAATCTATAAAACGTACTTGCTTATAATTAGTACTATTATAAGTAACAGTGTTTATTTCTTCTACTGTGCCTTTCCAAAGCAAGTCTCCGGTTTCAGGGTATCTATACACATCACCTTTTGTTAAAGAAACGCCGGAAGCAAACATTAAAGTTACGTCAGATTGAGTATCACAAGCACGAGCAACTTCTTTAAAGGATGCAAGATCTAAGTCTTTTTCTATATCTAAGCCCTTGCCGTAGCGAGTACTAGTTAGATAATCTAGTAACTGCATTGCTGGATTTGTAGTTACACGTAAATCTCCAAACTGCTCAACATCTAAATGACTGCCTTGTACGCCATACTTATACTTTGCATTTGATATTGTTATTGCATTTGGAATTTGCTTGCTTAAAGATAAGATATTGTTTGTGTCGCAGAAAGTACGAAGAGCCGTAGTAGTAGGCATTCTAATTGCGCCATTAAAATTATTTTGATCTACTTCAGTTATCTTTATATTTAAGCCTTCCGTATCTGTTGGATCAACAGTATCGGAAGAATTTTGATAAATCATAGCGCGACTAGTTATAGAGGAACCAGTAGATGAGACTGTACTCGTACCTGTGGCATTACGGCCTGGAAGACCAAAAAGGCTTTCAAACGCAGAAGAAATGCCCGTGAATACATACTCCATCGTACTGTCGTCCAAGTCTCCCATACGTAGACTTGTAGTAGTATTAAACGAGTTCGCAGACAGAGTAACAGTTACTAATTGATTAGTCTCTTTTGCTACTTTAAGAACATTTTGAGCAAATACTGAAAGAGAAGAAAAATCAATTTTGTATTTGTAGTGATATCTAGTTACAGGTTGGGTATTTGACTCGTCAGGCTCTCCATAACCATCATCACTCCAAACAATTTCATACTCAGTTGTATGAGTAAGAGTTCGAGTAAGAGTAAAAGTTTTATTTGAAAAATTACTTCCATCTATAACGAAGCCGCCCACAGCAAGCTCATCCGTAGGAGCTACTGGCGCAGTAGGATCGTTTGAGTATTCAGGAGATATAAATACTAAGCTATCAGAGCCTTTTGTTACAGTAAACTTTCCTAAACTTTGATCTGTATTTATAGCTTGTTCGGTAGATGCAGTATTGCACTTAAATCGCATTCTAACTTCATAAGCACCTGTAGGATTAATGAAAGACCACTTATCAATAATTTGGGCAGTTCCACCGCTTGTACTACCATCAGATAAAGTTATACTTACAGTGTCTCCTAGTTTAAAGTTTGCCGCGTTTCCTTGAGCAATTCTATAAGAGCCGTCGTAGTTAAAGCAGTTAACAAACTTACCTCTAACAACAAAAGATAAATCAGGAGACCTTTCATCTTCTGCAGTAATTCCGTCTCGTGTAACTACATACGCCGTATCAAGAAGCTTATGGTTAGCGCTCCAGTAAGTAGTCGTGTCGTCTTTGTAGTATCTTTGCTGAACTAAAAAATCTTCTGAGTTTGCAATACTTAATAAAGTTTGATCCGCTTGTTGATCTTCTTTACCTGTATGAACGGTTAGCTGAATATTTTTTGCTAAAGGCCAGCGAAAACTTTGACCGTGAAGTACTCCTCCACCTGCTGCTGTACTTGCATTCGTAAAGCTGTTATTTCTAGCGTATAGACGAGCAGGTTCAAAAACGGTATTTGGATCTCTCCACACATCTGGGAGTTCTTCAAAGTCTTCTACTGTTCCGTAATTTTCGGGCTCTAATAAATTACCTGTGTATAAATTTTGACCGGCTAAAACAGTGCCGCGATCCATTCTTCCAATACAAGGAATATCTTCTCCGCTTCCTTGTCTTACATCACTATCTGCTTTATCTCTACATATTAAACCTTTGTCCTCCATGTAGATATCATAAACACCGCCAATTGGTCCTTCGCAAAGAACTTGTGCTTGAAATAAGTCTGTTCTACCTTCAGCAATATTATTATCTGGATTATTATCTTGTGTAATAACTACGTCTGCAAAAACAGGAATAGGATCTACTTTTTGAACTCCGTAAACTAGAGGAATATGTCTTGCATCAAGGTTTAAGGAAAGATCAAGTTCACGAGTTAACTCATACTTTTCTTCTTTAAGTTTCTTGCCTCCAAGAAATCCTGCAAGGCCTCCTCGTTTTACTGTTTTATACTTTACACCAATATCAGTATAGCTTGCGATAACATTTAATGAAGAATCCGCGTGCATAAAACCTAAGTCTTGAATATATTCAGGTCGAATTGCAGAATCTTCGTTTGAAATACCCGAGCTATCTAATCCTCGGTGAAATTCATCAGAAGTTATTCTGCCATTTACACGTACAAAGTCTCCCCAGTGACTGGTAAGAGACCAAGTAATAGTAGAACCGCCTTGAACTTTTTCGTTTAGTATACCTTTTGCAATAATACCTTTAAAAAGTAGTACTGGAGTACCTATTCGTATACCCGTTGCAGGATTTGCAAAAACTCTGTAAATAGTTACACTTCTATTAATATAGTTATCAAAACTTACAGGCGAAAAAACTGTCTCAGTACCAGAGTTATCAATTCCCCCAGATACTAAAGCGTCTACTTCAGAGGAATCGAACCGAATATCATAAGATACAGACGAATTTGCTGCAATAGCTGCACTCTCAAGGCTTGTAATATCTACTTTTGTTCCATCACCATACAAAGAGTCAATTCTTACTCTAAAAGTTGTTGCAGGATTTGCATTTCTTTCTGTAAATAAAACAGTGTCTCCGGAATAAAAACCAGATTTAAATAAATCAAAATCTACAGTAAGAGTACCTGTGCTATCTGCAGCAATAGAACTATTTGTAACAGATACCGCATTTGCTTGCTTTCCTAGCTTTGTAGCAGATAGTGTTAGTGAAAGACTAGTGGCTTTTGCTTCTACAGTCTCCGGCACTTTTCCTACTTTTAACAAACCTCCTGGAGTATAAGTTTGTGGGTTATAATCAGAATGATTCTCGTCGTGCTCCGGGTCGTACTCTACTGCATAAGGTGCATCGGTTAAGTACACATAGTCTGTGGCCTTCTCTGCCTCTTTTGCGAGTTGAGAAGGTTTTTCAAACTTGACTAAATGATAAACCAATAAAGGATCATTATTAGCGAGAGCAGTTTTTATATTGTTAGATATATTTCGTAAAGCCATTTATGAAAGTGTCTCTTCTAATTTTACAGAAAAAGTGTAAAGTCCTTGTGCGTTAATGCTATATTGAATGTCTGATCCCGGAACTACTACTCTCATTCGAGGAGTTCCGAAACTGACTTGTTCTGTGCCTGCTTTTGTTGTATCAATTTTTCGCTGAAGAGGAGGTGTTATTTGAAGTGTAGTACTACTTATTTTTGTTACTTTATATGTTTTTACATGGGTATCATCATTTGGATCAGTAACAAAAAACATATCTCCTACATTAATATTTGTTACATTATTTAATGCAATACTGACAGCACCTGCTTCTGCTGTAGAAGAGACCTCTTTAGTTCCTGCACTTGTGTTTCCATACTGCGGTAACTCTACAAAAAATGCTTCAAGACTTGCTTGTCTTTGTAACAAGAAAGGATAAACTATATCAAACTCTGCTTTTGTAAGCGAGTTGTACTTTATATCTACCATAAACTTTTGATACTTGTTTATGCTACGAAAAGCAAGTCCTGAGTTTGAGCGATTCATTACAACAGGTTGTTGAGACGTAACGGTTACAGAAGAAAAGCCAGGACCGTAAGAGCCTGACGTATCCTGCCCAGCATCATTTATTCTGTTATTTGGATCTGGTAAAGTATTCTGAACTGCCATTATAGCTCCGCTACGTTAATGTTCTCTAAGAACGCATCGCCTTGTGCGTTTGCCGCATCTCGAATCATACTAATAATATTACCGCGCTGATTCATAAGTACGTCTTCAACGCCTGCCGCATCTACTGCTGAAATATTAATTGTTGCATTTACTGGAGTACCCTGCTGAACATCGTCATTTGGAACAATACGGCCAGGTCTTTCAGGTACAAATAATTCTGGTCCCTGCTCTCCTACCATAAACGCTGTATTTCCGCCTTCTGCTCGATTCTTGTAACCTGCAAATGCCGGAGTAAAGTTTTCTGGTCCTCCAGTGCCTCTTCCTCCACGGAAGTATGCAAGCTCTCCTGCGCCTCCTTGTGATTTTGCAAGGTCTGCAGAGTTTCTTCGTTGGCCTACAGACACTGATGCAGGACCGCTGGGAGCTCCACTACTTCCGCCTTGATAAGAAGTACCCGCAATAATTGCTAATTGAGCGGCCCCCATGGCTGCAATAATTCCGCCAATAACTATTCCTGCTAATCCACCCTCTGCAATTGCTCTCATAATACCTGCAGCAGTGTTTGCTACTGTCTGTGCCATTAACATTTTTTTGTTTACTTCAAAAGCCTTACGTTGTTGCTGTTCTTTTTTCTTTTCCAACGCTTGGATTTTTGCTACGCTTTCTGCAGATTTACCGTCACGCTTCTTTTCTGCGGCTATTTGATCGTCAATTTTTGCAATAGTTGCCTGTATACTTGCTTGCATAATCGAGTTTACAGCACCAATAGTATCTCCAATAGCTTGAGCAACTCCCGCTGCTTTTTCCATTCCAGTAGCGCTAGACTCAAATGCTTGACTTAAACTCTCTGCAATTTTCATAGAGCCTTCGGCAACAGCAGCAACTAAAATACCATCAGGACCTAAAGACTTTAAGTCTTCTATCATAGGTGCAAGTATTTCTCTAGTTGCTTGAACTTTCTCTGTTAAACTATCTAGTTTTTCGAATCCGCCTTCTCTTGAAAAATTCTCAAAACGTGCCGAAGTAGATCCGCCTTCACCTGCTGCAGCTAAAGCTGCATTTTGTGTATTTATGTTATTATTTAAGCCAGTATTTGTAATCTCTGAAAGAGCTGCTTTACCTGCTTGTATCTGCGCATCAATAGCGGCGTCTCTAACACTGTCTAATTTTGATATGTAGTTATCGATACTTGCAGTACTCAATCCCTCTGCTAATAAACGCTGACGAAGCAGCTCTGATTGAGCTTCTAGTAAGTCGTACTCCATGTTTATAGCTTCTATCTTTAAAGCTTGTTCAGCTTTCGCAAGTCTTATTCTTTCTTTTTTATTCTTGTTAAATATATCTTCTTCTTGCTTAGCTGTTAGCGAAATATCACTTCGTAACTTATCTTTGGCATTTTCTTGAATTTGGTTTAGCCTTTGTATTTTAGCTACACTTTCAAATTCTTTTCTGGTCTCCGACGCAATTCTTTGTCGAAGTTTTACTAGCTTTTGAGCTTCTCTAACTTGAGAAACAGCAACTTCTGCCTTTATAACTTCGTCCGTAACTATTTTTGAAGTTTCTGCTCCAATTAATCGCTCTAGTTCAAGTATACGCTCTTTTTCTTTGTTGGTTTTAGTAGTTACTGCATTTATCAAGTCTATTTCTGCTTGATATGTCTGTTGTTTTTTCTCTGCAATTTTATTTTCTAGCTCTAAAGCTGCCTCTAAAGCTACCGGACTTTCTCTTCGTACTTTGTTTAAACTTTTTAACTCGGCTTGCATTCCTTTTATTAGGCCGGGATTTTCCAGAAGCAATTTTTGATTTTTTTGTAGTTCCGTAACTACTCCTGCAACTTCCTCTCTAGTGTTTCCAAAAATTCCAGTAAAGGACTCTCCAAGTGTACTAATTATTTCTAAACTTATGTCTTCTTCTACTGAGTTTAAAGTATCTTTTAAAATTATGGCTTGATTTATAATATCATCAAAAGGAGTTTGTTGTTGCTTTTCATACTTTGCAGTTCCTTCTCTAAACTTACTAAATGCATCTTCTGCACTCTCTAATCCTTCTACAGTTTTAATAGAAGCGCTTCCTATTGCTTCAAGAGCTAATCTTACGCCTTCAATAGGAGTAGTTTCCTTCAGGTCCTGTAAAAGTAATCGATATTGGTGTATAACTTCCTTGTTTGCATTTGGCATAGAGCTAAGCTGGTCTATAAATGCTTCTAGTATTGCTTGAGTGCCTTCCAGCCCATCTGGGCCCAGCACTTGAAGATCGCCTTGTTGCTTCAGCAGCTCCGTACGCTCTCTTCGTAAATCTCTCATTCTCTTTTGAACCTCACCAACACTGTCACTCATGCCCATAAACTCTCTGTAAGGTTTATGAAAGCTTGTGTCTTCTTCTATTTGTTTAATTTGAGTACGTGCTGCAGCTAATTGGTCATTTATTTCATCAATTCGTGCACTACGATTTCCAACTACAATTTCATCTATAAGCTCTTTATATCTTGCACGAACTTCTCCATAAAGACCTGACATTGTTTTTGCAATCTCTAATCCAGGAGTGTCTGTGTCTTTTAGGCGCCTTTGTAAGTCTTCTGAAGCGTCTCCCATTGAACTAAAAGAGGCCACTATTTCGTCAATAGCTTCTCGAGTTTTATCTGTTTTGAATATTAAGTCTCCAAAATAATCAAGAAGAAGAGATCCTACAAGCACAACTTGTCCTATTAAAGGAATAGCGGCTAAAAAAGCAGAACCAAGTACTTTGATGGATAGAGATAAAGAAAAAGCTGATTTTCGTAAAAGTCCAAATATGCCTACAGTTTTTCCAGCAGCTTCTGCTGAAAGAAGTTGAGCAGCAGAATACTCTGCTATTGCGACTTTTACAAAACCATAAGCAGCTTTTAAATTTAAAGCTGAAGCTGCTTCAATAGCATTAGCGGCTTGAAGCTTCGAAGAAGCCGCACTTTGTGCCGCCATAGTAACGAGCAACGCTCGTCTAGCTGCCGTTACTTCTTGTATTTTTCCTTTTTTGATTTGTACTTGAGTAGACTCTGCGCCATGCTCTTTTGTTATACCTACTAACTGGTTTCGATGACTAGTCAGTGATAAGTCTAAAGACTTCAGAGCACTATTATACTCTTCTTGTGTGGCAGTGCCTGCTTTAATACTTTCAGAAAGCCCCTTATAGACTTTTGGAAATTCACCTGTAGTTTTAATATTTCCTTGTGTTTCTTCGGCTTGCATAGCTAAAAACTTTGCACTCGTAGCCGCAGCTTCTGCAGAACCATACAAGGCAGGAAGCATTTGCTTACTTATTGTAGAGCCGAATAAAATTGCGGCGCCGGTCAAAGCATTTTTATTACTTGCAAGAATTTGCACTAAGGGAGTTAAGCCAGTATTTAAAAGATTGAGTGTTGATTTTGCTAATTCATCAAAAGAAGCAGCGAGCTGGTCATACGCGCTGGGCTCAATACTATCTGTTAAGCCTCCATACTTTTTTATGCCCTGTTCAAGAATTGCGTTGGTAAAGGCCTGTCGCCTTTCTACTATACTGAGTTGATCTGCAGTTTTTCCTAAATTTGCAGCATAGGTAGTGGTTGCATCATCAAGCCTAACCATAATACCTAGTTCATCTAAGATTTCTGGTTCTAGTTTTGCAGCACCTCGTGTTAAACGAGACAAAGCATCTGTCATATCCCTACCTAAAGCAGTGGAAGCCCCTCGTGCAACTTTAGCAAGCCCTTCTATTTGTTCTTGACTAAATCCAGAAGCAGTTCCTAAAGCAACTGCTTCCATGGCATCTCTGGTAGATACTGCTGAGCCTGTAATATCTTTTAATCTATCGGCTACATAAGGCAGATTTCTACCTGCGGCGGCCCCTACCTTATTCAAACCTTCTTCTAATAATCTAAAAGTATCTGCAACTTTTAAAGCATTGAAAGCGGCAGTTAAAGCAAATACGTTAGCAGCAAGAGTTGCGTAGGCAGGTACAAGACCTCCTCCGCCTGTCATAGACTCTCTCATTTTAGAAAAAGCTTTGGTACTATTAGACGTAGCTCCCGCTACTCCTTTTTCGCCTTTATTAAAGTTTTTTCTAGCTTTATTTGTGCGATCTGTAGCCTTTCCTAAATCGTCTGTTGATTTTGCGGCTTGTTTTGCTTTTTTTGCAACAACATCTAAAGAGCCGTCATCTCCAACTTTAATAGTTAATTTAACTTCGTTTGACGCCACTCGACTTTCTCTTTAGCTTATCATACTCTTTCTTCATTTGCTCCGAAGACTTTTTGATAGCTCTTGAGTCTAACCAACTCAATATTTCTAAAAAATATTCTATATCTTCTATTTCATATACTTCTATAAAATAATTTAAATTTGTAAAATCTTTCCCAACATATCCTATTTCTGGATAAACTCTGTCTCCTAAAGAATTAAAAGTACTGACAGCATGTACTATTATTTCTGGTAAATCCAATAAATCAGGGGGTATTTCTTCTTCAATTGGATTTTTACCCAATTGTTCGATCATATCCAGGTATCTATCCCTGGTCATTCCCGACTCACTGTTCTGAAATAGTTTTTCCAGCCTTTTTAGTGCTTGATTTTTTTGTTCCTGTACGAAAGTTATCTAAATCAAAGACTACCTCGTTGAGCCATGTATCAAATTCTGCTGAGTTTGTAACAAGGACTTCTGCATTTTCTTTTGAATATTGGATCTCTGTTCCAGGCTCTTGTCCTTCAGTATCAATTAGAAGTAAAGTCTCTAAGTGTTCAACAGTAAGCCCTTTCCAGTTTTTAATACTAGCCTCTGCAAATTCTATAACAAACTTATCTTCATCTATTTCTTCAATAAGTTGTCGAGTTTTTCTATCAAATTTTTGTGAAGTACATCGCTTTCGTAATGCTGTAAGCTCTTTACGAGAAAGATTTGCTACTTCTACCGAAAATCCAGACAGTCCCGGAAAATCGATCCAGACAGCTTTGCTGTCGACCATAAGTTTTTTAAGTTCCATTAATGACCTCCTCAGTCAGTTTCGTATTTAAGTATTGTTGCTAGATTAGAGGGATTTTGTGTCATTCTCCAATCATAATTTTG
>Ga0208428_1000904_pt1 | contig 12939 bp, 15 predicted proteins | sample DEB08_DNA_11_FD_184535 | JGI IMG/M metagenome (GOLD analysis project Ga0208428, IMG submission 184535) | Aqueous microbial communities from the Delaware River and Bay under freshwater to marine salinity gradient to study organic matter... | ecosystem: Environmental > Aquatic > Marine > Coastal ... | reverse complement strand
TGCTGATTCGTGATGCTGAAACTGGTGAAGAATTAGTAAACAAACGCAACGCGATACACTTTGGTAACATGGCGTTTGTGATTGCAAACGCACTATCATATTGGCAAACAGAAAACAATGGAATCTACCATATGGCATTTGGTAATGGTGGATCAGACGTGTTAAACACTGGTGAAATCAACTACAAAACTACCAATACAGGTACAATTAGAGATGATTCAGCGGGTTTATACAGCAAAACATATGAAAAATTAATTGGACAAAGTGCAACCACTGATAGCAAAAACAACGTTAGTATTGAAACTAGTTCAAGTTCATACACAGATTTAAAGATAACATGTACGTTAGATTTTGGTGAGCCATCGAGCCAAGCCACATCTGACACAGCAACATCAGACTCATCGACAGATTACATCTTTGATGAGCTAGGGATTTATGCATACAATTCAAGTGGTATTAACAGCGAATATCTGCTTACACACGTGATTTTTCACCCTGTACAAAAGAGTTTGAACAGAGTGATTGAAATTGTATACACAATTAGAGTACAATTGCAATAATTCTCTTGCTTTTTGTACTCAAAATGTAGTAATATTATAAATATAATGTAGGTAGTATATATTATTGCCACACAAGGAGAGCTTAGAATATGTCATATACAGTAAATAACACCAGAGGTTCAGTTGTTTCAACAGTAAACAATGGTACAACCGCTTCAATAGGTGGTATAACACTAATAGGTAAAAACTACACAGGATATGGCGAGCTCATCGCAGAAGATTTTGTAAAAATTTTAGAAAACAATGCTAACTCTACAGCACCAGCAAGTCCATTAGAAGGACAACTTTGGTGGGACACAACAAATCAATGTTTAAAAGTTTATAACTCATCGACCAATTGGCATCCAACATCAGTGTATGTTGGTGCAACAGGTACATATCCGCACACGACAACAACTGGTGCATTATGGTACAACACAACAACAGGACAGTTGGGTGTTAACTCAGATGGTACTGCAAATGGTTGGAAAAACTTTTCATCAACAACTGAAAGCACCAGCACAGAAGTGCTTACATTTACTGTTGGACAAGCGTCATCAACAAGTGCAGACGCAAATGGTTATGTTGCTGATGACACAGTTGAAGTTTTAGCAGACATAGTTCAAAGTGGTGCAAGTGTAAAACAAGTTGTTAGAGTAACAAGTCCATGTGCATTTCAAATTAAGTCAACATCAGCCAATGTGACAGTAAGTGGTACAGCAGAAAAATACATCTATGAGAATTTCACAGCAGTTGTAGATGGTGTAAGTGGTACTGCTAATTGTTTAGTTAGGGGTGTTAACCTAGATGACGCTGTGCAGACAGAAGGAGTTCAAGCAAGTTCAATTGATGGAACATATGGTTCACTAACAGGGTCTTCAACATTATCACAAATTATAAGAGAATCAAGAAATTTTTTAATTAAATCTACAAGTTACACAGCACTAGACGGAGAAAAAATTGGTGTTAACACAACAAGTGGTCCAGTAACAATCACATTACCAGGTAGTCCAGTAACAGGTGCAACAGTAACACTAGTTGACTCACATGCTCAGTGGAGTTCAAATACTTGTACAGTTAATAGAAACGGTAATACAATTAATGGTGCAACTGCAGACTTATCATTAACATCAGGAGATCACATTTTATTATTATTTAATGGAAGTGGTTGGAGAGAAATTAAAACAGAAGCTGTATACGGATAATAACTATGCCGACAATAACAAAAACAAAAAATCAAATTACAGCATTAACAGGTTTTGTTTGTATGTCAAATGCAAACGAAAAAAGTCTCTTTAGCAAGACTATAAAAAATGCTGAGAATAAAAAAACTATTGCAATAGGAGATATATAATATGGCATACCAACAAGGTGATTCAATTACAACTAGTGAATACAACACATTCGCTGGTAATGTAAACACAATTATTGGTACTGGCTCAGGTGATAGTGGTTACGGATTGAGTGAAATCGCGACGATCTCAGTAGGTGACACGATTACTGCGGCACAATGGAACAGTTTACTTTCAGGCTTGCAAACAGCGGCAAACCATCAAGGTACAACTTTAACCAATGCGTCTAACACAGTTTCAACTGGTGGTAACATCCTTCCATTATCGAACTTAGAGGCAGATATCACATTAATTACAACTAACAAACTAAATGCAGATGCGGCGAACATGGCGACTGACACTGGTGTAACTTCAACAAGAACAACTTCTTGGGGTGGTACAGTGCAACACATTTTCACAGTAACATTTGCATCAGCAAACGCGGCAAGATTCTTTTTTAACTCAGGCGGTGAAATTAGATTTGCTGGATCACGTTCAGGTGGTTCATCAACTGATCAAAACACTGACTGGACTAACTTGTTATCAAATGCAGGTACAGTTAAATTTGCCGAAGGTGCAACATCATACACAGGTTCAGGCGGAACAGCGGCGGCAGTTGGTTTTGATGATTTGACAACTTCAAATCAACAAATCTTTACAGCAACAGGTAGCGGTTCATACTCAGCCAACGATTGGACTATTGAAGCAAAAGCAGATGCGGCTTATGGCTCAGCAACTGTATTAACTTTCACAGTTTACTTCAATGACGACCACACGGCACAAACTGGTACATACACTGGTAGCGGTTTAGGTACTGCTCCAAACGAAGGTGCTGGTTGGACTGGTGCTGATACAGTTGATGGCACGTTGACTAGCACGATTACATCATTGAGAGCAGATAACAGCTCTTATGTACAAGTGACTAATCCAACATTTGCTACAACAACTGAAGTTAGTGCGTAATAACTAATTTAATTATTAAATTATGAAGATAGGGCGGCAACGCCCTATTTTTTTGACTTTTCGTTTGACTTTTTATAATATTTTCTGTATAATATAAAAATATGGAGGTATACAATGACAGACGATCGCTTACACAAAGCTCTTGAATTTGCAAATTATAGACAAACATTCTTTAATCAAAAGCAGATTCTCAAAAACAAAAGTGAAGCTCTACTATCGTATTCAACACAAGGTGGCACTTTTAAAGTAACACAAGAGTTGATTGCATTTGTTGGTACATTTGTACAACAGGGTTACAATGAAATGGTATTGCTGGATGTGAATGAAAATCCAATTAAGATTGATGATTTAAAATCATTCCTAACTGAAATTACTTCAAGATACTTTGAAGTAACAAATGATTATCACAAACAATACAGCGAAATGCAAACCAAAAGAAGAACAGCAAAACTAGTAGAACCGGCATGAGCCAAGGCATAGTATTATTTGCCCATAACAATACAGAGATTGATTATGGAAGTGTAGCCATTGCCAATGCTACAATGATCAAACACCATATGGGTGTCAACAACATTACCTTGATCACAGATGAAGGTACTGTACGTCATATGAATGATACTTGGGATAAAAATATAATTGACAACACATTTGAAAACATAAAAGTTGTTAAAAGACGTAGAGTAGATAATAACAAAAGATACAGAGATACACGACACACGGTAAATCTATTACCTTTTTATAACATTAATAGGTCAACAGTGTACACAGAAACTCCATATGATGAAACACTGGTGATTGATGTTGACTATTTGATTTGCAATGACTCGTTAAATGCTGTGTGGAATCACAAAGAAGATTTATTGATAAACAAACATAGCAGAGATTTATTAACTGGTAGACATGATACCAGTTTTGACAAAGTAGATGATTTTGGAATTGACTTTTATTGGGCAACTGCTTTTTATTTTAGAAAGTCACAAGAAACAGAAATATTTTTTAATTTATTAGAAGCAATTAAATCAAACTATCCTTATTTCAAAACCATGTATGGTATAACAACTTACAATTTTAGAAATGATCATGCGTTTAGTATAGCAGTCCATATGTTTAATGGTTTTGCAAAAAGTGGATTAGTTAAGCATTTACCTGTGGACTTTTTACAACACACATTAGATTATGACGAATTACATGACGTTAGTTCAAAAGGATCATTATCTTTCTTGTTAGAAAAAACCAGTGAGCCAGGAAAATTTATTCCAGCACGTACAGATGGCGTTAATGTCCATGTAATGAACAAGTATTCAATTGTGCGACAGAGTAAAAAAATTGTGGAGACGTATAGTGCATAAAATTTTATTAACAGATATTGATGGTGTTGTGTTAGATTGGCAAGCACACTTTAATGATTACCTAGACAAATATTATCCTGATCAGGAACTGTTTGACCCAACAGTGTTTGCACAAGGTGAAACAACTGGAAAGATTATCAAAGAGTTCAACAACACAGCATGGATTGGTTTTTTAAAGCCATGGAAAGATTCAATAGAAGTATTAACTGAATTGAAAAATTTAGGTTGGAAAATTTATGGTTGTACATCAATGGGAACAGATCAATATGCCAATGCATTGAGAAAAAAGAATGTAGAAAATTTAATGCCAGATGTATTTACACAGTTAGATATTATTCCGTTTATGCAACCAAAAGGCAATTGGCTTTCGCAATGGCGAGGCAGTGGTGCTGTGTGGGTAGAAGACAAATGGTCAAATGCAATACTTGGTGCGGATATGGGCATTAAAACGTTCTTAATGAAACAGTCTTACAATTCAAAACACGATTATGCAGGTGTTGAAAAAGTTGACAATTGGCGACAAATTTACAACAAGGTAATATAATGAAACAAGGATATTTGGTAATAGCACAGAACACAAAAGACAGTGAAGGCAAAACTATTGATTATGTACGTATGGCATATGCACTTGCTCTCAGTATTAAACACACGCAAAAGGGCGCCAATAACGTCTCTGTAGCGGTGATCAACAAGCAAGATGTACCAAAGCACTATCAATGGATATTTGATGAAATTATAGAATTGCCTTTTGAAGACGATGCACAAATGGCCAATTGGAAGATTAACAATAAATGGAAATATTATCATTGCACACCATACGAACAAACAGTCATACTTGACACAGACATGTTGTTCATGAGTGATGTAAGCCATTGGTGGGATTACTTAACACAATGGGATATGATGGCAACAACAAATGTAAAAACCTATAGAGGTGAAACTGTTGTTGACAGACACTATAGAAAAACATTTGGACCAAATATGTTACCAAATGTTTACACAGCATTCTTTTATTTCAATAAAAAATCAAATATGGTAAATGAATACTTTGATGTTGTGGAAGACATATTTAGACGTTGGGAATATTATAGAGACTCTGCACTTGTATTACCAAAGCAAGAGTTTTTAAGTGCTGACGTTGTGTATGCTATGGCAATGAAGATGTTAGATATAGTTGAGCAATCAACTAACCCTACTATTGATTTTCCAACATTTACACATATGAAATCAAAAGTACAAGGATGGCGTAGTGGTAGTACAGACGATTGGACTAAACATATTGGTGCATATTTTACACCACAATGTAAATTAAAAATAGGAAATTATCAACAAAGCGGTATTGTACACTATGTTACTAAAAACTTTTTAACAGATAATATGATCAAAACATACGAGGACACGGTTATAAATGAGTAGCACTAGAATATTATATTATGATCTCGAAACCAAAGAAATTATAAAGATTGCTCGTGAAGTAGAGTCAAACGTAAAACATCCATACTATGAAATACCTTTTGAGGATGTAAGAGATTTTATTGACGGTACAAAAGTTCAATCACAATATTATGTTAAATTAAATCCAAAAGATCCAACAGATTTTTCTATACTTAAAAAAGAAATACATTTAGATATTAGAGAAATTGATAAAACATTAATTAATATTCCTAAAGGTGAAACGGAAGATTTAAGTTACGATATTAGAGTTGTACACAATAAAAAAGAAAAAACAATTAGTTTTGAATTTAATCCAACACTAAAAGCATATATGGCTAGCAAATATCAATTGACTGGTAAGACACAAAAGTTTACCAATCCAGAAATGCTTGTAATTAATGGTACAAGTGTGTTAAACTTTTTTATAACTGAAACAGGTGATCCACATGATCTGTTTGCTAGTTATTACATTCCTGTAACGCAACTGCTTACACAGGATAAACTAACTGCTCCTTATAAGGGAGAACTAAAATCTTGTAATGTGTTTACAAGAAGAATATATGACGACTATTTAATGATAGAGGTGTAAATTATGAGTGCTGATATGAAAATAAAATTTGCAGATATTGATATATTTTATCTGTCGTATGATGAACCTAATTATCAAGAACATTGGGCAGATATTAGAAACAAAGTACCATGGGCAAAACACGTACATGGTGTAGAAGGCAGTGATGCCGCACACAAGGCTTGTGCGAATCAAAGTGATACTGATAGATTTATCACTGTAGACGGTGATAACAAATTGGTTAACTATGAAAAATTAATGGATTTAGAATTAGATTTTTCTGACTATACATTAGAAAATCTAAATAAATCTGTAATATCATTTACAGGATACAACAACATCAATGGATTAATGTATGGCAACGGCGGTATTAAATGTTGGCCTAAACAAGCAGTACTTGATATGAAAACACACGAGGCCGCAGAATCAGAAGGGTCAGCGGTTGACTTTTGTTGGGATATGGATTATATCCAACTTAATGAATGTTTTTCTCATGTGTATAATAATGCAACACCTTACCAGGCGTATAGGGCAGGTTTTAGAGAAGGGGTCAAGATGTCACTAGACAGAGGTTTTAAAGTTGACCCAGTTAATTTTGAAAAGAACATACATGACAAAAATTATCATAGATTATTAATCTGGTCATCAGTAGGACAAGATGTTGAGAATGGTTTATGGGCATTATATGGCACACGACTTGGTTGTTATATGACCAATTGCACAGATTGGGATTTTGTTAATGTGAGAGATTTTGAATGGCACACTAAATTTTGGAATGAAACTGTTAAACCACAGTTTGTTGGTGACGATGAAACGTGCCTTTATGAAAAGTTTTCTTGGAGTAAAGAAAAACTATGGAATGAAACTGTTAGACTTGGTAAAGAATTAAGAAGTCGCCTTGGAATGCAAATTGACGATTTAAGTGCAGAAGGTTCTGCTTTCTTTAAGAAGGTATATTGGAACCCACCTAGATCGGGTGCATTTGTTACTGAAAAAGGCACAGATGGAATAACTCGTTACAAAGTTTTAAAATGACAGATGAAGTTCGCAAGATAAAAGAAACGAGAGATCAACTTAACACAGTATCTCCTAGTTTTTGCACAGCCAAATGGTTGCAGGTCACAATGCACTTGCAAAATGGCCACACACATTCTTGCCATCATCCACAAACACACAAAATACCACTAGAAGAATTACGTAGCAATCCAACAGCACTTCATAATACAGAGTTTAAAAAACAACAACGTAGAATGATGCTAGACGGCACACGACCAAAAGAATGCCAATATTGTTGGAACGTAGAAGATTTAGGTGGGGACCATATCAGCGATCGACACCTCAAGTCCCACGACACATGGGCTCGTCCTCACCTGAACACAATCGCCAAATCAAACTGGCAAGACAATATTAATCCAAGATATGTTGAAGTTGCATTTTCAAATGTATGCAATTTAAAATGTTCATATTGCTCTCCGGCATTTAGTTCAAAATGGACAGAGGAAATTGCACAGTTTGGTGCATATCCAACATCAGACAAATTTAATAATTTTGATTGGTTACAGCAACAAGACAAAATGCCAATTCCACACAAAGATCACAATCCATATGTTGATGCATTTTGGAAATGGTTTCCTGACCTATATAAAACACTAGAAGTATTTAGAATTACAGGTGGTGAGCCATTAATGGCAAAAGACACATTTCGTGTTTTAGATTATATTAATGAAAATCCAAATCCTAATTTAGAATTAAGTATCAATTCTAATGCTTGTGTACCTGATAAATTATTTGATCAATATATTGAAAAAATGAAACGTATTACTGGTGAAGGTAAGATTGGCAGAACAAGATTATATACAAGTGTTGATACATGGGGGCCACAAGCAGAATATATACGCAACGGTTTAGATTATAATCAATGGTATGATAATGTACAACGTGTACTAAAAGAATTACCATTAACAAAAGTCACTGTTATGTGTACAACTAATTTGTTAAGTGTGCCACAATTTCACAAAATGGTAGATGACATACATCCACTAAAAAGAGAATTTTATTCAAATGAACGTAAAGTACCTATCACATTAGATATGGCTATATTAAGACATCCTGCACATCAATCAGCAGTGATATTACCGCCAAGTTATGCAGAGATGTTGGAACCTGCACTGGCTATCATGAATGCAAATGCAGAAACACATGATAATGCATACAAAGGATTTTTTGATTTTGAAATAGAAAAGATGCGTAGATTTATAGACTATGTTAAAGCAGGTCCACACGAAGCAGAACGCATTAACGTTGATGTGTCAAGACGTGATTTTAAACTGTTTGTAGATGAACATGATCGCAGACGCGGAACAAATTTTAAACAAACTTTTCCCGAACTAGAAGAGTTTTATAATATGTGTAAATAGTATAAATGACAAAAAAAAGAAAAACAGAAACATATCCTGAATATAGAGATAGAGTAATCAATCCAATATCGCCAAGTTTTTGTGGTGCTAAATGGTACAATGCTACTATATGGCTTAACAGTGGTACGACAGCAAGTTGTCATCACCCGCCAGCACACAAAATACCTGTTGAAGAAGTATTGAAAAACCCTAAAGCCATACACAACACCAGTTATAAAAAAATGGTGCGTAAGCAAATGCTCGAAGGTGAAAGACCCAAAGAGTGTGAATACTGTTGGAAAGTTGAAGACTTAGGTCCACAGAATGTTTCTGATAGAGTTTACAAAAGTGTTATATACACAGAAGATCAACTTGCTGAAGCAAGTAAAACACACTGGAATGATGATGTTAATTTAAAAACATTGGAAATTGCATTTGATGCCAACTGTAACTATGCATGTTCGTATTGTAATGCTTCATTTTCAACCACGTGGCAAAATGACATACGCAAAGATGGTGCTTATCAAAATTTAGTTTCAGATGGTGCAAGAGCATTCCAACAAGATGGTAAATGGGCAATGCCATATGGCAAAAAGAATGAAGGCAATCCATATGTTGATGCTTTCTTTAAATGGTGGGAATCGGATCTACAACATACACTACAAGAATTAAGAGTGACAGGCGGTGAAGCGACCATGTCACAAGACTTTTGGCGTTTACTAGAATGGTGGCAAAGCAACAAAGACTGTGATGTAAGACTAGCAGTAAATTCTAACTTGGGTGCAAAACCAGAACTAATAGATAGGCTAGCACGTGAAAGCCACGCATTTAAAGAGTTTGATCTGTATACATCAAATGAATCATTTGGTGCTCATGCAGAATACATACGTGATGGGTTAGTATGGGACACTTGGTTAAACAACATACACAAAATGATGAATGAAGGTAATGTGCGTGAACTACACATGATGATGACTATCAATGCACTGTGCTTATTTTCAATCACAAAGTTTATGGACGAAATGATCAAATTAAAAGAACGTTATGGACAATTTGCTCCTGCAATGAGTTTTAACATATTGCGTTTTCCTAGTTTTCAATCAGCAGTAACATTACCACAAGATATTAAGAAAAAACTTGCAGATGATTTAGAATATTGGTTACACAAAGTAGGTAAACCACACGAACTGTTCTTTGATATGGAAGAACAGGGTGTAGAACGTTTGATCAGTTACTTGCGTGAAGTACAAGTTGGTCATCAATTTACTTCTTCAATTGAATCAAGACAAAGAGATTTTAAATCATTTCACGCACAATATGATGTGCGAAGAAACAAATCATTTGCAAAAACATTTCCAAAAGATATTGTTGATTGGTATGAGTCAATACCAATGACTGATCTAAAACAACTGCAAGATATTGTTGATGGTGATTCTACCAAAGGCAACATGATGAAACGTGAACTAGAAGAACGTGCTAAAAAAGAAGGTTGGGTTATGAACCCACAGGGTGCTAACCCAGGATCACAAGAATATGTGGAAAGCGATTAAACTAGTTGTTGCTTGGTGCTCTGGATATGCACTTGGTTGGATTATATTTGGTTTGACTTTGGCAATTCTAGCAGGATTACTTTTATGAAGAAACTAGCAATATGTGGTTGCAGTTGGGCAAGTGATTTTGATAGTGCTGAATATTCAAACAAGGAAGTGTTTGAAAATTCCCAACTGTGGCAATACAACTTAGGACATATTGTTGAAATATTTGCTCGTCCTGGATCATCTAATCTAAAAATTTATACACAGGTACAACAAGCAATTGAAAAAGATTTTGATATGTATTTGGTGTTTTTAACTACTCCAACACGTATCAATATTGCTTGGCAAGAATCTGACGGTTGGAACTTTGGCAGTGATTTTAGTGAAGCACGAACTGACGTAATCAATCATTACGGTTTAGAGAATCAATCAAAAGAAACACGAGAATATGTGGCCAAATACTACAATGAAGATTTAGAAATACTAAATTCTTTTGTGATAACAGAAGCAATATATTGGAAACTACAACAAACTGGAAAACCTTTCTTTGTTTTTACAAATGCATTTACAGATTACGCTCACAAAGATTGGATTGTATTTGAACAAATGCAAATGATTAAAGACGGACCTTATAAAATCATTAAAGAAGATGGATGCGAAGGCCAAGACGTACCAAATCATCTTTCTTTAATTGGCCAAGAACGAGCAAGAAACCTTGTATTATCCTATTTAAACAAAAAAGGTTGACAAGATCAAATTACGACTATATTATATAAACATAAACTTAACTTGTTAGAACTGGAGAAAAACATGGGTTTACAAAATGTAAAAATAAAAGGTGCTTCACAGTACAGAGTAGGTACTCAAAAACAGAGAATCCTACAGTACTATTGGGGTACAGGCTCTACAGTAACAAACAAGCAGTTAGTATCTAGATATAAAATTCAAAAGCCAACAGCAAGAATTTGCGAGTTGAGGCAAGATGGTTTTGATATCAGATCACTAAGATTTGTTACAAGAGATACCAAAAGAAGTGCGGTGAAATACCGTATCATGCAAAGAAAAGTTGCCTAATTAGACAACTTTTTACACTAAAGCCAGTAAAGTCCTTGATTTTACTGGCTTTTTTTATGGCCAAAAAGAGGTTGACAATATCCTGTTTTATGTTATATTAATACTATGTTAAACACAAAAATAATAATAACAATAAACAGGAGGTGTAATTAACATGGCTGATATAAACACAAAGTACACATACGTACTAGAGGCAGTAAGAGCTGACGGTAAAAAAGTAATGAGATTTACTAACAAACCAGAAAACAGAGCTCAAGTATTAATCAACAACGGTTACAAACCAGTTGATGAAACTAGCAAAGTAGAGTTTATTAAACTTGAAATGCCAATGACTAAAGAAGAATACAAATCTTCTTTGAAGGCTAACGTAGCATAAATTCATAAAGGAGCCCCGCAAGGGGCTCCATTAATGGAGAAAACAATGAAATCAAATCTTTTAAAAACAATAGCAATTGGAACATTAGCATTAATGCTAACAAACTGTACAGCAACAACTGGTACGGTATCTAAGAAAGACACTTATACATTAGGTGGTGCAGTAGTTGGCGGTATAATTGGTAATCAATTTGGAAGTGGTAGCGGTAAAGATGCGGCTACTATATTAGGAGTAATACTTGGATCTCAATGGGGTTCAAATGTTGGGGCTAAATTAGATCATTACGAAACAATCAAACATGAACAAGCGGCCTATCAAGCATTAGAACATCACAAAGATGGTCAAGTAGTCAAGTGGTCAAATCCAAACTCTGGACACAAAGGTGGTGTTATGGTAACTGATACTTACTATATTGAAAATGGTCAGATACCTTGTCGTTCATTTATCCAAGAAGTACAAATTGGTGCAAGAATGGAACAAAGTAAAGGTATTGCTTGTAGAACAGCATCTGGAAAATGGGAACTTATGAAAGATCCTAAAGTAAAGATTGAAAATGGAATGCAAGTAACCAATGACAAAGGTCAGTATATGCTAACACCTGTTGGTGTTGGTTGGAATTAATTTTCAGTAAATTCTTCTCTAGCAAAAGGTTCTCTGCTCGGAAACCTTGTTAGGATTGTTCCTACTTTTTCAGTATTTCTATTTCCAGTCTCACTATCTCTTGTGTAAAGAGTATTCGTAAAGTACAAGTTTCCATCATCATCTACTTTAACCGATAAACCTGAATATGGTGTGGCCGCAACTGCTGTTGGTCCGTTCATATGTATTTCAGTTGCAGTCTCATTATGATTACCTGCACTATTAATTTCCGTGTTACCAGAAGAGCCATTTGTTTTAATAGTACTTAAATATGTAGCTGATGATTGTAAATGAAATTCTTTACCTGAAGTTAATGTTGTTGCATCAACAGTTTTAATGTTTAATGCTCCTGCTACATCTAAATTAAATGCACCGTTTAAGGCAGTTAACGTATTTGTTGTGTCGCTTGGTTGGTCAGTACTGGTTGTTTGATGTGTTTTTACATTTATGTTTCTACCTGATTCGATATTTAAATCTCTATCAGCTCGTAAATTTATATCTTTATGTGAACGCACACTTATTGAATCATTTGCCCAAACATCTATCTTACCACTATCATCTATTTCAATCCAACCTGTGCCTTTTTTATTGATAATGTATACATTACCATTTGATTCATCTAATAATATTTGAGCACCACTAGTGGTTCTTAGCCTAACTAATTTTTGATCAGCATCATCCATTACAAATTGATGGCCTTCAGGAGTAAGAATACCAAACACTTTTGATGGTGAT
>Ga0208428_1000903_pt1 | contig 12939 bp, 9 predicted proteins | sample DEB08_DNA_11_FD_184535 | JGI IMG/M metagenome (GOLD analysis project Ga0208428, IMG submission 184535) | Aqueous microbial communities from the Delaware River and Bay under freshwater to marine salinity gradient to study organic matter... | ecosystem: Environmental > Aquatic > Marine > Coastal ... | reverse complement strand
ATTAGAGCCCTATGCTAACTAGTATGCATCCCCAAGCGGAGAAGTTTTTCAACAAGACTTATCCTGAACAACGTTCCGATGCGTGGTTCAAGATGAGGGGCACGATGCTCACGGCATCCGATGCCGGTACAGCGATAGGTGTGAATCCCTACGAAAAGCCAGAGAAGTTGATTCTGAAAAAGTGTGGAGTCAGCGAGCCATTCAATGATTGGGCGACTAAGCACGGACAAAAGTACGAAGATGAAGCCCGACAGATCTACGAAGAACGCCACAATCAAAAGGTCTTTGAGATTGGTCTTGAACCTCACCACACCCTTGACTGGATCGGTGGATCACCTGACGGCATCACTTATAGCGGACGACTTTTGGAGATCAAGTGTCCTAAGTCACGAGCCATTGGTGACGGAACACCGCCTGAGTACTACTATGCGCAGGTGCAGGTACTTATGGAGTGCCTCGAATTGGAAGTGTGCGACTTTGTGCAATATCGACCTGCAGAAATCACCTACCCCAAGCCTGCCGAGTTTGTCTGCGTGGAGATTCCACGGAACCGCGAGTGGTGGGCGACCAACATGCCCATCATGAAGGCATTCTGGGAGAAGGTCCTTTGGCATCGCGAGCATGGTCACCAAGAACTGTTACCGGCACCCAAGCCTACGATCGATGATCTTATCAAGGAGATTGAAGGTCTCGAGGGGCAACTCACCAAGGTGAAGAAGATGGCTCTCGAGATCGCCAAGGAACATTCGACCCTGAAATCGGGTCGGTGGTCTAACGAGGATGAAGAGTGGCTCCTGAAGAACAAAGACAAGAAGATAGAGGAACTGGCCGAACATGTTAAGCGAACGGTCAAGGCCACCAAGATGCGTCTGGACAAGTTAATCAAAGAGCAACCCAATCAGGAGTGGACGGTCAAGGTGGTCGAGGAGGACGACATCTAAATGCCAGCCTTAGACTGAACCCATGGAAGCGTCTGCCTCCCTGGAAGGTTGGGTGAACGGCATACAAACTTGATGATGAAGTGATTGACCTCAGCACCGCCATGTGGAACTGGGATGAGAGCCCCATTCTGGTTATATAACTTCACAGTCAACCTGTCCAAATGTTCTATAGGATGAATAAATTGAGTAATTTGATCGTAGTTGTCTTTGAAAATAATCAGCTGGTCAGATGACGAACCCTGATCATTGTCGCTAATAATTGACCCAAAAGCACCACGGGCAATGGACTGAACCGGTGAAACTGCTGTAACAGACGGCGGGTCCTTGGTGAGTCGGTCATTGAAGTTGGATTCCAATTCGCGGATTCGCATATAGAGGTGTTCCACAGATCCACGGGTGTGGACGTGGAGACCCAACAGACGTGCTTGAACCACCTGTTTCAAAGGTGTATTGAAGTACACAGTAAAGTTATTGGAACTCGTTTGATCCAGTGTGTCAAATGATATCGTGTGATATTCGTAGTTGAAGTCTGGGAGACCAGGTGTCGTGTAAGATGACCTAGCCATTATTACTTAGCCAAGAGAATAGCGAGCACCAAAAGAACGACCGCGATCGGAATCAGGATCTGTGCATACTTGGTGGGAACTCCCATGAACTCTCTGCGGGGCAACAGGGCTCCTACGGGTTCCATGGGTTCTTCTGGATTCAACTTGTTGCGCGTACTAGACCTGTAGTAGTTTATCAACTTGCGCGCGAATGTATTTTCAGACCCTGGTGTCACCGGCGACGCGATTTTGGGCTCCAGACGTTTGTCTTCTTCGTCCTGTTGCTTGGTGGCGAATCGCTTGTCCTTGGTGGCTTGGACTGACAATTTCAAAACAAATTCTTCGGTGGCAGACCCGGTGCTCGTGAATGGGTACAACTTGAATGAACTGTCACTCGTGTCATAATAGTAGATGGACACCCTGATCGCTTCCATGACTGGCACTTTCTTTTGAACACTGAACCTGTCATTCATGGAACTCATCACGTAGTTCGTGGGACTCGCGCCGGCCAGCGACGGAACTGCGAGTGTTCCAGTGTAGGCAAACTCAAAACGATTAATTAGTTTATTCACGAAAGTAATCAGTCCAGAGACAATACCCGAATTCGCCACGTCAAGGGTTATTATTGTTCCATTGATACTGGCGACTTTGGCGTTCGTGCCTATGCCAGTTCCAGTGACATCCATTCCAACTGCAATTTTATCATTAGTTGGAGTTATTAATATTTGATTAGATGACAAATATTCAGAAATAGTAGGAGTTACAGTAACGGTGAATGTCAATTCTTCATTTATCGTGGAAGTTTTGTTAGCACTTAATGTAACTATGTAACCAGAAATAGACAAAATTGTGGTTCCACCGGGTATTCCTGTTCCTGATACCGACCTATAATTCGTCAACTCGGAAACATTAGAAACATACAACTTATTATTATTTGCAGTCGCGACACCATTTCCTGTCTTCTCAATGTTGCCATTGAATGTAATAGTTCCAGAAACTGTCCCAGTGTTCGGCAAACTCAGTATAACAGTTCTTGCATCGGCAAATGCCGATATTGTAGCGCTAGCATCGATTCCTGTTCCGGATGCTGACATCCCAACCCATAAGCCAATTATATCGGTCACTGTTAAGAAATAGTCTTCGCTTTTTGAAGCAATCAAATCTATTTCTACAAAAATTCCTTGCCCCGAAACAGTTCCAATCAGAGGCTTTGATAATGTAACAGTTCCAGTACCAACTTCGGATACAATCGTTCCACTATCTATTCCAGAACCAGATACACTCATTCCAGTTTTGATTTGTGTGGTAAAAGAAACTTTGATTATACTAACCGAGGCATAAGTTAAAGAATAATTATAAACCAATGGATTATCCACAGTATAGATCCTGTCAGTCAAAATACCGTAGTTGGGAACTTCCAAAACCACGTAGTAGGCGTGGACGTTCCCATTGACCTGCGAGGCACTGTTCAGATAAGGGATGGATGCCGATACAAAGTTTACAGATTGGATTCCGTAAAGGGGTGTACTGAGATAGACGGTAAAGTCGTTAGCATCGGTTGTGGCTCTGTCTTTTCTGGTTGAACTGTCGATAACGATGTCGTAACTTGACATACTCTACTATTAGATTGCTTTTTTTCAATGAAGAAATCACGGAGGTCCAGTTCGTCCAGCTCTTCGCTGAAAACGTCGTCCAGTTCCGAGTACTCAACCTGGGGTTTCAAAATCTGAACACTTTCTTCATGCTCCAGTGGGACCAATGATTTTTCAGAGTCTGACTCGGTCTCGGCCTCACTGGAAATTGTGGCATACTCGTCTGGGTCATATTCATAACCTTCCATTGGTTTCTACCAGACACACTACTATTTATTGGGTTCGTTTAAACGCGACCAAGCCTTTACCTTACATACCATTCAAATCTCATAGTCCTATTCACACCAGTGCTTGCTTGACAACAATTGAATGCATCACCAGCAGAATAACTTGCGTATTTCAGACCAATGCCACCTGTCACGTCGTTTGATGATTGGTTTGCTTCATTATTCCAGGCAAACCCCCATCTCACAGATTTGAGATCAAATGTTGTGTAATTTATTCCATACCACTGAAACCCATTTTGTGTAGACCATATGCTATAGTTAAATTTAGAACTTCCTGTCGGTGATGGATTAGTTGCTGGATAATCAACACCATTACTTAATTTTGTTATTTGTGTTGGACTAGCGTAAAATTCTCTTACCGATTTTTTACCAACTGCATTGTTTTCAACCCAGGTCCATCCCCCATAGCCTCCAGATACGTCACCGCCCACTGAAACATCTGGAAATATTGCCAGCCAGTCATCTGATGGGAAATAATTGAACGTATCAAATTTAGCATCTCCATCATTTCTATTTGTTTGATATGCATTTAGCGTATTTGTTGTTGTCCAGTACGTGGAATCGAAATTAAATGTTGTACCTCGTGTCCCTTTCATGGCCAACATCCAACCGCCTCCAGCACAGTCGGTGTTCAAAATACAGTATATCTGTGTAGGACCAACTACCGGAAGGTTTATCCAATACACACCATCATCAAGTTCTGGATGATATTCAACAAGTTGTTTTGCGCTATACACAGCGTTTGCTGGTGAAGAACCATCTCTTAAATGTGTTCCGCTAATCTGAAACTTGGGTATCTTGACGTCCATATACCATTCTGAAATATTTGTTGATACAGCTACACCAGCATCGGGGAAAATACTTGAAACTACTATAGCATAATATTTGAATGGTCTTTGAACGTACTTATCTAAAAGTACAAATGAACTTACTTGGTCTGACCTGTTTACATATTGTATCACTGACCAATTTGTATTATCATTTGAAGCCATTAAATATCCAGTTTTGGGAAGTCTATAATTATACCCAGTCCTGGCGTACATAACAGAATAATTCAAAAACAATGGTATTGGAAATTGTATTTTAAGCCATTCACCTTTGTAACCTGATATGTTATTACTTCCTGGATAAGATCCATCTGGATTGTATGTATCTCCTAAAGAATGCCACCCCTCATCTCCAATGACTCCATTGAAAGCTTGATAATATCCTCCAAAATTACCATGTTGCGAAGAACCACTCGCCGCGACACTGCCCAAACCTAATATGTTGGTGGTATTTGCGGTCATTTTGTTTATATTTACAGAATAACCTGTTTTCTTATAAAAAACAATATCTCTGGGATTGAAGTAATTTACACCTCTGGGCACAACTGGATTTGTGTAGATAGTATATTGTGCATTAAATAAATAAATTTCAATTATTCCTATTTCATCCAGTGTCAACTCGCGGTTGTAGACGATGACCTCCCAGACCGCCCAGTCGGAGTTTTCGGTATTAGGAGGAGACGAATAATATCCCCAGTTTATGCTAAGTATATCTGCAGACCCCACCGCAGAATTATTTATAGTAAGGTCAACTCCATTTCCTCTATAAAGACTCTTTTGGTCTGTTGAAATCAGAATCTGGTCAAGTGGAAAATTTGTTGCACTTGATTGTGTTAACCATCCTCCATAACTATCACCATGATACGTCACACCTGTTTTCCCACCATGAAATCCAGAAAGCCAGTTTACATAATTAGTACCAACTCCATCAAATATCCTACTTCTGTTCGCACCATTATAGCGGGCCACGTGAAATAGTGTATAGGTTGATGGCAAAATGGCAGATGGAAATCTTATCCCATCGCCAGTACCTCCGTAGATGTAGTTGCCAGCTTTGTTGATAGTTCCCTTTATATCCGTGCAGTGATTGCCATTCCCAGAGAGGTCCGGCCAGCTCGTTCCATTCCACGCCTCTCCCTTGTACCACCCGACTAGACCATAATTTATCGGCAATAATGTATCTGATTGTGGATAAAACTGCAGTACATCTGTAGTGAGGTCGGTCGTGAGTGACGTTTGAGTCCCACCGCTCCAAGAGAAATTCATACTTGCGCTACCAGCATTTTCGCCAAAATATATTTTAATTAAATACCTTGTTCCTGCATTTAAATTTATTGTTCCTGACCTGGTTTGCTCACCATGGGTACTTCCGTTATTCACAACTTCTGTTCCTTGTATATGAACATACGAAGCATCATCCGATACTGTCTGAAAGGTATAAGTTCCTGTTGCTAGTGGTATTATGAATCCGTACCATTTGTAACTGTAATAACTTCCTTCGTCACCTAAGTTTATACTAGTAAAAGTGCTTTCGGTTCCAATGTAGGCAGCAGTATCAAAGAATGTAAAACTGTCTGCAAAGTACCCACTGTATTTTTGTCCATATAGACCTCTGGACATAACTACAATTAGCGTCTAGAATTTACGGCGTTCTTTATCATCATCTCGAGTTCGGTCTCGGGTTCCCAGTCAGCCCACTCGCGGACCGCCTGATTTACCTCCAGATAGCGTTCATCGTCTCCGTCATACTCGCGGAACTCATCGTCGAACCCCATATCACATTCCTGAACGACCATGTCATCATCGGTCTCCCACCCGTCTGAATCCTCGTCGTCTTCATCTGGCAGTATGGATCCGTAGACCCTTCCTGTCAATTTCATGGCACTCCACTTCATACCGTATTCCATATCGAGGGCAGTGACGATGCTCCTGCCGGTGGCTTTACAATATTCTGCGGCCACCACAACGGCATTCTCCAGAACGGGCTGGATTGCGTTCGTGTAGGCGGCTATGATTTGTTCCTCGCGACTCATTATTATTTTTTAAAATGTCCCTTTTCTTTAAGAGAGGAACATGCAGAAGCCTCCAGTTGGATTCCGTGGAGACACTGGTATTGGTGCTCTAACAGGTTTGAGTGGAGTGGGGCAACAAGACCCATTCTTGTACGACTTTGACTCAAAGAGGGAATACAATTACAATGAGTATTCTCAGGCGACTCCTTATTACAGGTTTTATAGACCGACGTCAACCACATTCTTGGGTGAAGAGATACGATACACATTTAGACCCCAAGATATGGGCGATCTTTTAACGGGTCTCATGTTGAAGTTTAATTTTCCTACGACGACCGGGACACCCACGTGCCTGAAGAACCTCGGTCTTTCGTTGATCAAAAAGGTGGATCTCGTAGTGAACGGAAAAACGATTCAAACGCTGCGAGGGGAATGGCTGTCCATCTACGAATCAATGTATTCAAGTGAACAGGATCGTGAAAACATTCTCAATGTTTCATTCAACCTCGGTGCCAAATACAATACTCAACCGGTGTTGAAAGCCAACGATACGTCTCAAAGATTGTTCTTTCCAATTCCATTTTTCTTCAACAACCACTATGTGGATTCCAAGGCTGACACCAAATCCTTTCGTGCACCGTTGCCTTTATGTGCTATGCACAATTCTGAAATTACATTAGTAATCCAATTCTTCCCTCTTGACAATTTAGTCAGTGATACAAGTGGGTTTGCGATTGGTGCCGATCTCACCGACTTCATGTTCGTCACGGAAGAAGTCACGTTGACACCGAGTGAACGTTTCATGTTGCGTTCCACGCGCCAAGAATATCCAATCGAAAAGGTGACAGCGGAAGATGTGCAAATTCCGGGTTCAGTTGTTGGTACATTCTACAGGTATTTTTTCAACAGTGCTTATTCGTGTCGCGCAATATTCTGGACATTCAAGAATGCCATCACTGGATATAACGCTGTTTCATATGATCCTTTGATTGATGCTAGAATTACCACACTTAATAAGACAGACAGAAATGAACTAAGAAAACCTCTTTTCCTTCAGGAACTGCAGGCATATCTCCATGATTACTACAATGATGGAAGTTTCTATGGATATTCATTTTCGGAACAGCCTCTGCAGGTGGTCGTAGGAGACTATGAATTCCGCGCACCGCGTCCACAGAGTTCTTCTATTGAAATGTTTTTCGCTGCTGTAACACCTGGTTACTCTCTTTGGTCATCAAATTTTCCAGATGAAACACAAAACTATGTAATTAATGGTAACAAGATTCTTTTGGATACGAGTGTTGGTCTTGGAGGAGGGACGAAAGTTCTTAATAGTCTTGATATGACTAATTTTGGTTATCTAATGACTGATACGGCTCGTGTGGGCATTCCAGCCACTTCTTACACAGACACAACAAATCTTTCTAACCCTTACATGATGCGATTCGAACCTTGGAACGGTTCAAATGAAGGGTACATCAAGATTACACGAAATTCAAGAGTAAATATAAATACAAAAGTGATAATTCCATCGCAATTTATTTTAACAACGTATTATCTTTCTACGAATATGCTTGTGGTGGAAAATGGTTCGGCAGATGTAATAGACTATGACGTCACCAATGGAGCCGTTGAGGGCAAGTTCAATAATCTGGATGCAGACGCTTCTGGTTTCATAGAGGCTATTGAATTTGACGTGAGTACTTATGATAAAGATGGTGACAACAAAATTTCCTTCGCGGAATTCAAGGAAATCGAGGAAGTGTAATCTCCGAACCTGTAAACAAAAGTCGCGCTATGCCATTCTCGATGTAAAGCAAATTCATCGAGAGTGCGTACAATCGAAAACGAATGATATTTGAACTTTTTCCTTTGGCTTCCAGATTGAACAAAGGATTTAGAATCGTGGAAAAGTTTATGGATCCATTTGGAATGGTTCTGTTCATAGGATCCTTACAAAATGCGAGAGGGTACACGAAACCACAATAACGATTTGACGATGTAATGATGTTCTGTGCTGAACCCACAAAGTGTGCATAATACTGAAAACCCCGATACATTTCAAATGTTCCAATTTCCTTAGGCATAAGCACCTCATTGTCCAGTACGATCTCCATTGAGGTTAAAAAATCGTTTGCATCTACACTGGAAGTATCATTCCTCGAATAATCAAATATGTTCGTGGTGTCTGTTGTGGTGTCCTTGAACAAAGCAAAAACTGCCTTGACCGGATTCACAAATTCAGGTTTCATTGTGAATGAAGTATTACCGGTGTATTCGGTTTCCTCCATTTGAAATTGTTCAACTGGAAATATTAAAGGTCGTCTCATCACCGACTTTATAACTTCATCTGGGGCATAGCCATACTCGATCCTTAGACGTACTTCGGAACTCGTCACACCAGAATCCACCCCACCCCACCTTGCGGAATTTCTGAGACCCACCTCAACCTCAACTTCCTGATAACGTAGTGCTGCCAGTGGTATTGCCAAATCTGGGTTCCCGTGAAACCAAAACTGCAACGGTACTTGAAGACGGTAAGTTCGTGGGTATTGGTTTTCATCTGTGAATGGATATCCCGGACCGCCGCCCAACATCCTGAACAGTTGAACCACCGAGAAAGATTCTTTTTCCTGGGTTTCGACATTCAACCTAAGATTAAGCGTTTCTCCACTCTCTTGTTGAATTGTTGTCCCGCCTATAATCAAAGATACGTGATCGATCATAGCCAGTGCGTGATTTACACTAGAACTCGCCGAACTTGTATAATCAATCAGTAAGTACATTTTAGTGATAAAGTCACCATGCCGTGGGACGAAAAATTTTACTTCTCCACCATAGTCAATAGTCAAAGGATCTGTGTCAAAACTCTGTGTAACGAAGTTGGTCTTTTTGGTAAACACGGCTTTGAATGGAGTCTGCTCCATATTCTATTATGAACCACCTTTATTTTTTCTCGATAATTTCGAGAATTTTGTTCTTTACCGTTTCGTAACTCATCTGAGATCTCACTTCGCTCTGAACCCATTCCGATGTTGTCTCCAGATCATCGTTATAGACCTTCTCCATGGCCTCCGCGGTTCCCATCACACTTGGCTTGACCCACCAAGCACTCTGCATGTGGTTGAAATGTCGCTGAACGGGAGGTACCGACACTCCATACCAACAATAGTCATGCATGGCACCGAACCGCGTGGTGACCACTGGCAACCCGTAGTATTGCGCTTCCAATTGTGGAATTCCGAAACCCTCCGAACACGATCCACACAAGTACATGTCGGAACACTTGTACATTTTTTGAAGCGTGGTCTCATCAAGCGTATTCTCCGTAAATTTGATGGCGTGGTCTGGTATACCCAAAGTCTTCACAAGCAATGGAATGTCATATACTCGCGCGTGATTGAGTGTCGGTGCGTGCACCCACAATAAGGCTTCTGGATGTTTTGCAAGAAATTCCTTGAATGCCATCAACGTCGTGTCCAATGATTTTCTCCCACTCTGCTCGTAGTTTCCTGCCAACGTGCATATCACATACTTTGTGTCATCAATGTTAAAGTCCTTTCTGATTTTAGATTTTGTGTCCGTCTGAGGGAGAGGTGTATTAAATTCAATCACATGAGGAACCACATAGGTGTCCCGTCCCATCTGACGCTGAATTCTTTCACGGGTTGAAGGACACAATGAAATGATGTGCTTGATCTTTCCCAGAGCCGCTACAGTGGGTGAATCAATGGGTTCGTAGTGCAAAGGAAACCACAAATAGGATGGACATGCAATCTGTTCTTGGGTTGAAGTCTCAAGTAAAAATATGTCCTGCAGGAAAAAAATGGCATCTGCGTTTGTCCTCTTTATGAATTCGTTGATGTCTGCGATCTTGATCACGCAAGGAAATTTTTCATACGGACCCAAAATGAAATTTACCATAGGGTTGTCAAGGAGACCTTGGGACCACGGGTCTCTGGTTTCATTTGGAAGAATGTTATTGTTAACCAAATCTCTAAATGAAAGTACACCCATATGCTTCACGCCACACAGACCCCACAGTAACATCGTTACCGTGTGACCCCTCTCGTTGAACATCTTGATGAGGTGCTTCAATTGGCTAGGGTAGCCACCCTTTGCTCCAAAAAACGGTGTACCATTACTCGACAACAGGATGTGCATTTACTAAAAATGTGTCTGTATCGTTTAATTGAAAAGAAATAATATTGTCATCGTCATCCCTGACGGGTTCGTGGTGACTAGGAACTTGGAAATGTGATCTGACCATGTCTTCATAATAGTAATCCAGTTCTTCATTTTCAAAAATATCTCCAGATGGATTCCCTAGCAAGGTATCACGGGCATGAAGATAATCCAAGAAGGCCTCAAAGGAGTGGTGGTGGAGCCACATAAACTCGATGTACCTTTTGTGCCTCCAAGACTGATTAAATAGTTTTAGTAAAAAAGCGCCTATCATCGGGGTGGTGTCGATGCTCCTGTGTTTGATCATCTTTCCAGTGATATCCCTTCGATGAATGTTGGCTAGATTCAATTTGTAACACGCGCGACACAAATTCCAACGGGTACTGGACTTGGGTTTGTTATAAACCCTCGCCATAAATTCTAGGGGAACTTGGTTCTCCCTCTGAAAATAATCAAACGCATAGTTGACAAATTCATGTACACTGGTCCACTGCAAAGGCACACCACACCAGCGACATGTTGTTTTTGGATAAATCATACTAAATTGTTATTAAATTATACCTTTAAGAGGCTCAACAATTAAATTACCTTTGTCATCTGTTATTATTGATTTTTTAATATGATCATCATTTCTTTCGCCCATGATTAACCAGTTCACTTCAATATTAGAAACTGAATTATTTGATTGGATACTTAATTTATTGTCTTTTATTTTTCCCTTAACTTTTTCCCAATTAGTTTCGTTGGTTGTGAAACATTGAACATCTCTGGTCAGTGCCTGGAAGGTTCCTTGGGTCATATTGGATACTTCGTCTATGTCTACACTGGCGAAACCATTTGTTAACGTAGCAAGTCCTCTATAGACTAGATCCATCTTGGGTCCTTCTATAAATGAGTGCAAGAGACGATGACTGTCCTCCATGGACGGGAGGGGATGAGGAATGTTAAATGTCCCACCGGGACCTTTAGAAATATTTCCGGTGACGGTCATATTACCATCAGTATCTATCGTCGTGTAATAGCCTGGAAATCCGAGTTTTAATTTATTAATATAATAACCTATTTCATAATCACCTAAATGAATATCTGTTTTATTAATCCTTGTACTAGTTTGTCGATCGCCTTTGTTTGACGAGGCGAAGGTAGTTTGAGAGGATGTGTTACCAATCCCAAGTTGTCCACTGTCATTGTACCCAGTTCCTGAAACCGTTCCGTCCGTTCCTGTGATTAACGTGTGATAGGGGCAACACGCGATCTGGGATGCCGTCACGGACGTCGACGTGAAAACATTTCTATCGGTGGTGTCACCAAGCCCAAGTTGTCCATTGTCATTTTTCCCAGTTCCCGAAACCTTTCCGTTCCTGTCTATGATCATCGTGTAATTACTACCACACGCGATCTGAGATGCAGTCACGGCCGCCGGCGTGAAGGTCTGTCGAGTGGCGTTGTCACCAAGCCCAAGTTCTCCATCCCAATTTCTCCCAGTTACCGCAACCAATCCGTTTGTGTTCATGATTATCGTGTGCTGGTATCCACAAGCTATCTGAGATGCAGTCACGGACGTCGAGGTGAAGGTCTGTTGAGTGGCTCTGTCACTAATCCCAAGTGCTCCAAATGCACTTACCCCAGTTCCCGAAACCGTTCCGTTTGTGTCTATGATCATCGTATGTAATCCCCCACCCGCGATCTGGGACGCCGTCACTGGTGTTGCATTTGAGGTGAAAACATTTGTATCGTTGAAGTTACCAATCCCAAGTTCTCCAGTTTGATTGTACCCAGTTCCCCAAACCGTATTGTTCGTGTCTATGATCATCGTGTGATATTCACCACATGCGATCTGAGATGCCGTCACTGGTGTTGCATTTGAGGTGAATGTCGTATATGTACCCCCACGCACCCCAATCCCAAGTTGTCCACTGCCATTGTCCCCAGTTCCGGAAACCGTTCCGTTTATGTCTATGATCATTGTCTGCGCAGAGCCACACGCGACATTCGCAACAAGCACATCAGTTGGAATTTGTGTAAAGGTAGTGTAGCTTCCGGAACTACTATTTACGCCTAAAAATAACTTACGTCCTGTACCCCACAACATACCTTCTGTATCTACCAAAACGGTATACCCTTGCCCCCCTGAAATCTCCTTTATGGTAACAGTTCTACCATCTCCCACAGTTATCGTACCCCCAACTTGGAGATCATTATTTAAAATGAGTTCAGTATTCACTTGAACGTTCGAATCCGAACTCAGGGTCAGGGGCGACCCACCCACGATGTTGGACGCTGTGATCGTCCCGGTGACGGAAAGTTCACCAAGCGTTACACTAGTAAATGTAGAATCCACGACCGTCAAGGAATTGACGTCCAAATGCGAAATATAAACATTCCCATCGTCCTTGATATTAAAGACGTCCCTGTCACCCGAAGTTGTTCCCGTGACCGGGTTGCTTATGAAGAAGACGTTTCCGTTGACGTTGTCCATCCCCATGTCCGCGTGGTAGATATCGGTCGTCGAAGACGGAGTGACCCTTAGGCGCAGCTGACGGGAATCCG
>Ga0208428_1000900_pt1 | contig 12960 bp, 16 predicted proteins | sample DEB08_DNA_11_FD_184535 | JGI IMG/M metagenome (GOLD analysis project Ga0208428, IMG submission 184535) | Aqueous microbial communities from the Delaware River and Bay under freshwater to marine salinity gradient to study organic matter... | ecosystem: Environmental > Aquatic > Marine > Coastal ... | reverse complement strand
GTGCGAATGGGTGCGCCTGGCTTGCGAGCGATACTTGAACGATTTCAAGCGGCGCGACTTGGTTTTCGACCTGGCCGAGGCCGAGCGGGTGGTCAACTTCGCCGAATCGTTCCGGCACTACAAAGGCGAATGGGCCGGTCGCCGGATCGAGCTCGCGCCGTTTCAAAAGTTTGTTTTGCAAAACCTGTTCGGGTGGAAGCGCAAAAAAGACGGCCTTCGGCGGTTCCGCTATTGTCATCTCGAGGTGCCGAGGAAAAACGGGAAAACCATTCTCGCGGCGATCGTGGGCCTTTACCTCCTGGCGGCCGATGAGGAGGGCGGGGCCGAGGTTTACAACGCCGCCACCAAGAAAGATCAAGCCATGATCCTTTGGAAAGATGCGAGGGTCTTGGTCGAGCGGTGCAAAGACCCGGACTTCATCGAATGCTTTACGATCAAAAAAAACCCGGCCGTGATCGAGCTCGAATGGCTCGAGGGATTCATGAAACCCCTCGGCCGAGATACTGACGGGGAAACGACTGACGGCCTCAACCCTCACGGCCTTATCGAGGACGAAACGCACGCATGGCGGGCGGCGGGTTTTTGGAACGTCCTCAACTCCGCGCTCGGCGCCAGGTCTCAACCGCTCACCTTCATGATTACGACGGCGGGGCACTACCTCGAGAGCGTGGGCCATACCCATCACAAAATCGCGAAACGAATCCTCTCGGGCGAATCTGCCGGCGACGGCGACGACTATTTCGCGGTGATCTATTCGATCGACAAGGGCGACGGTCACGAGGACCTTGCGAGCTATGCGAAAGCTAACCCTCTTTGGGGGGTGACGGTCACCGAGGACAAGGTCAAAAGCCAACTTTCCCTGGCCAATGCGGACCCGGCGATTCTGCGAGAAACAAAAACGAAATGGCTCAACGTGTGGCTTTCCGAGGGGGGCGGGTGGCTCGATATGAAAAAATGGAACGCCGCCGACGTGGAACTCGACCCGAAAAATCTCGAGGGCCTCCGATGCTATACCGGTCTCGATCTATCGATGACCCGGGACCTTTCGGCGAAAATCAACATTTTCCCGCCTCAAGAGGACCTCGACCGGTGGACTGTCCTCGCGAAATTTTGGTGCCCGACCGCTGATATTCGGCTGAGATCCAAGCGCGACAAGGTGCCATATCAAACTTGGGCCGAAAAGGGATTTTTGATTCCGACGCCCGGCGAAGTGACCGATCACGGGTATATCCAGCGGGACATTCTCGAGGACGAGGAACGCTTCCAAGTCGAGGCTGTCGGCTACGACCGGACCTTTTCGCACCACCTAATCCAACCGCTTCTCGACGAGGGCGTGAATATGCTGGCTGTCTCGCAAGGGATTCTGACCATTTCCCCTTATGCCAAGGAACTCGAGCGCCTGGTCATCGAGGGGAACAAGCTCAACCATTTCGGCCACCCGGTTTTGACCTGGTGCGCGGGAAATACCGTCGTGCATACCGACGCGAACGGCAATATCAAACCGGACAAAAAGCGATCCTCTGAGAAAATCGACGGCGTCATCGCGCTGATCATGGCCCTTGGAACCGCCTTGGAATTCGAATATGACGGCGGCGAGGAAGAGGGGGAGGTTACTGTCTTGTGATTGCCCGGCGGCCACTCTTTCGGCGTGAGGTGGCCATTTCAGACAAAACCCGAACCCGTCGCCGAGGCTTCCGAGGAATCCCTCGAGGCCATCGGCACGAATCCCGAGGCCCTGTCGGCCATTTTTGGGATCACCGGCACCGCTCCCGAGCGGATCGCCTCGGTTTACGCTTGTGCGAATGTCATCGCCTCCGCCGTCGCCGCGATGCCGCTGCACCTTTACCGCAAGCAAGGCACGACCCGAAAGATTGACACCGATCACCCACTCGCCCGCTTCATCGCGGACCGTCCAAATGAGGTGATGCCTTGGAAGGCTCTGCGCGAAATGACCCTTTATTCGTTGGTTCTAAAGGGAAGGTATTACTGGCAAATCTTCACTCAAGGCGGTTACGTCCGCGAGGTCTTCCCCATCCATCCCGACAACGTCACCTTTACGATTCGAGGCCGGAAGCCGATTTATCAATTCGCAAGCACTCCCGAAGGAGTGAACGGCGGAACCTATGGCCGCGATACCATTGCCCATTTTCGGAACCTCTGCGGGCCCGATGGGCAGGGAATCAGTCCCTTGAGCCATTGCCGGGCGACGCTCAACTCGGCCGGGTATCTCCAGGCGTACGGCGAAAAGTCCGCCTCGAAAGGGCAACCGCTTTCCGGCATCGTGACCGGGGCGCCGCCTTCGAAAAACGCAAAGGTCGCGGCCGACCGCCGGAAAAATTGGCGCTCCGCCATTCGCGAGGCGCAAAGCGAGGGCGACCGCGTCGTGATCATCGAAGGCGAGCGAATGCAATTCCACGGGGTTTCCATGTCCATGCGCGACGCCCAGTTTATTGAGCAAATGCAATTTTCGGTCGTGGAAATCGCCCGGATTTTTAACGTGCCGCCTCACAAGATCCAGGAACTTTCCCGCGCGACATATTCCAACATCGAACACCAGTCGATTGAGTTTTACACGGGAACGCTTGTTCCGTGGATTCAACGAATCGAGGAGGTCCTCAACGATTCCCTTTTGACCCGGGCCGACCGGGCCGCCGGTTACTACTTCAAGCATAACCCTGACGGCCTTTTGCGCGGCGACATAAAAACCCGCATGGAAGCGAACAGCGCGGGCATCATGTCGGGCCAGATCACGCCAAACGAGGCCCGCTCGCTCGAGGAACGCGAACCGATGGAAGGGGGCGACCGCCTTCTCGTCGGCGTCAATCAAACTCCGCTCGAAACTCTCGGCCAATCACCACCCGAACCGACACCATGAAAAAACGAAATTTCCTCAACATCGCCGGAACGACTGCCGTCGACCATCTCGTCGCCCGGTCCCGGCAAGTCGCCGACGAACTCCGCGCCGCCGGCCTGAAACCGGCCGACAATGGCCCCTTGAACCTTGTTCAAGGCGAGGACGGGCCCGAACTCCTCATTTATGGCGCGATCACTCCCTTTGCCTTTTGGGATGACGAAACCTCCGCGCAAGACGTCATCGCGCAACTTCGCGAGGTGAATGACCAGGATTTGACCGTGAGGATTAACTCGCCCGGCGGTTCCGTTTTCGAGGGCGTCGCGATTTTCAACCTGTTGAAAAAGCACAAGGGCAAGGTGACGACCGTCGTCGACGGGATCGCGGCCTCGATCGCGAGCGTGATTTTTATGGCCGGCGAGCGGCGCCTCATGGGGGAGGCCTCGCGCCTCATGATCCACAACGCATCCACCAGCATTTACGGCGCTTATGCCGAGGACCTCCGCGAAACTGCCGACTTGCTCGATTCCGTCTCGACCCAAATCCGCGACGTTTACGACCGGCGCGTCGCGCTCACGACTGAGGAGATCGAGGCTGCGATGGCCGCCGAGACCTATTACACCGAGACCGAGGCCCTCGAGGCTGGTTTTGCCGACGAGATTATCGACGACGCCGCGCCGAGCGACCCTCCCGCCGATCCTCCCGAGCCACCGCAAAACCGCGGCACGGCCGAGGACGTCGCGGCCATCAAGGAACGAAACGCCGAAATTGCCGCCCGCTTTGGAATCGCTCTGTGAAAAACTCTCCGAGATCGCCGAGGCGATCGGTGAGGGCACGCAAGCACTCCTTGAGCTTGCCGAGGCCTTCGACCGAAACACCGAGGCGCTGAACCGGTCGAACGAACTCGCCGAGGGCGACACCGGCCCGGCAATCGTGCGAATGGAAGATTGATACAATGAACCCGGGACTTGCCAGCGTAGTTTTGAGACTCTCCCGGCCTGGCGTGCGCGGTGGTTTCACCTTTTCCGCCGAGGACCCGGTCGCGAGTTCTCCCGGGGTGACCTTTCGCGCCCGGCGCTTTTCCAACCGCCCCGGACCTGAAACCGACGAGGCCGGCCGCCTCCGCGACTTCCAGGTCGCCCGCTTTCAAATCCGCCTTGCCGAGTGGCTCGCCGACTTTCGCGATGGCGACCACCTTGTCGAGGACCTTGGCGGCGGTCGCTCGATCACCTGGCAGGTGCGCCGGTGGGCCGAGGTCAACGGCTCGCGGGGCCTTTGGTGCGAGATTTTAGCCGAGGAAGTCCGCGACGGCGGCGAGGGATGACCCGCGCCCGTTTCAACTCTTAGGAAATTCCTAAAGGTTCGCCCTGTTATGAAACAGGACCTCATCCGCCGCATCAACGCGCTCAAGGGAACTCTGCAACCTCTCCTCGAACAGTCGCGCGACCTCGCCGACAAGGCCGTCGACGGTGAAGGAAATCCCCGGGCGTTTACCGCCGACGAATTCGCGACCCACGAAAACCTCGCGAACGAAATCACTCCTCTGACCTCCGAGCTTCAAAACCTCGAGACCGAACTCAAGGCGATCGACATTGTCGGCCGCGAGCACGAGGAACGCGCCGACAATCTCGGCCTTTCCGGCGCTCACGCCCTCCCGGAAAACTCCGCCGAATATCGCGAGACCTTCGCGAAGGCTCTTTGCGGTGGCGGACGTGGTCCGAACATCGAGGCCATCGGACGTCTCCAGGAACTCACCAACTTGACCGGAACCTCTCCCTCGACCGGTGCCGTTTTGATTCCTACCGTCATTCAACAGGCCATCATGATGGAGGCCGAGAACGCCTCCGCGCTTATGCGGGTCTCTTCGGTTTCCTCGACCTCCGACCGTATCAAGTCAATGCCGTTCCTCGGCGAGCTTGGACTCATGGCACCCCGCGCCGAGGCCGAGGCCTATATCAAGGCCGACCCGACCCTCGTCGGGAAGAATCGCACGATTTACAACTTCGGCACGATGTTCTCGGTTTCGCAAGAATTGATCGAGGACGTCGCCGCGCTTGAATCCGCCCTTGGCGCTCAACTCGGCCGATCCGCTGGTTACACTGTCGAGGAGTATGGTCTCAAGGGAGTGGACGGCGAGGCAGACTTTACGGACCAGGCAGGAAGCCCGGTGACGCTTACCCTCACCAATAAAGTCCCGACTGGCATCCTTAACGAAGGCGCCGGCGTGGTGCCTGTTACCACCGCCGCCGCGACCGCCGCCGTCACCTACGACGAACTGGTCGCCACCAAGCAGGCGGTAAACCCTGTCGCCGATAACTCGGCTTCGTGGATCATCTCCCGCGAGCTCGAGACCGCGGTCCTGCAAATGAAGGACAGCCAAGGCCGCCCACTCTGGCAACCTTCCGTCCTCGCTGGAACTCCAAACACCCTGCTCGGCCGTCCTTACGACCTGTCCAGCCGACTCGGCGCCCTGGCCGCTTCGGCAACTCCGGCCCTGTTCGGTGATTTCCGGTCCGCCCATCAAATCGACGTGAAAAAGGATCTCTTCGTGAAGAGCTCCGAGCACTTCTATTTCGGATCCGGAATGATCGCCTATGCGGCCGACCTCCGTTTCGGGGCCCTGGTCACGATGGAGAAACTGATCTCCAAACTGAACATGGCCGCCAGCTAAAGGCCTTTTCATCAGAAATGGTTGGGGGGTCGCTTGGTTTTGGGAGATTCCGGGCGGCCCTCTTTCATCAAAAAAACAAATCTCCCACCCTTTTCAGTATGGCAAAGACTCCCACAAAAAAGGCGGCTAAGAAGGCCGCGAAACCAAAGGCCGAAACCGCCGAGGACCCGAAACCCTCGCCGCCGATTTCGGGGCCTGTCGGGGCAAATGTCGCCTGTGCGGCCGCCTTTCCTGCTCAGTCGGCCAAGGCTGACAAATAACTCTTTCGCCGTTTGGTCATGGCAAAGCCGATCGTCGCCCTTGAAACGCTCAAGTCTCATCTTGGCGTCTCCCATTCTCTCGACGATGCACTCATCGAGCGGTTTGGCGCGGCGGCGGTCGACGTCGCCCTCGGCGAGCTCGGCGTCGCTCAGTCTCCCGGCGATCCGGAACCGGCCGCCTGGGCGACCCTCCTCGACCCGGTGCCGGATTGGTTCGCCGTCGCCGTTGGCTTTATTACTTGCCACTTTTACGAAAACCGCTCCGACGTCGTCATCGGGCAGGGCATTTCCGCGATTCAACTCCCGAAGGCCTCGACATCGATCCTCCACCAGAACCGCGAAAACTTCTTTGTGTGATGGCCGGCGAATCGACAAAAATCACCATTTCCGGAATGCGCGAACTCCAACGCCGCGCCCGGTCTTTGAATCACAAGCTCGAGCGGCGATCGTATTCCAAGGCCGTGCGGGCCGCTTCGAAACCCGTCCTCGACCAGGCTGTCGGCAAGGCGCCGATGGGCCGCACCGGCACGCTGAAGCGATCGATCAAGGCGCGGAGTGCTTCCAAGCCTTCCCGCTACCTCTACGGCATGAAATTGACCGTGATTGGCGGCAAGTTTGCCAGCGATCGCACCGCCAAGCGGCGCGGCGTGGGCAATGCATATCGACCTGACGAGGCGGTTCGATACTATCGTTTCCAGGAACTAGGCACCAAATACCACCCCGCGCAACCTTTCCTTGAGCCCGCCCTCGAGGCCTCCGCCTCTGAGTTCCTTAACACCCTCCGCCGCGAGCTCGCTGCGGAGATCGAACGCCATACCCGCTCCGCAGCATGAAAGAAACCGCCGTCATTCAATGGATGCTCTCGAAAATTGAGACCGTCAAAGCCGACCTGGGCATCGATGCCCGGATTTATTCCGACAAGGCCGACAAGGGCGCCGCAAATCCCTGCCTTGTCTGGCAGGTCATCGGTGGAGACTCTCCCGAGGTGACCGACTCCGGCGAGCGCGACTCGGGCACTCTCGACGTGCAACTCCGCTTTTATGCCGGCACCAGGCCGAAAGCCACCGCCGCCCGGGAAGCTCTTTGCGCTATCCTCCAAAACGTCGAACGCGAGACCTCCGGCGAAATTATGATCGAGGGGACCTCCTTCGCGCATGGCGGCGATACCTTCGAAAAAGAAACCGAGGACTATGGCGCCGTCTCCATCCTCGCGATTCATTGGGCGACGGCGGCGACGGTCGCGCCGTAAAGGGCGACCGATCGGAGAAAACGCGAAAGACTGCCCTCAACTTCCACTAATCACCATCCGCCACCATGAAAGGAAACTGCTCCAAACTTCACCGCTGGGACGGCTCGGCGCTCGCCCTCATTAAAGACCGCGTCTCTCTGACCGATCCGGAACGCACCCGGGAAATCATCGAAAAGGATTTGACCCTCGATTGCGACGGGTCCGGCGGATCCGGCACTCAGGAAAAGAGCCCGGGCACCGAGACGATCGGCGACATTCAAATCGAGGTCATTTACGACCCGGCAATTCCCGACGCGGGGCCTCCAACCATTACGAACGATCACAATCACGACTTGATTGTGACCGACTTCGACAACGAGACCGCGACTTTTTGGTTGATCGAATACCCGGACGGGACCGGCGTCGCGATTCACGCTTTTGTTTCCGAGGTCGGCTCGGCCGAGATCACGCCCAACGAGGAGATCAAGAAAACCTTCACCATCACGCCGACCGGCGCCGAGGGTGGCTTCATCCGTTCGAATGACATTGTCAACGAGACCTTGCCCGCGACTCCCGCCGCGCCGGTCAACTACTACTCGAGCTAATCAATTCCCTTTAGCGCGGGGTGGGCGTGTGTGTTGTTCTATGTCTTGAATTCACCCGCCCCGCGCTTTCTCCCTCTCCCGAAATCTCCCAACCCCAAACCATTCTATGAACAGAAAAAAATTGAAACTCACGCCCGCTGTCATCCGGCGTCTCGAGAAAAAGCACGGAATCAAAAATCTCCTCGTGATGAGCGAGGAAGATACGCAAAAAGTGAACCTCGACTTTTTGATCGACTTTACCTTTGAGGGCCTCGCCCATCATTCCGACGCCCCGACCCGCCAGGAGATCGAGGAAACCTTTGACCTCAAGGACCACCTCCTCGACAACCTCAAAGAATACTTGGGAAAGGACTAGCGCCCGGCGATCGCTACCGCGAGCGATGGGCCGAGCACTTCCTCGAGAGTGGCATTCCCTGGCGTGAATGGTGCGAGATGGAACTCGCCGACGTCCTCGAGATCGAGCGAGCGCGAAACCGGCGCTTTGAGGCCGAGGAAAAGAAAACGGCCCGATTCATGGCCTTTCTGATCACGCTCATGACCGGCAAGGAAACGAAAGCCGAGGACCTCCTCAAGAGTCCCGAAACCCACCACCCGAACCAGGCCAGGCGTGGCGCGATCTTTGAGGCTTATCAAGCGAGTCTGAGCGGTAAGCCACGGCGGCCAAGGGGCAACGGGCAGACCTCCCGCCGAGCAGGTGCTATGTAGAATACTGGAAATGGGCGCGTTTAAAATCTTCCGACGCTTTGGAGAACTTTTGGACCGGGAAACGGTTGATTTGCCGTCGGTGAATACTCCGCTGGGGACGGCTCTTAGCCTTAAAACCAACTCGGCTGATTTGGGGACCGCGGCATATCAAGAGGCAGATCAAAATTTACAGACAACTGATGATGTCTATTTTAATTCTGTAAATTCAACCGGGATCAAATCGAGCGGGACAGTCACAGCAAAGGAAGGGATTTACAAAACGGGGGAGGATATTAATTTTTTCACGATCACAAACTTAAACACCGATTCATTTCCGGTTGCTAGTACAGCGTGGTTTTATGGCAGTAATTTCAAGGGCCAGATATCCTCTGTAAATCAGGGGTTGAAAATCCGGGGCAACTCTCAAATCCTTTTTTTCTCGGACCTTGTGCAAATTGTTAGCGTAAATGCTACGGGAGTGGATGTTGTAGGAAAGATCCAATCGAGCGGCACCATCCAACCGGGCACATACACCGTGGCGACATTACCAACCGGAAACGCAGGGATGAGGGCGACGGTTTCGGATTCTGACAAGCACGCCCAGGGGAATTTTGGAAGCACGGTGGTCGCCGCTGCGGGCGGGACATCATACGTCGTCCCGGTTTTTTTTGACGGCACAAATTGGATCATAGCGTAAAAATGGAACGGATCATCATCACTTTTCAGAAAGACGGAACTTTTCGAGGAGCGTCTTTGACCGATTTTGAGGGATTGCCCGTGCCGGTCGACGAGTCCCGGCTGGGAGAGTTGGTGCCGGGGATCAACCAGGCGGCAATTGCCCGAGTCACCGAACTGGAGGACCAGCTCGCCAAAGCCATGATCAACGGAGGACAACCAGATGATATTCCGGTTGCGGGCGTGACCAAATTGACGATCAAGCGACGGCTGGACTCGATTGGGAAGTGGGAGAGGTTCAAGGCGATCCTCGCGCAGGCTCCAGAAACCGTCCAGGACGAGTGGATGCTGGCGCAGGAGATCCGCTCAGACGATCCGATTTTTGCGGCTAACCGCGAGACTTTCCGGACGGCGCTGGGAATGACCAATGCGGAGTTTGACGCGGTTTTGAAAGGAGGTGAGGCATGATCCTTCAAGCATTTTTTGGAGAGGCGCAAACGGGGCTCGGTTACCAGTTCTACGATAAGGATGGGACGCTCTTGGGGTCTCGGGTTACGACGGGCATTGACTCTTTACCCGAGGCGGGCGGCTATGCCGTCGAGGCGACGCCGCCAGGCGGGACGGTTGGGATTTTTTGGGATTCCACGGAGACTCCGGATGGGGTTTCGGAGGATCTACGGGAGGCGTTGCGGGAGGGGGCTCCGACGGTGGAGGAGATTGCGGATGCGGTTTGGGATGAGGCGATCGCGGACCATCAAACCGCCGGCTCGACTGGCGAGCAACTCCAGGCCGCCGGGGCCAGCGGTGACCCGTGGGCGACCACCGTCCCGGGCGACTATGCCGACGGCACCGCAGGCGCGGCCGTGGGTAGGCTCAACAATACACCCGCCGAAAACCCCGTCGCGATCATTCCCGCTCCGCCGGCCAATCCTGACCTTGCCGCCGTTTTCGTCGATACCGAGGACATCCTCGGCGCTCCGGTGACAAATGCCGTGATTCAAATCGAGCTTGTTACCACCCAACCGGCCACCACCGAGGCGGGCCGCGTGGTCGGGAACCACGTCAAGAAAATGACGCACGAGGAGGGCACGCCCGGCCGCTATACCGTCGACCTCGAGACCGGTCTCAAGTATCGCGCCAAGTGTGCCGAGCTCTTCGGGCCCGATGGAAAGACCTTCACCCTCGAGACGACCGCCGAAACGCTAAATCTCGCCGACTGACGGCGGCGACGAGGGCACGGCGCGACCTCCACGGGGTGACCGCTTCGGCCATCTTAGCCCCGTATGGCTCTCCTCGGTTCGCTACAAGTCCGCATGGGACTCGATGCGGCGGATTTCCGCCGGCGCTTCGGGTCCTTTCAAAAGGACTTGAAACGGGGCGTCGGGAAATTTCAAAGAAGCCTTCGCGGCCTGACCTCGATCGGCAGTCTTGGCGGGTCTCTGACCGCGGGCCTCGGCCTCAAGTCACTGATTCAAACCGCGAGCGATTTCGAGGCACAAATGAACGGCGTCCGCGCCGTGATGGGAAACCTTGCCGCGAGTGAATTCGTGGAACTTTCCAACAAGGCGAAAGAACTCGGGAAGACGACGAAATTTTCAGCGATCGAATCCGCGAGCGCCATCGAGGTCCTTGCGAAAAACGGCCTCAAGTTCGACCAGATCCTCGGCGGGGCCCTCGATGCTTCGCTTTTGCTCGCGGCCTCGACAGGTTCCGAGATTCCCGAGGCCGCCGACCTCGCCACCGACGCGATGTTGATTTTTGGAAAAAAGGCGACCGACCTCGGCCAGGTGGTCAACGCGGTCAATGGCGTAATGATCAATTCGAAATTCGGTTTCGAGGACTACCGAAACGCCCTTGCCGCCGGGGGACCTGCCGCGGTGAAAGCTGGGAAATCGCTCGACGAGTTCAACGCTACGATCGGGGCTACCGCTTCCTTTTTCGCCTCCGGTGAAACCGCAGGCACCGCTTTCAAGGTCTTTACCGATCGCCTGGTCAATGACACCAAGGCGGCCGAGGCGGCACAAAAGAAACTCGGCATTTCCTTTTTCGACTCCGAGGGGCGGATGCACTCGATGACCACGATTGCGGGGCAACTCGAGAAGGGCCTGGCCGGACTGAGTGATGAGGAGGCCATCAAATCCCTGACCGATCAGTTCGGCACCCGGGGCGCAAACTTTGCCGTCGCCCTGGCGCGGGCCGGGTCCGCTGGCATCGAGGCACAAAAGGGCCTTCAGGCGCAGGCGGACGCCAGCAAACAAGCCGAAATCCGCATGCAAGGCGCCGCCGGTGCCGGGAAGCGCCTGACCTCCGCCCTCGAGGGGCTAAAACTCCAAATCGCCGAGGGCGGGCTTTTAAAATCGGTGACCGGTCTCCTAGAGAAGGGGACACAACTCGCCGCTTGGCTTGGAAACCTTCCGGAACCGGTCTTGAATGCCGGCGTCGCGATCACCGCTTTTGTGGCCGCTGCCGGTCCGCTGGCCTTTGGCCTTTCCTCGATCGCGGGAATCATTCCCATCATTACGGGCGCCCTCGGCGGGATGAAGCTCGCCCTGCTCTCCATCACTGGCCCGGTTGGCCTCATCGTCGCCGGGATCGCAGGGGCAACGGTCCTCATCGTCAAAAATTGGGAGACCGTCAAAACGGCCGTCATGAAAGTCGTCAATGGTATTATCGGTTGGTTTAAAAAGTGGGCGAATGAAAACAAGGGGCTCCTCGAGGGCATCGGCAAGGCCTGGTCGGCGCTTTCCGCGGGTTTCCTGAAACTGGCCGGCGCCATCATGACAAAGGTCGGCGAGTTTTCGATTTGGGTTTCCGAAAAACTGAACTGGCTACTTGAACCGATCGGCGGCTTGCAAGGCGCCTTTGAGATCTTCGGGCAGGTGGTCAGTGGGATTTTCACTGCAATCGGCCTCGTGGTCAAAACGGTTTTCGAATCGATCGGCGTCATTTTCGAAAATATGGCGGCCGTATTGAACGGCGAAAAGTCACTTTGGGAAGGATTCCGCGACGCCCTGGTCGGCGTTTGGGAATCGATCGAAAGGAACTTTGGCGAGATCTTTGCCCGGATTTGGGAATACCTCAAAACCATTCCGGGAAAAATGCTCGAACTCGGGAAGGAAATCATCAAAGGCCTGGCCGATGGGATCGCCTCGATGGGAGACGCCGCGGTGAATGAGGTGAAAAATATCGGGAAGCGCACCATCATGGGCGCGAAACATATTTTCGGGATCAAATCGCCGTCGCGCGTGTTCCGCGAGATTGGCGGTTTCATCATGCGCGGGCTCGGGCTCGGCATCGAGGGCGAAAGCAAGGTCGCCACCAAGGCCATGAGCAAGGCCGCGCAAGACGTGATCGCGGCCGGTCAAATGGGCCTCGGCGGGGAACCGGGCGCGAATGGTCTCCTCGCCGCGACGGGCGAACAAGCGAACGAGACGACCAGCATTTTCGGCGACGTCTTCGACAACTTCGACGACCGCCTTTCCCGCTCCGTTCTTTCCGGCCAAGAGGGTTTCAAAAATCTTGGTGATTCCCTCATTTCCGAGGTCGGGCAAAGGGCCCTGAAAGGGGTATTCGGGAACCTCCTCGGCAGTATTAGCGGCCTGATCGGCGGCACCGGTGGCAGCGGGATTTTCGGCTCGATCCTCTCGGGAATCGGCGGACTCTTCGGCATTCCCTCGTTTTCCGGCGGAGGTCATACCGGCAACCGGCCGAGGACTGGCGGCCTTGATGGGCAAGGCGGTTTTCTCGCGATGGTCCACCCGCGCGAAACGATCATCGATGAAACCCGCATGACCTCGCGAACCGGCCGGGGCGGTGCGGTGACCGTTCACAATTCCTTTAACATCGCGCCCGGCGTCACTCGCGAGGAGCTCGACGTCGTCATGCGCGAGGCCGAGATCCAACGCCAGCGCGAAGAGCGCCGCCGATACCGTGACGGCGTGCCCGGCGCCGCCGAATTCGCTTTGTAGTCATGACCATTCTTGAAT
>Ga0208428_1000895_pt1 | contig 12992 bp, 9 predicted proteins | sample DEB08_DNA_11_FD_184535 | JGI IMG/M metagenome (GOLD analysis project Ga0208428, IMG submission 184535) | Aqueous microbial communities from the Delaware River and Bay under freshwater to marine salinity gradient to study organic matter... | ecosystem: Environmental > Aquatic > Marine > Coastal ... | reverse complement strand
TCTTTCTAAATCTATATTGCGGGTAATAACGACTGTGCTACCACCAGATGCGCCAACAACAGTCATAGAAATTGAGCCTGTTGAACCAGAGCCACCAGTTACAATGTAATCTGTTGTGATTGTTTTTTGTGTTCCATCCACAAACACCAACAAGTCTGAGTTGTTTTTTAGTGTTGTGTTGAACGTGCCAGTTGTGATTGAAATGTTTGTGTTGGTAACTGCTGTTGAGGCACTTGCATTTAGTGTTATTTGTGTGGCTGAATCCACTGACAAAATAGTAGTAGTTAAGTCCGCTGAGCTAACACCTGCTCCTGTTACTGTGATTGCTTTGCCTTGTAAATCTGATGTGTAAAATAATCCCGCTGTATCCACTGTAAGCACAGCAGAACTTAGACTCATATCTGCTGTTGCGTCTGTGATTGTGCCTGTTGTGTCTGTGGCTGGCACCACAAAGTTAAAAGCAAAGTCAGTGGTTGAGCCATTTGCTGTAAATGTTATTGAAGGTGTTGCTGATGTTACTGCCATAATATGTTAAGTCCTTGTGTAGTATTTATTGTATTATATCCAATATTCCCCTTTTGACAATGTTGTTTGATTCACCGCCAACTCTGTTGTCTTTGGCTATCTTTTTCAATCTTTTTTGGCTTCTTCTGTAGCCAGCTGGATCAGTTCTTGCTTTGATGTAATCGTGTATCAACATTCTTTTGAACATTGTGAAATACCATAAGTTTTGGAACGGCGCTTGGTTTATCAACATTTGAAATGTTTTAGACGAGTCTTTGAACCAAGCATCATCATCTGCTGATGCAATGTCAACAACACCATCTGATATTTTTAGTATGTCTGACACAAATGGACCCAACAGTGCTGATGCTTTTTGTTGTGAAGCAAAAAATCCTTGTGGTTCATCTGTGTATGATGACAACACCTGTGATCCAACCAGTTCAAGTGCCAAGTCACTCCATAAACCAAATGCACCACTTTGTTCTGCGGCTCTGATCCACAAGTTGGCATCATCCATTCTTCTGGGTTGATTACCAGCAAGTATTTCTTTGAGCTGTGTTACTGCCACTGCCATCAACATCATTTCTGTGCCAAGTATTGTCATATTGGTTGCAAACTCAATGTTTGACTTTCTGCCTTTGAAACTTCTTGCTATGACTTTTCTTGTGTATGATATTGGATGTGCTTTGAACTGCAATAGTGTTTTGAATACCTGTGTTTCAACTGTGCCTGGATCACTAAAAAATGCACCTGCGGCAATGTCATAATCACCTGGTGTCATAACCATTGTGTCAACAGCATCATTAAACACTGCTGATACTTTTTGTCTAAGACTTGCTTTGCCGTAACTGAGTTCTGAGTCCAGTTGTTCTATTTGAAATATATCAACTCTACCATTTTTATCCAATGGTTGTTTGCTTGTGAGTGTAGCCCAGTCATCTTGTTTTATGCCAAACTTTTCTAACTGCTGTCTAAATGGTTTGCCTAAATCATCCCAAGTGGTTTTATTTTTAATAAGGTTGCCAAGTTCTTTACCATATATGCCCAGTGCCATTGCTTTTCTACCTTCTGTCCAAAAGTTCAATCCACTCCATTTGAAAACTTTTTCAGCAAGTTTGGCACCACCTTCTTCTACTTGTCCTGACACACCGTTACCAATAACACCAAATCTGTTGTTCATTTGATTCAAATATGTGTCAACACCTTCCAACATATACTCAGCATATCTGGTATATTCTGCTGGTGCTCCTTTGTATCCATATTGAAATATTGATCCTAACAATCTTGTGCCACTCAATCCAAACAAATGTTTGCCTGAAAATATCATTGCTGGTATATCCATCAATGCTGTGATAGTTGCTGAACCAAGTTTGGTTGATGCTAGATAACCTCTTATACCTGTCATCACTGATCCTGCGGCAAAATGTTCTAGGTTTTCTGGTTCAGCAAAGTTTTTCAAATATGAAAATGCCGCCCTTGCTTCAGCACTTGATCCAAGTTCACTGCCTATTTCACTTTCTAAATCTCGCAGTGCTCTTTTGTAGTCAGCACCCAAAAACTGTATCAATGCATCTTCTCTTGATGCTTCTTCAAACTGCAACAACAGTTGTCTACGCAAATCAACATCTGAATACTTGTTGGTTATGTCAGCAAGTTGATTACCATCTTTGAATGCAAACGTTCCTTTGTTGGTGTTTACCCATTGTTCATCTGCTCTGATGTTTTGATAATCTTTGTCACCTTGCTCTCTCCATCTGCCTTCTGGCTGACTCATATTTCTGTGTAAATCTTCAGCAAGTTTTTGTCTTCTAGCCAAATCTCCGTGCACCTCTGGGTCTAATGCATTAGCAATCTCCTGTATAAACTCGTCTTTATTTGCCTTTTTTATTTTTCTATGACTCCATTTAGGACGCAATCTAAAGTCTTGTAATACTGCTGTTACACCATTTGCTCTGCGTTGTTCAACCATCTTAAACTGTGTGTCAAACAGTTCTTTGGCTACATTGAATGCTTTGGTGTTTTTGGTTACACTGTTGGCATTGTTTGGGTCTTTGAAAAACTGATTGTATTCTGTCATTACATCAGCATAGTTTTCTCTTTTGTTCAAATAATCTATTGGATCTTCATCATCTAATATTTTTCTTGTTCTTTCTAAGAAGTCACCTAATGTGTTTTTCAATCTTGTTTTTTTCATTTGTTCAAATGGTAATGTTCTTGTTTCATTGGTGTTGAATACCATACCAACAAATCTTTTGAGTTTGCTTTTTTTGTTTGGTGAGTCTTGTGTTATTCTAGCAAGTTCATCTAATCTTTCTTCAAGTGCTTCATCTGATGAAAGTTTTTGTAGTGTTTTTGCTGTTGAACGTTTTTGATCCTGTCCAAGTTTTTCTTCAAGTCTTTTGAATACAGCCAGTTGTCCTTCTTCTGGTGTAGCAAATGACTTGCCTTCTTGTGCTAGTTCATCACGTATCTTATTAACTTCTGCTTCAAGATCTTGTAATCTTAGTCCACGTCCTTGAGTTTTTTTTGTATATTCTAATCCACAAACTTCTTTTGACATTATAAACTTCCTTTTCCTCTTCTACACAAAACATATTCTTGTCTTGCTTGTAAATCTTGTTGTCTAAAATCGTTGCCTCTTTTGAAATCTTCTATTCTTGTTCTCACTCTTTCACCACGTGGTGTTACTTCTGCTTTGAGTTGTGTAACATCAAGTCCTAAATCTTTTGCCACTCTTTGTTTTACATCTGCTGGTATGTCATCTAAACTTGTTTCTAATAAATCAATCAAGTTGTTGTCATTGTCAACTATGAAACCTGCACGATATAATGTTCTTGTTGATACCACTGTTTCTGCTGTGATGGCTTTTACAGCAGTTTGTGGATTTGAATAGTTGTCTTTGAACTCTTTGCTTTTACCACCAACTGTTGCATCTGCTTGGTTGGTTGTTTTGTAATGCACTTTGTTTTGTAACAACTTGTCTTGTTTGTTTGTTTTTATTGTGTCTGTTTGTCTTTGGTTTGGTGCATTTTCAGTTGCCTCAGTTGCTCTTGTTTGTTGATTTCTTTGATGTGCTTTGATAATGTTTTCTGCTTCTTGTGGTTTTTTCTTTGCACCTCTTTTACCATTTTTTCTAACACTGTATACAACACCAGTGACATCACCATTTTCATCAACTTCTATTTCATACTTCTTGCCTTCAAGTTCAACGGGTCTGCTGGTAATCATTGGATCCAAATCAAGTTCTGCTTTTACTTCTGGCACAAGTTCTTGTATGGTTTGTTGTGCTGTTTGCATATCAGCCGCTGTGGTTGATACTTCAACACCTTCTTTTGATTTGATAACAATGTTGTTGTAGTTGTCTAATCTAGTTGACAGTGCTGGTAATATTTTTACTATGTCAGCATTTGATCCTGTGATAACAACACTGCCATCTTTGTTGTTGGTTACTTGCACTGTGCCCTCATCTGCTACTCTGCCTGTGGTTGTAACATTTACACTGTCAATGGTATTGAAGTCTGTGTTGTCTATTCTTGTGATTGTTGATTGTCCACTCTGTCCTGATTGAAACTTTGCATTTGCTTCAACATCTCTTGAATATGAATCTCTTGCGATTGTTGGATTGTCTTGTGGTGTGCCACCTTTCATTCTACCTGCTCTTGTCATTTTGAATAATCTGCCAATAACATTACCACCCACAGGAAATGCCGCACCTAGTGCCGCCGCAAATCCTAAGTTCAATGCCGCATCACCAACGCCAAGTTCTTCACCTCTTTCTCTTTGTGTTGAATAAGCAACAGTTTGTAGTGCACCTTCTGCCACAAAGTTTGCCGCACCTGCCATTGCCATTTTACCTAACAAACCTGCTTTCATATACATACTTGCTGGCGCCGCCACAAGGTTGATTGGATCTAACATAGCACCTGCAAACAATCCCATACCTCTTGTGAACATACCGCCACCGCCACCACGTTCTACCAACTTCTCATAGTTGGCAGATTCATTTCTTTCAAAGTAAATGTTCCTTGCTACTTCTAGTGTCAAGTCCTGTTCCCATTCAATGTCTTCTTGCCAATATGGATGTGATTCATTCCAATCTGATTCTTCAATGGCATCCAATGGATTCATACTGCGTCTTGCTTTCAAACCTAAATCTGATAACAATGCAATACTGGTAAAATCTAAACCTTCGCCAATGCCTGCACCTGCTTGTTCCCAAAATCCTGCTTTTGGAACATACATATTTTGTCCATCTGCTTTAACCAAACGTTCTTTGTAAGGATTTAAAAAAGCATCTTCATTGACTTTTGTCATTAGTTGCCCTCGTTAATGTAATCTATTGCTTCTTGTTCTGTCATACCACTCATCATCATCAACACTTGAACTTGTGCGTCCAACACTGTTTCTTCTTGTGTTGGCTGTGATGCTGTTTCTAAGTCTCTGACATAATCATATAATGCTTGTATTGGTGTCATTCTAGTTGGTGGATTTGTTTTGGTTGTTCTGTTCATATTGTCTTTCCAGTTTAACAACACTTCTGATGCAACAGCATCATCTTCTAATCCTGCGAATGCTTCCATCTCAACCAACATTTGAATAATGCTTTCAGACATTTGTCCATCTTTGATATAAACACTGACTGCGTGTAATGTATCTTGTTGTGCACCATCTGATGTGATTGTGCCTGCATAAGTGTCTATTGGTGGATTTTCTAGTTTGCTGTATTCCATTTTCAAATCTTCTATTTGATTGTCTACAGTGTATGGCACTGGTTCTTCAACTTGTGTTTCTTCTAAGAAAGATCTCAGTTCAGCAAGTTCTTCACCCATAATACTGCCATCATTGTTTTTATCAAACTTTTGATATGACTCATACAATGACTGTCCAAAGTTTGTGATTGCTTCTTGTTCTTGTTGTTGATATGCTGTTTCTTGTTCTTCAAATGTTGTAAGTTTTGTTTGTGTTGTTTCATTTACTTTGTCAGCAAATGATATACCTTGTGTGGTTTCAACTGATTGTGCTTCAAGTTCACCTGTTGGTGCAACACTGTCAACAAACACTTCAACTGGCACTGTTGAATCATATTCCCAAATATCAACAACATCTTTGGTTTCATTTGTTTCAACATTGTCATTGTTCTCCAACAAGTTGATGTTGTTGGTGTATGTTATTTCTCCAGTTGCTGATGGTAATCTTTTGAATACTGTGGTGTAGCCCATAGCATTTTCTGGATTGATTATTTTGATTTGTCCGCCATCATATGCCAACGAATAGTTGTCAAATGTGTTGTCCTCAATATCTTTTTTGAAATCATTTATGTCAAACAATGAACCTGTGTGTATGCCATACTTTTGTGGATTAGCAATAAAGTCATCAATGTTGTTGGTTATTTGTTGTGCATCTACATTGTATGGTAACATCAACTTCATACCTTTGTGTTCAAACTTTTGGAATATTTGATTGTAGTTTTTCATCACTGACTGTTGTGCTTTTTCTACATCACCTGTTCTAATGTATGCTTGGACAAACAATGCATTGGCTGACTTCACAATGTCAACTGCCATATCTTGGTTGCCCATATAATATTCTTTGAACTCTTCTTCAAATGCCAATGTGAATGTTGGTAATGCTCCACCTTCACCTGCAAACTCTGAATCAATCAGTTTTGCATTTTTAACATTGCTGTCATAGTCTTGCAGTGCATTATACATTTGATTTGAATATGCTGGATTGATGTTTGATGTAATGGCAACTGTTTGTTGTCCTGTGTTGGTTAGTCCAGCATCTGCCACAAACTTTTCAAAGTATTTGCCATACTTGTCTTTCAAACCACCTTGTCCATATATCGCCGCAAAGTCACCTGATGCAAATATAGCCCCATCTTTGTCCAGTTGATCCTGTGGTGCTACTTTCATATTGTCTGCACTCAAACCAAACTTGTTCATAATGGTTGTGTGATATGCTGTCAAGCCTTCTGGTGAGTTGGTATCGTATTCAACACCTGCCATATCCAACAACAAGTTTGGATTACCTTCTTGTATTGCTGTGACTTGTTGTTCATACACACCTGCTATACCATCAATCTTTGCTTTCATTATACCAAGTTGTATTCTGTCTTCTGCTGTTTTGTTTTCTTTCACTGCCAACAAGTTGTATTCTTTGTTGAGTGTTTGTAAGTTTGTTTTGTTGTCAATGTATGATGATGTTTTTGCACCAATGATGTCTGGATATATTTGTTGTGCAAGTTCAAACTGTATTTGTTTTTTGGCAATGTCATTATCAGAAAAACCCAAGTCTTTCATTTCTTGTGCATTGAATACATATCCTGGATCAACTCCTCCTTGATACAATGCCATTGCTTGATTGAAATCATTTGCCCATTCTGTTCTTTCAACAACCATTTGTGATTTTTCGTTGTTGAGTTGTGCTTGTAAAGTTTTTGCAAGTGTTTTGTAACCACCTGGTCCGTTTGCTTCTAGTTCTTCTATGGTATCACCATCAAAGAATGATTCATTGACTTCTTGCATCACTGACTTGTATACATCGCCACCTGCTTCTAAGTCTCTGATGAATGCTTCTTTGTCTTCTGCATTCTTGTAAGCATTTTCTAATGCTCCAACCTGCATTGCTGTTTTGATTTTTTCTTTGTAAACTTGTGCTGTTGCTGGCGACAGTGTGCCTAAGCCTTCGTCAATAGCCGCAACAATATCTGAAAATGCTGTTTCTAAATCTTGGTTGTTGTTGTATCCACCATCTCTAATCAATGCTGGTATTGTTTCTAATGCTGTGTCTACCCTACCTGCAATAGTGGCTTTTATCTCTCCAACTTCTAAGTTTCTTTGATTTGCAAAAACTTGTTCACCATATCTAAATGCCAGTGAATCAAAGTATCCACCCAAGTCACCTTGCAAGTGTGATGGCAATGATTGAAAGTAATCATTTCTTATTTCTTCTTTTCTTTGATTGTATGTGTTTAATCTTTCTTCTATTGGCACTGTGCTCAATGGATCATTTATTTCTGTTGCAAGTGTTGTTAGTTCTTGTTCTGCTTTGGTTTTCATACCAGCAACATAAGCCGCGTTAGCACCTTTGTTGAATGCTTCACTTCTCAATGTGTAGCCTTGTTGTTCAACAAATCCTGCACCTTCTTCAAGTGCTTTTTGTTGTTCAATCTTACCTTGTTTGAATCCTTCATCAACTGCTTTGGCATCAAGTATTTTGTTTGATGCCTTTACCAGTCCTTGTGCAATATCAACTGTGTAATCTGGTAAGTTTGGACGAACTACTGATCCACTAGGTGTTGCTCTGCCTTCATATGTTGGTATCTTTGCCATATTTTATTAATAACCTTTTTTAGTTTTAACTTTTCGTCCAGTTTTCTTTGCGTAAGATTTTGCTTTTTTCTTACCTGCTTTTGTGTAACTAAACTTTTTTTTTCCTACCATTGGCATTGTTTGTGCCCTCCTCTTTGGTTAATCGTTTATATTCTTCAAATAGTTTGGTTATTTCATACCAATGAATATCTTTGGCTTTGATTTTCTTGGTTGCCCATAACCACGTCATAAAGTCAATCATTATCCTCTCATTCCCCAAGATATACCAAAATCAAGTAAGTTGCCTACGGCTTTTTGTCTGCCTGCTCTACGATAAGCATCTGCTTCCATATACTTACTACCAATATTGGCTAGTGTGTCAAATCTATCTGCATAATCTTCATAAGCAAACTCTTTTGCAGTTTGCTCAAACACATCAGTTGGTGTTCCTTCTAAGCCAACACCACTGGCTGAATACAATGCTCTTTGTGCCCCCACAGTTTTTCTCAATCTTCTTTTGCGTTCAACAGCTCTTTCTGCCAATGCCGCTCCTGCCTGTTCTGCTTGATATGTTGATATAGCGGCTTGCTGTTCACCTTGTTGAACATTTTGATATGCTGAATACATTGTGCCTGCCGCCGCAATGTATGGTGCGGCTGTGGTTAGTGCTGTTCCTATTGATGTTACTGCTGGTATTAACTGGGGCATTTCATTTCCTTAATCATAATATTTATTCACCAAACTTCACTTCTGTTGTCACACCCAAAACTGTGCATTGCAATGGTGTTGACACTGTTAGTTCTATCTTTGGATCTGTTGATACTCCACCCACAAACAGTTTTTTTGTGCCTGTGAATGGTGATATAGGTGAGTCTAAACTCTGTCCTGTAAATCTAAAACTGATGTTGGTGCCATCAATACTCAATGCTTGTGTGTTGTTGACGTTTACCAATGCTGAAACTTTGGTTATTTGCTCACCTCTGTATGGTTGTCCATTTGCTTGAACTGGCAAAGTCAGTGATGTTAGTTTTGATGTGTAGTTGTAGCCAATATTCACTGCTGAATAGTTGTCATCCAGTGATAAATCACCACCTCCAGCAAATGTTCCAATGGTTTTGTCTGCGTGAACAATACCATCTGCTTCAATATTCACTGTTTGATTGGCAAACATTGTTAATCCTGTGATGGATGCGTCTGCTGGTGTGTTGTCTACTGGCACATAGCCATCTAGATAGATGGTATTTTCTGTTAATCTTTCTAAATGATAGCAGGTTATGTCTGTGCCATCATCTTTTGTTCTAGTTCTTTCAACCAGTGCGTATAATCTCTGTGTTTCTGGGTCTGTGTCTGCATCATTCACTGCCACAACCTTCTTAAACTTGCCATTTGTAGTAAATCTACTCCAACCTGCCACTTGTTTTTCAACATTGACACCAAACACTGCCAGTTCTCCATTGTCATTTACTATGAAAACATAGTTTTGATTGGTATTTTTGTGTGCTCTAACAAATGCCACGTCTTGTGGATTGTTCAAAACATCGTGACTTACAATGGTATAGTTCTTGGCATAGTAACCATCTGAGTTGAAATCAAACACAAAGCCTCTAAGTTCTCTACCATTGGCAGATATAAACATAACTTCGTTGTCAACTGTGGTTGGTAATGCACCATTGTTTTGTATTCCGTATTTGGTTTGTAGTCTAATATTAACATTGGTTGGTGTAACTGGATTACCAGTCATCTCAAACTCACCATCTGATGTAAAAATGAACAGTGTTTGTTTGGATATCACGTGTCTAATGATGTTAGCACTGTCTGATCCAATGGTAAATGTGAATGCTGTTGAGTCATTCACTTGTCCTATTGGATTGTTACTGCTGTCAATCACAGTTTCTGTGGGTTTGAAGTTGAACAAATCTCCCGTTTGTGATCCATATATGGTTTGTGGCTTGCTTTTGCTTCCACCAAATATCAATCTATTTTGGTGAAATGTCACTGACTTGGGCCAACCTTTGAGTGACGAAAAAGCAGTTTGACGATATTCTGTTGACAATGCTTCTGTGGCTGTTGCCAAATGTTCTTCTGTGGTGACATTTATCGTAACATTGTTGGTGCCTGAAAATGATGTAATCTTTACCAAACCACCATTGATTTGAATGTAATCACCCACTGCAAAGTGTGAAGTTGGATCTGCACTTGCTGTGAGATGGTTTGGGGCGCCATCTGAGTTTGGATTTAATGTGATGCCATTGTCAAAGTTTACCAATGGTAAAAATGTAAATGAAACTTCAGCCACTGTCCAACTGGTGTGACTGCTTCTGGTTATTTGTATTGGAGCATAATCTTCGTGCACCATAATAAGTGTATCAAATGTTTGTGCAAATCTCCATTCATTGATATTTGAAGCAGTAAAGTTGTTGAGCAATGGATCTGTAACCACTGCCGCTTGTAGTCCATTTCTAAACACAGTGAATGTGCCTGTTTCAAACACCAACACATATTCTTGTTCCACTGAAAAACGGAATGGTATCAATCTTGAGTGTGCTGAAAAACCTGTTTCTGATTCTGTTGCTGAAACACCTGAGATATATTCAAAACCACCTCTTCTTAGCAAACCACCTTGTGGTAATACAAAAAAGTTTTCAATGGTTTTGGCACCTGTTCTGTAAATATCTAAATCTTCTCTGGCATCTAGATATGCACCAACTTCGCCTGATGTAAATGAGTTTTGGATAACTTTAAGTTGTGCCACTGTCTAACTCCTTGGATAAATCACTGAGTCAGTGTTGCCACCTCTTGCTCTTATCAATCTACCTTCATCCAAGAATGCTCTTGGTGGATTTTCTTGTCCATCAACTGTTCTTGCTTGTTGTAGTTTTCTTTCATAATCTCTTGCAAGTCTTTCTTGTATGGTTCCCACACCTGTGACAGCCTCACATATTTCATATGCCAGTTTTGCTATCAACACTTCTGTGAAGAATGGTGGAAAGTCTGATTCTGATTTTTCTTGGATGTATTCCAAGTTCATTGGTGATATGTTTGCATACACTTTGTTTTTCTCAACTGAATAATCTGTTCTTTTTACACCACTGGTGTCAAATATACCTTTTACTCTGATGTAGTCACCTGGAAGTTGATACACATATCTGTAGTTTGCGTCTGGTGATGTTTCTGCCAGTGCCGCTAGTTCTGTTTTTTGTGTTGCAAAGTTCCAAAATGTTGTATACAGCAAAGACTTTTTGGTGTCTTCATACATATTTGAAACCACAACTGATTCTCTGTCTGTGCCGTCAAATGTTGAAATAGGATTGCCACCTATTTTCAATAATGCCTGCGTTGCGATTGTAAACTTGGTTGTTGCCATAATGGTGATTTCCTTGTATGTTTATTTAGCCACTAAAAAAGGGCGAAGTTGCCTCCGCCCTTTTCAACACATATATCTTTAGGAATGTAAGAAAAATGACTAACCTACACTTCTATTTATCTTTATGATGTTACAGATACACAAGCTGTTGGGTCAATAACCACAGAACCTGCTGAAAACTCTGCCGCAATCAATGTTGAAAGTTTTTGCGGAACATAGTTTACCATAGTTGTGATGTCTTTACCAATCGCCATACCAACTGCATCTTTGTGGAATGCATATGAATATGTTTCATCTGCATCAATAGCCGTTAAAAGGTTTGACATAATAATGTTGAAACCTAATACGTTTGGTAAGATACCAGTTACTAGTGCTTGTGATAATGGACCATCTGCGTTGCCAACAATGTTAGTGTCACCTAAGATGTCACCGTATGTTGTTGAGTCAACCACAAGATATCTATCGTTCATTGGAACATCTTTGGCATTTAGTGCATTGTGGATTTTTGTTAAATCCGCTCTTACCAATGTGCCTTGTGTTGTTTCAGTGATTGCTGTCATTGAAGTTCTTGCTGTGTCTAATGCACCAATGATTACTTGATCATAAGCACGTGACATAGCCGCCGCTATTGATGACGCATATGCTGAACGTAAGTCTACGTTAGTTTTTAATGCATCAAAATCATCAACATATTCACCTGTTGAATAGTTGTCTAATGATGCTGTTTTGTTTGTGTGAAGCATTACATCAAAACCTGTTGCTGGGTCACCTGCGGTGCCTGTGCTGGTTCCAATGAATGTTCCTGAGTTTGGAACTAATACATCTGGATCTGGTGTCGTGTTGACATCAATCAGTGATAATGCATCAATATCCTCTTTTGCATTTTTATTTTTGATAACACCTGCTTTACCCAATACTGGGAATCTGTATGTGCTACCTACAACGCCTCTAACTGTTCTTACTGCACCTTGAAGCTTTGAAGCTTTTTGTTGTGCGATGTGAGTTACCTCATCACCAAACATAGTAATGAAAGCGTTGCTTGACAAGTTGTTTCCTACTGCTGCCATTTGATTTTACCTTTCATAATACGTGATTCTATCACGGTTAGTTTAAATGCGTTGATGAGTTATCCTTGTTGTTGAGGGCCAGTGTTTGCTGGTTATCCTCTAGACTTGGGCCCGTCTAACTGTTCAAGCATCAGTGAAGTTGTCCTTGCGGGCTTGACTGAGTCTTGTATGTGATTATTTATGCGATTTTTTTTGGGATATACAGGGGCATAGCGCCCCTGTAAATGTTATTGTGCTAGTTTAAGCACAGTGAGTTGATGACGAATATCATCTTGCCAAGCAGACGGTATTGAGTCTGTGTCTAGCCATTCAGTCAAAAACTCTTGACTTTGCCAAACTGACGGTATTGAATCTGTGTCCAAATCTGGATCACCGTTGATTGATTCTTCTGTTAAAACCGCGGCACAACAAGTGTCAATGTGACTAATAGCATCTTCTAAGCTGGGCTCTTTAACAGCGTCAACACAAGGTCCGCCAAAACACCAGCCGTATTCACCAAGCTCTCCCATTTTTTCTCCTGAGAGTTCATATAATGTATCTTGCATAGTCTACCTCCTTGTGTTTATAGTAGCACATTTTGGAGATCTGTCAACCCCTTATTTTGAAGTTTTACGGAAAGGATGCCAACGTGCCTTGCGTTTTGCATCAGCAACGTTTTCACGTTGTGTGCCAATCTGCAGATGCTGGGGATTACAGCATTGGGGCGTGTCACACTGATGAAGCACTACATTTGCGTGAACGTGA
>Ga0208428_1000893_pt1 | contig 12998 bp, 25 predicted proteins | sample DEB08_DNA_11_FD_184535 | JGI IMG/M metagenome (GOLD analysis project Ga0208428, IMG submission 184535) | Aqueous microbial communities from the Delaware River and Bay under freshwater to marine salinity gradient to study organic matter... | ecosystem: Environmental > Aquatic > Marine > Coastal ... | reverse complement strand
ATCAATTGGCGGTAGGTTATTTATTTCTAATTCTAAATGATTAGGTGCATACTTTAATTTCTTATTGTCTACTCTATTCTTTAGTTGTTGTATTATATATTCTTTTACTTCTGGATTACCTTTGTTTAAGTTGCACCATTTGATCATTTGTGCTCTTGTAGAGAAATCGGTATTGAAGTATGACATTTTATCCTTGAAGGGTAATAACTCTTGTGTGAGTCTATTCTTTCGTGGATAGTAGGTTGTATAATACTGTGCCATGTCCATATTGTGAACTTTTAGGTGTTTATGTAGTGCGCCTTCGCTTTTAAAGGTTTTTTGACATACCATGCACTTAACTTGATCATTCATGCAACGTCTCCTTTGCGCAAGCCTAAAACTCTTGCTTTCCAGTCAGGCATCGATTCTAAATTGGAAATTTCATCCTCGACAAGCTGTTTTTGCATTTCAGCGATTTTTATCATTACTTCTCTTTCTTCCTCTTCTTGAAATAATTGTACTAGATTTAATATTGATGCATTCTGACTTTGTTTGTTTTGTACGCGCTTTGCTCTATCACCATTTAATCTAGTAATAAGACTTTCCATTCTTTTTTCGCACTGATTATATTCTTCGCTTTTTGTTTTTAATAACTCAGCTAGCCTTACAGTCATATCTCTTTGATCTTCACACTCTTCAAACATATGATTAAGCTTATCAACCGCTTTTTGTATGTTCATGAGATTAATATAATCAATACAGACGTTAATATATAAATTTACTTCATCTGATGTAAGATCTGGTTTGTCCCATGTTGCTCTTACGAATTCGGCTTCGAATAACGCCCGATCTGCCTTGTTTGTGTAGTTGCCTATCGTTTGCACTAATCTAGGGGCTTGCATGAAGCCTATTAGGGCTTCTATACCTTTTTTGATCTGGGCTTGCATTTTTCCTTCTTCTAATTGTTGGTTAGTTGCGTTATTCACAAGTTGCAAGGCTTCTTTGAAATTTCTAACAGGTTTATATCTTTCTCCTACGGCGCTTTCTTTTGGATGAATTTTTTCTGGAGCGTTCTGTTTTAAAAACTCAGTAATGACAATTGTTTCTTTGCTTAATGGACTAATCTCTTTTTCCGAGAATAGTATTTTCGCCATATCGAATGCTTTCATCTTTCCGTCAGCATTAGCCATAATAAATTCTTTATGCTCTTCAGTCAAATGTACGGGAGGGACTTTTTTATGATCTCTGGTATTATATTTATAATCTTTGGCAGCCATATATTGACGAACTGCTCGACCTTCTTTGGTTCTGCCGTCTAAATCTTCACCCATAAAAACAGCATTTGTTAATTCGTTTAAATTATTAATTTTTTTATAATTTTTATCAATAAATTGCTTTTGCTCGTCTGTTAATTCAATTTTTTCCATAAAATATATCCTTTGTTTTTAATATTTTTTCCGCTTTTTCCTTGAATTGTTTTTTGAGATTTTTTATTTGTTTATAACCAGCTTTTCGTCCTTTCTCGGAAGTTTTATAGCCCAATCGATCTGCTACTTCCTCGTCTGGCATATTTTTAATAAAAAGCATCTCATAAATAGAGTATTGTTTTTCTGACAGTTTGTTCCTCATTTCTTTATGAAGCCGCGCTTCTGCAGACTCAAGCTCAAATGAGTCAACAGACTTGTGATGAATTTCTTGCCCATAGTTCTCTAAGGCTACTGGCATTTTTACTTGATACGCTGATTTTTTTGTTTTTTCCCATTTTGCATATAATGGACATTCACTGCATTGAGTTTTGCTTTCTGTAAAGCCGCATAATCCCACCTCAGCTTCTTCGGTAACGCCGCTTTGATTAAAGGGGCAGCTTAAGCAGGGTTTAGCAAAATTGCTATAATAATTTCTTAATATATTTTTAAGTTGATTTGATATGATTCTGTTTAACCAAGGCTTTAATGCTCTGGACTGATCCCATAAATGCCATTTTTTATGAAGGTGCAATCTAATGATTTGCTTGACGTCATCAAAATCGATCCAGGCTAAGGAAGTCAAAAACCACTTTCCTCTACGCTTGTTTAATTCTTCTTCAATTACATCCTGATGGTCTTCGTACTTTTGTTTTTTATTAGCCACCTATGTCTTCAGGTTCTCGTTTGGAGCGACACTGTTGCATAGTAGACTTTATAATATCTTCGTCAGGATTATATTGAGCGTTTGGCCTAACTTCTTGTTTTAAATATTGTTCCTTTGAGTCTTGTGAGGCTTGACTAATAAGATCACCAAAGGTCAACTTATTATTATCTTTGTTGATTGTGTATTCTAACTTAGAAATATTAGAAAAATTATTTGTAGACTGCTCCTCTTCTATAGAAGCTTTGGCCTCTTCAGTCTTTTCGGTTTGATTGTTTTTTGAGTCGTTGTTTAATGGAGAGCCACAAGAAGAACAAAAATTAGGCTTATGCAGAGCATATTCGATCTTATTACCACAGTGCATGCAAAATTCAGTAATCATACTTTATGATATATTTATTAAGCTTTTTTTTCTAATGAATTAAATTAAATAACCCGCGATTATTCTTGCTTGACGACGCATGAATTCATATGTTTCTTCGCTCTCGCCTTCTTCTGGAATTTGATTTTTTACATAATCAACGCCTAAAATACCAATCACTTTACCGTCTAAAGTTTTGATGGGCACATTATAAATACTTTGTATACCTTTGCGACTGATCATGTGATAAAATGCTTGGTCTTTGATGTTGGTTATTTCTCTATGAAGAAAATATCCATTGGTTACTATTTCATTGATATATGCGTGATAGTTCGATACTCTATGATTTTGAGAGCTAGGTGATTCTGGACTAATGCCTTCTTCTACAATTTCATATGTACAACTAAATTTCTGTTGTCCGCGTCCAGAAAAATAAACATCTCCATTATGAAATTCCATGACATACCCACGGTCTGCTTTCATTTGTCCCATGATGTATTGCAAGGCAGTATATACATTTGCATTTTGAGAAGTCTCTCTGATCACGCATTCTTTACCTTTTTTATTCATGAATCTTTGACCCATGAAAACACTAGCAACGGTTGCTAGAGCAGTAATTACTGCTGCGAGTATTGGAGTAAAATCAATCATTAATCATGATTACACTATTTTTTATAGTTGTCTTCTAATTTTCCGATGATGTATTTTTGTAGTTCGCTTCTTAAAATGTCATTCTTGTTAAAACTAAAGCAGTGAATACCATTATCTTGACTTTCTCTATCTTTAAAGAGGTTAAACATATCTGCATAACCGCTTTTTCCGTTGATATCGCTCTGCATGAAATCGCCACAAATAAATAATTTACTATTGTTACCAAGTCTTGTGATTAATGTTGTCAACTCTTTAAATGTAAAATTTTGAGCTTCATCCGCAACGACTACTTTATCTTTCCAGCTTGCGCCTCGCAAAAAATTAATAGGCATGGCTTGGATTCTTCCACTATCAATCAATTCCTTTCGAACCGTTTTGTTCTGAGGAAGCATTTCTATAAGTTTATCTTCCAATGGGGCCATATAAGGGTTAATCTTTTCTTCCACACTACCTGGGAGAGCTCCAAGGCCTTTATCTGCGCTTTCAATGACTGTGCGAACGTAAAACATATCTAAATCATCGCTTGAGCTTAGATGTCTTAATGCTGCATAAACTGCCATATATGTTTTTGTTGAACCAGCTGGCCCACTAACAAACATAATGTTAGTCTCCTCTTGTAATGCTAAAGCTAAAAATAATTTTTGCTTTTCAGTTAATCGAAGGTTGTTGACCTTGAACGTTAATTTTAGTTGGGGTATTTCTACCTTGTCTTTTTTTGACATATTTTTTATAAACTATTTCAATATAATACACGCCAAATATTGAATTTATCAAATGTTTTTAATAAAATAAATTAATTAGTGTAAATATTAACGTGAGCAAAAAACCAAAAATAAATAAAAGTAAAAAAAATATTGAATTGACTGTCGGAGAGAGTAGTCCAACGAAATATGATGTAATGAAATTAATCGCTCAAAAATATTCGATTTATGGTTCTACTGTTTGGTTAAACACTCCACTTTCAGCGCACGAAAATAAAACGCCCGCCGAACTTATGATCGAAGGCGAGATATCTACTGTTTACGATTTGATAGAGAAATCAAATGGAAAATTCGATTTATAATTTTTGCTGGGAATTTTGTCACGAAATTGCAATTGCTGATCCCAAGGCTAATAATGAAAATTCTTTGATTATGAATTTGCCTGTTAAGTTTCTTCCGATACTAAAAACCCGCCTTAATTTGGCGGGCTTTAATTGTGTGTCACTTAAACTCCACGGACATGAGTCCGTTATAGCTAGATTTGAGAAAAATCCTAAAACAGTCAGCTTTTAAGCTGGAACTGGCTCGGGAACATTCGTTGCCTCTTCCTCTTGTTCGTTACGTTTTTGATTGCGATCTTCGATAGACTTCTCGATTCTTTCGGTCAAGTCTGATCTTTGATCATCAGACAAGCTTTCATAATGCTCCGTTGCTTGCTGCATTGAAAACTCGCGCAGTACGTTAACAATTTGGCCAATATTTAATCTATTCAAGATATCATTAGCTACTTCTGTAATCACTTCATCTTTATTCATGCCTAATAATATATAGGTTTTGGGGCTAATTCTAGTTTATTTTTATTTTTTTTGCTTTCTGTTCTTCAAGCTTATATATTTTAATATTTAATATTCCATTTTTAAGAACCGCCGATATACTATCTCTGTTTAGGCTCTTGTCTAGGATATAACTTCTTGATTTTTCTCGCTTGTCATTTTTCGCCTCGATAATCAATTGATCATTTATTGCTTCGATATTGATTTCGCTTTTTGAAAAACCTGGAAGCTCGCATTCTATTTCGATATGATCTGTGTTTTGTGATACTTCTGAGTCAGGTTGTCTCATGGTTGGAAAGAAGATTTCGTCTAATAATTGTGAATGTGTCATAATGTTACGTTTTATAGGGTTAATAATACCTATACATTGCACTCTCTGTGCCATTATGGTTTATATCTGAAATAAAAATAGGCGCCGATTTTTTTCGGGCTAAGCAATATATAGAAATTATGAATTTAAATTTTGATTTTGAAAATTACCACCCCCCGCCCTATTCTGAGATAAAGTTAACCTATTTGATTCATAAAACGGGTAGGGGGATTGTGAATAACTTTTAAACTTTTTTCTTGCAATTCTCTTCTTTTTATGCTACCTTGTAGGTATATGATTAAGACAGTAGAACAAATAAAATTCGACATTCAATGCCTCGAGTCTAGCCTCGAACGAGATCATTACGATCATGATCTCCATGAGTTCGTGCCTGCAACAGGTCACACTCGCCAAATGATCCTTGCCAATATCGAGGATCTTAAATCAAGGCTTCCACAAGCTCGCCACGATGATAAAGTCCGTGCTTTCGGTTGGCGATCAGTCGAAAGAAATGCATAAAATAAGTTTGGTAAGTTGGCACGAAACCTGTCCCCGACTTCCGTAAGCCGTTGCTTATCAGCGACTTGCGGCAGGCCGCGCGCGGGCCTTATGCCATAAGTTGTTGATTCATAAGGGTTTACAGAAAATCATCCATTATCATCTTGCTAATAATAAGTCAAGCGCAAATATAATTATTCTTAATTTTTTTTGTGAATAACTTTATCGCTTTTTTCTTGCAATTCGCTTATGCCTATGCTACCTTGTAGGTATGTTAAACGATAAAATACAAGTAAGAATCAAAAAATGGTCAACTCATTGGTCTGTAAAGATCTTCGACACAGGCACAGAATACCCACGGGTAAGAACTGCATCTAGCCTTTCCCATCTTCGCACAATTAAGAGAGAAGAAAATTTAAACTCTCCGAAGTTTTGCGTAGTAACACAACACTAAAAATAATTCACTTTGTGCTTGCAATCACACAAAAAATTTCTTAGAGTTATAATATGTTAAACGATAAAACGCACATGACAATAGAACAAGTACAAGAAAAACTAAATGCTGAGTTAGATCTCGGGCTTTCTCTTTCTAAGGCTTTGGGTAATCTTCGCCATCTTGCTAGTGAATCCAATACTCCCGAATGGAAAGGTACAATCACCCAAGGCATGGCAATCTTGGACGCACTACACGCCGTTCAGCTTGCCGTAAAATCTCGTCAAAAATTGATTGACATTGATAACCAAAAAGTTTAGTCTACTATCATGGAAGCTCATTGGATACTCACGAAATTAGGATCAACAGGCATACCGATAATATGCTCCTCTGCTCATCCCGACCTTAAACGCGAGCAGTACGACATACAAATAGGTCAAGCCTGTTTTGACAAAAATTATAATAACGGAAATATAGTTGACATATCAGACAAAATCAATCTGACTCAAGGACATTATGTCTTTGCATTCAAGGAATCATTAGAAAGTTTATGAAAGAATTAATAGCATTAATTTTAGTTGTGGGTTTAGGTGGGACAATCTTCATGCTTAGCATGGCGGGATTAGTCCAACTAATAACAGGGTAAAGCAAAGGTCTCCATAAGTCCTTGAGTATCAAGGGTTTATGGCAGGCCGCCCGCGCGAGTTGTGCTGTAAGTCGTTGATATGCAACAACTTACGTAAAACTCGATACAGATTCCGTGCCAATTCGAGCAGCTAAAATGTTGCACAATCCTACCGTAAAAAACTTTACTTTTGTGAATAACTTTAGCGTTTTTTTCTTGCAATTAGCTTGGTGCTGTGCTAGTTTATACTTATATGACAAACGAAATACAAACACATCTCACAAAATTAGGAATCGACAAGTTCATCAAAGACAATGGACTTAAGCTTGTAGTCTGCCTTCATGCTAACCATATGCTTTGGGAATGCCCAGGCGGTCACCTGTGGAACATTCAAATGGTAAAAGATGCCGCAAATAAAAGTTTATAATTCGCAAACTTTTTTCTTGCAATTATCCCATAACTAGTTTACCTTATACTTATATGACAAAGACAAATAAAACAAAATTCACAAAGGGCGATGTCCTTCTCTCTCGCGATGGAAAGATCTTCCAATTTATCCAAGCTACCGATCACGAAGATCTCGGCACTATCGCAATGGTTCGCCCATACAGAACCAATCGCAAAGTTGGCATCCGTTTTGAGGATGTCGTAATTCACCCACTTTTTGCAAAATAAAGCTTGCAATAACATTAAAAATAAACTAGTTTAATATCATGAAAGAAAAACTCAGAAACCAAATCAATCGACTCGAAGAACTGCAAAACATAATCAACGCACAGGCTGAAGCCGCGAATCTTGGTCATAGCCAAGCAATGTCGGCAATCATCGAGGCTCAAGAAGAGCAGAGCAAAATCACGCAAAGGTTCAAGGCTTTAGCTCTTTGGGTCGCACTCGCTAACTAAGAAAGGAAAATCATGGAAGGATACAACGGTTGGAAAAATTGGGCAACTTGGAATGTCGCCCTTTGGCTAGGAAACGACGAAGGCTTATATAGGCTTTCCCGTAGGTTCGTGAGTTACAAAGATCTTGCGAATGCTCTTGAGGAAGAGGGCACTCTCAGCACTCCTGACGGAGCAAGCTACAAGGATGACGACCTTGACACCTACGCCCTTGATGAATGGCTTATGGACGAATAGTCCATAAGTCATTGAATATCAGCGACTTACAGCAGAGTCGCCGCAGCCATTTTGCTGTAAACCCTTGATTATGAGCGACTTATATCAAAAGTCGTACTGATCGTGGTAGCCGTAGTCAATGTCCTCGCACTCCTGAAAGTCGAAGAGTGCAACCTTGTCCTGCAGGTCGCCCATTTCGTTGCGGATTGCAACGCGATCAGCAGAAGTGAGAACGGAGTCCGCGAGGACTTCGCGGAGGAGAGAGATCTTGTTAAGCATTTCTGTTTTAGTCATAATAGTAATCTAGCAAAGAAAAAAACTAATTGCAAGCTTTTTCGTAAATAATTATGTCTTGATGTAGACCTTTAGAGTGCAAGTCTTTTACTGATTTTACGATCCATTTCATGCCGTGGATTTCTTCGACATTTTGCAAGCTCGCAAGCATGTAGGCTTTCGTGCGTCCCGCATGCATATGTCGTCCAATTTCGTTGTTGATGTCTTTTAGTTGGGACTTGCTTAGATTATCGTATGCAACAAACTCTTCTTTCTTTGGTTCGTATGGCTTTTGTTCCAGCAATGATAATTTCGTTAATAAAAATTTAAGCTCTGCCTTTAATAATTCGTTTTCTGCTTGTATTAGTGTATCGTTCATAATGGTAAACTAGCAGAGCGGGAACTTAATTGCAAGCTTTTTTTAATGTTTTTTTCTTTTTGTTGTAAATCATTGAATATCAAGAGTTTACGACAGAAGGCCCGCGCGGGTTGTGCTGTAAGTCGTTGAATATTAACGATTTACAAAAACTTTAAGCTTTTAATTTTGACAGCAAAAACCCGTCGAAAGGACGGGTATTTGGCGAATTTCTATTTGTTATTTAGTGATTTCCTATTTCTCTTTTATTCTTTCCATATCATGTAAAATACAAAAACCCAAGGCGAGAACATCATCAATTCAAGAATCATAATAAACTCCTTTCATCTCATCAGACAGACCAATTTCTTGATCTTCTTCATCAATCTCTTCGGCAGATTCATTGTGATCGAATAATGAAATTTCATCTTCCAAATCAGATTCCTGAACATCAAGTAAACCATGTTCACCGAAAATCTTTTCGGTTTTAACATCTGCAACGAAATTGTCGATTGCTTCGTTAGATTGGAAAGCATTTGATGCTTTCACTGCGTTAGCGATAATTGCGATTCTTTGTTCTTCTGTCATAATTTTATTCTCCTAATCCTAGTTCTTTTATCATAAGTTTTTGCTTTTTTGTGATCTCATTGTATGCTTCAGACCTAAACATTGCCTCTTCTTCTCTGATCTGCTTGTCAACGATCTCCCTTGCTTCCTTTAGTTCGATACCTGCACAAACTAGATTAAGGATGGCATTATGTCGATCAATCTTATGGTCTTTTCGGATATCTTTCCAGATTTCTTTCATGCCAGCAGATTCAGCTTTTGCTTTGAGATAGGCTTTGCGAATTTGTTTTTCTTGTTCTGTCATAATAGTAATGTAGTTTAATGTGTTTTGTTTGTCAAATTAAAAGCCAAAATCTTCTCTCTCAAATTGTCTTACTTCATTGCGATTATCAGGATCAATAAATTTATCAGTTTCTTTGCTTCCTGCCCACAAGTTTTCATCAAAGTAGACTGCCCAACCTTCGTCAAATAAATCATCATACTTTTCCTCGTAATCTTGTAGGCTAGTTATGCCCAGGCTAGTTGCCGAAACTCTTTCGTCTGTGTCATCTTGATATAATTCTAACTTTTCAATAGAATCAATTTTATATATAGTTTGCTCTTTTATGAATAATGCTTTTTTGCTCATAGTAGTAATGTAGTTTGGTTGGAATTAATAGTCAAGTCCTAAATCTCTTCTCCACTCTGCTTTGTCTTCTTTTAATTCGTCAACCCAAACACTTCCTTCGGATTGAGCTTTTTCCATTAAGATAGATACTTGGGCAGGAGATTGCCAACCGACAACATCGTCAGAAGGAGAAAGAGGAATCATTCCGTTCTTGTCAAAGATTGCAACTTCGTACAAATCTTCTTCCACACTTCCATATAATCCTTTGTGGTCATCTAATCCTGCGACAACAGAAATTTCTAGTCCGTTGCCAAAATTAAGTCTTGCTTGAACTGCATCATCAGCACCACGATGTGGTTTAAAATCAAGATCGTCAAAGTCTAGCATTGAAGGTTGTGGTTGAAATTGTGAGATGTAGTTTGGTATGTCGTAGTTAATCATATATAAACACATTAAAACTTTTTGTCAATTAATGCAAGAAAAAAGTGAAGTTTTTTTCATTTTGTTGTAAGTTGTTGGTTATTAGGCATTTGTGGCACAACGCCCGCGCGCGGCCTGCCGTAAGTCGTTGGCTATCAGTGACTTAGGTTAATAGCCTAACCAATTGAGAACTGCCTGGGCTGAATAAGTTGGCTTGTCTCCCATGTCCTTAAAAAATTCATCAAAGTCAAGGCAATTATGGTCTCTTAATTCTTGCAACGCTCTTTTTTTAGTGATAGTTAAATCTTCGGCTGATTCGTAATAGTCCATGTTCTTAATGTAGCATTAATGAGCTAAGTATGCAATACCTTTTTTGCATCCCTTGATGAAGCATAAGTTGCAATTATGAGCTTGGCAAGTTGCAAGAATCTTGCCGTCCTCGCCCTTAACATAAGTTGCGGGGCAAACAAAATGTCCGTCTTGCTCTGCTTTCTCTTTTGAGCTATAGACGGAAGTTCCCGCATCTAATCCGTCAATTTGTGGAGCGGGTTCGTCTACATATAAAGCACTTGGCTTTAAGCAAACATTCTTTAAACTTGCGAGCTTGCGAAGTGAAGGCAATTGACTATCCCTTGCCCACTCACGAGTTGGAAACCAAAAGCGAATTGTCGGGAAACTTTCGCAAATACGAACCCATGCGGAAATGTACTTTGGGGAAAACAAATCGCCTGAATCATGAACACGGAATAAATCGGTGTTGGTCTTTTTAAGTTTTTTCTTGTTGCCGTGCTTGTCAAAATACTTTGCGGTAATTTGCTTGGTCATCTCATTCACAAAAGTGTCTCCGTTGTCTTGGTGCAAAGACTTTGTAATAAGATCCGCCTTGCCTTGCAAACTTGCTTTGACATTGGCAAACATATAGAAACCTTTGCAAGCATAGCAAGAATCGCAAATAAACTTTTTGGCTTTGTCTTTAATCTTTGCCATGAGTTGAGCCGCGGGGCAATACTTAAAAGCAGGAATGTTGAAACTATAGCAAGGCATCTTGCTTGGATTGGATAGTAAGTTAATCATATAAAAAATATAGTTTAATTGTTTTGGAATTGCAAGCTTTAAAGCACTAAATCTTCAAAAAAATCAGGCTCTAGACCGAACTCACTTGAGAAGGAATCTTCCCACTCAAAAAGGCTTCCACCTTGTCCAACATCCATCCACATTTCGGAAGTAAATGCAGTAACTTGATCCTCCGCCTCTTCACGGGAAAGTCCGTCGCGGGTCATTAAGATTTCAATTATTCGTTTCATAAGTATACTATCGCAAAAAAGAGTACTGAACGCAAGAAAAAAGTAAATTAAATTGCATTTTGTTGTAAGTCATTGAATAACAAGCATTTACAGCACAGCTGCCCCGCCGCCCGTGCCATAAGTCGTTGAATATCAGCAACTTATGTAATTTTTGGGGTCAATAAAAAACCCCCCTCGAATGAGGGGGGCTTTAACGATATGACAAACCACTATTTAAACTGATACCAATTCATTTTCGATAACCTCAACATCTACAACATTTGGAACATGGTTGTCAATGTCAAAATCGACAACGCTATCGAGAACAGAATGAAGAGCATCTGAACGATTTGGCAACGCTACAAGATTGCCTTTGTAAATTTCTGTGAATGCATTGTAAAGAGAATTTACATTGCGGTCACGAAACTCAAGATGGTCACTAGATGCCCATTGATCCGCAACATCAAGAATTTTTGACTTAGGCAAAGCACCTGCACGAACCGCTTTGATGATAAGGTCATGAGCGTAAACATTACCAATTGAACGGTTTTTGTAAGCCTCGATCCTTTGATCTTGACCATGCCAAAAGTTGAAAAGTTTGCCGATTGCTCGGTTGATGGTTGTATCAAGATCATTCAAGATGTTACGAGTATGTCTGCGAGCAAGTTTGATTGTATTAGTAAAAATCAAGTTGTCACAAACAAAAGGAGCATCCCCTGCACAAAGTCCTGCAGGAAATGTTTTGTCGTGAGAGTTGCGAATCCCTACAACGCAACCGCGATCTGATGCCTCGCGGTTAGGATGATCAACGGCAAACAAACCGAAGTAATGTTGATTGCCTCTCGCGAGAGAATGCACTTCGTCTTGAATGGTGAACCCATTCTGATTAAGAAAGCCCTTTGTGCGATCAACCACTTCGTGGTGAGCAATAGGCTGATAAGAAACGGCTCGCTCGCCATTGGCGTTTTCTTTTTTGCGGTACTCTTTAGGTGGAGTAGGAACTGCTACAACTTGCTCGAAATCGACAAGCGAACGATTGCCTCCGCAAATGTGAAGGTTGACTTTAGGTGATGTGGATTGTGTGTTTTCGTTATTCATAGTTTTTATAATATAGATGTGATGTTTTTTGTCAATACTTAATTTAAAGAATTAGGGTTTTTTTCATATCCTTGTTCTTGAAGCTGATAATATGCCTCGGCTTGGCTTGCTATGTCTTTGAATGCAATGCCTATGAGTGCGACTGTCTCTAAATCGTCTTGATCTAATTTTTTAGTTTCAGGAAGAATGAATTTTTTAAATAAGAAATCCATGCCTTCTGCCATGACATCTTCAAAATTTGGTCTTTCGGGTGATTGGAATTCGGGATTAATGTTCATACTAATTGCTCCTTATGTTTGAGTTTTCTGTGTAATGTTTTGTTTTTTAGTTTGTGTGGGCGAGCCTTTGTGAAAAGGATCGGTTTTCTTATCTTTATCTCTCTCGCTTTCATATATACATACTAAGCTAGTTTTCTAATTAACACAAGAAAAAAATGAATTAATTTTCACTTTGTCGTAAGTCGTTGAACTTCAAGGGTTTATGGCACAACGGCCCCGCGCGATTTGCTGCAAGTCATTGACAGTAAGTAACTTATGAAATATTGTTGAGTAATAAAAAACCCCCCTCATTCGAGGGGGGCTATAGCGACAACCAAAATTATTGATTAAATTTTCTTTTCGATTCTATTTAATCGATATAAGGCACGATCATGTTTGCGTTTAGTGTCGAAATAGTCTTTCGAATTTTCTCCATAAATTTCACGCACAGCTAATTGATGACCTAATTCACGAACTTCAGCTGCAAGCCACATTGCAAGCTTGG
>Ga0208428_1000884_pt1 | contig 13071 bp, 13 predicted proteins | sample DEB08_DNA_11_FD_184535 | JGI IMG/M metagenome (GOLD analysis project Ga0208428, IMG submission 184535) | Aqueous microbial communities from the Delaware River and Bay under freshwater to marine salinity gradient to study organic matter... | ecosystem: Environmental > Aquatic > Marine > Coastal ... | reverse complement strand
AGGGTTTTCCCAAGTCAACCATGACAAATCTTTAGGGTATTGTTGTTTTGAGAGACAGTCATGCCGATGCACTTGGGGAATTTTAACAATGGTCGATTTTTAATCGACTAACCGTTAGCTGGTAAGCTAACAGGGGGCCGTAGATTGTGACTGATAGCAGAGCATTACCATATAGCGAAGTTGTCGCAAAGAAGATCCGTGAGGGTATTCGTAACGGTGTGTCGATGAAAGACATTATGGGGTCGATACAGAAGTATCAGAATGCCCCACGTTCTACGAATACTCTCTATAAGATCTATGGACAGATGATCTCAGAAGAACGTGCTGAGATTATAGGTCAGGTTGGTGCTATTGTTGTTCAACAGGCACTTGATGGCGATTTTAAAGCTGCTGAGTTTTATCTACGGTCTAAGGGTGGTTGGTCTCCTACTCAAACTATTAATGAGGTTGAGCAGTCTGAAGACCCCGATCTTGATGAGGGTGCGATAAACACTTTGATGTCGTTGCTTGGAAAAAATGAAGATAACGACTAGTAGGCAACAGCCTACGTCTCGTCAGATTGCTCTGACAGCGGGAGATCTTAGGTCACTACCACCCGAAAAACTACAACAGGTACTTTCTGAACTAGGGCAGAATAAAGCTGAGGAGCTTAGGTATCTGTGGCCTTTCTGGGCTAGACAAGAACAGCTAGAGCCAGAAGGTGATTGGAATGTCTGGATAGCTCTTGCTGGTCGTGGTTGGGGAAAGACTAGGGCTGGCGTTGAGTGGGTTAGAGAGCAAGTTAAATCTGGTAAGAAACGTATCGCTGCTGTTGCTCCTACAAACTCAGATATTAGAAGGGTTATGGTAGAGGGTGAGTCTGGTTTCCTTAATGTTTGTTGGAAGGGTGACAAGACACACAGAGGCGGTAAGATGGGGTTTCCTGTTTGGTCGCCTACCAATAGAACCTTAACGTGGGAGAATGGAGCTAAAGTAGAGTTCTATTCTGCAGAAGACCCAGAGCGTTTACGTGGACCACAGTTTCATGCAGCTTGGGCAGATGAGGTTGCAGCTTGGCGTAACCAGCAAGATGTTTGGGATATGCTACAATTTACCTTACGTCTTGGTCGTAAACCAAGGGTGATGGTAACAACTACACCAAAGCCCACCAAATTGATGAGGGGCTTAATTGCTTCTCCTGATAGCTACATTACCAGAGGATCTACCTTTGATAACGTAGACAACTTGGCAAAGCCATTCCTTGATACAGTTAGAAAAGAATATGAAGGAACAAGGTTAGGGCGACAGGAACTTTATGCTGAGATATTGGAAGAAGCTGATGGCGCACTCTGGACAACAGAAATGCTTGACGAGTGTACCATTGAAAGAAGTGAAGTACCAGAACTCAATCGTATTGTTGTTGCTGTAGACCCTGCTGTAACAGCTAAGACAGAATCTGACATGACTGGTATTATTGTTGCTGGTGTAGATGTAAACGGGATTGGATACGTACTTGAAGATGCCACGGACAGATTTAGCCCTCAACAATGGGCAGCGAAGGCTATCTCGTTGTACAGGGAGTATAGTGCGGATCGTATTGTTGCCGAAAGGAACCAAGGCGGTGAAATGGTCCGTAGGACACTTGAAGCAGAAGATGAAACAGTTCCTATTCGCCTTGTACATGCTAGTCGAGGAAAAATGGCTAGGGCTGAACCTATATCTGCACTCTATGAAAAACATAAAGTCAAGCATGTTAAAGGTCTTGACGAGTTGGAAACGCAAATGAGAACTTGGGAGCCTTTAGGTTCTCTGGGATCTCCCGATAGGTTAGACGCTTGCGTGTGGGCATTGACCGACCTAATGCACCACGGTAATCCAACCCCTACCTTAAGACTTGCTTACTCTAGCGCAAAAGGTTTAGTGGCCTAAATGAAGAAGATTAGTGAACAGCTAGGTAAACTAGAGTTAGGCCAAGGTGGGGAACAGACCCGCAATGGTACTATTCGTGCAGATGAGTTTCTGCAAGAGATCAAAGGTAAGAAGGCTATCAATAAGTTTCGTGAGATGCGAGACAATGATAGCACTATTGGCGCAATTATGTACGCCACAGAGCAGGTTCTACGTGATGTAGATTATTATGTTGAACCAGCTAAAGATACAGCAGCAGGTAGAAAAGAAGCAGAGTTTGTCGAAGGTGTCCTAAAGGACATGGAACATTCTCTTGATGATCATATTGCAGAAGCCCTTTCGCATTTGACGTTTGGGTTTTCTTTGTTTGAGGTGGTCTATAAACGTAGACGTGGACCTAGAACAGAAGACCCTAAATCTTACAGCAGATATTCTGATGGTAGGATAGGCGTAAGGAAGCTGGCTTCTAGGGCGCAGTGGACCATAGAAGAGTTTGATGTTGATAAAACAACAGGGGATGTATTAGGTGTAAAGCAAGAGCAGAACTACGGTCTTAAAACTACCTATATTCCAATTAATAAGTTGTTGCACTATAAAACAACAAGTATAAATAATGACCCTTCTGGTCGTTCTATCTTACGGAACGCTTATACTTCATATCAGTACCTAAAGAACTTTCAGAGTGTGGAAGCCATAGCTGTTGAGAGAGAGCTTCATGGTGTTCCTATTGGAAGGATTGCTGCAGAGTATCTTTCTCCTGATGCAACTGCTGATCAAGTATCAGTACGTGGTCAGATGGAGAAGATCCTAAGAGACCTTAAGTTCAATGAGCAAGGCTATGCTTTGTTGCCCTCTGATGTATATAGAGATATAGATGGAAAACCAACCAACCAAAGGATTGTCGATATTGAGCTTATTACAAGTAATGGCTCTCGCAACATTGATATCAATCCTATCATCAGCCGCTATCAGCACGATATTGCTAGGAGCGTTATGGCTGAGTTCTTGATGTTGGGTGCAGGGGCGAATGGCTCTTATGCGTTAAGCAAATCTAAAACTGACTTATTCCTACGCTCTATGGAAAGCTATATTAATTCTATTTTTGATGTACTGAATAAGCAGTTAGTTGAACCACTTTGGCATATCAACGGTCTTAACTTTGACCTCATGCCAAAGATATGTGCAGGTGATGTAGCGCCACATGACCTGAGAGAACTTGGTAGTTACCTACGTAACTTGAATGGCGCTAACATAGACCTGAGTGATCAGGATGACATTGTAAATGCTCTGTTAGCTAATGCGGAGCTACCACCAAAGAAAAGTGAGTAAACAAAATGGCAAGTTTTACGAAAGTAAATGACTTCGTGGTCAATTTAGCTAACGCTATGGACCTCGACAGTGACACGCTAAAGGTTGCGTTGTCAAACACAGACCCAACTGCAGGTACAGATGCTACAGCAGATGGTAATGGTGTTTTAGCAAACATCACAGAAATTGCGTACACCAACATAGGTGGTTCAGCACCCACCTTGGCAAACGTAACATCTACACAAACAAGTGGCACATACAAACTATCAGCAGATGACCTTACAATCACGGCATCTGGTGGATCTGCAGCAGCATTTAGATATGTCGTTATTTATAACGATACGCCTACCTCTCCTGCTGATCCTATCATTGGCTACTATGACTATGGCTCAAGCCTTACACTGAACGATGGTGACACCTTCACTATCGACATTGGAACCAACGGTATCCTTACTCTTACTTAAGGGGTAGATCATGGCGCTTGTTGTCGCTGATCGCGTACAAGAGACCACAACCACAACTGGAACTGGAACCTATACTCTTGCGGGTGCTAAAGCTGGGTTCCAGTCCTTTGCGGCTGTGGGCGATGGTAATACGACTTACTATGCCTGTACTGATGGTACAGACTATGAAGTTGGTATTGGTACTTATACTGCGACAGGGACAACGCTCGCCAGAACTACAATTATCGAAAGCTCTAATAGTGATCTTGCTGTAAGTTGGGGCGCTGGTAGTAAGGATATTTTCGTTACCTTGCCAGCGTCTAAGGCAACTTTACTTGATGCTTCTGGTGATTTTACACTTGTTGGCGATGCTTACAACGTTACTTGGGATAAATCGACGGATGACTTGAAGTTTCCTGCTGGTGCAGCGGCGGAATTTGGTGACAATGGTGATCTACGAATTTTTGTTGGCGGCGATGGTCACTCATATATTTCCGAAAGTCAGTCTGGTAATTTGAGAATAATGGGTGCGGATATACGCATTCAAAGTCCAATCGGAGAAGATATTATTAGCGGCGTCAACAATGGCGCTGTTTCTTTGATGTATAATGGTAGCACCAAGGTTGCAACGACGAATACGGGTGCTAGTATAACAGGCAATATCACAGTCACAGGAACCGTTGATGGTGTTGATATTGCTACCAACATCCCTGCTTCTCTGGGGACCGCTGGACAGGTGCTCACAGTAAACGCTGGTGCCACGGCTGGCGAATGGGCAGATGCGGCTGGTGGTGGTGCAGACCTTTATGCTGCTAATGAGAGCAGTCCTGCAGCACAGCCAAGTGCTACTGGTACGAATGCAATAGCTATTGGGGATAGCACAACATCTAGCGGGACCAGCAGTGTAGCGATTGGTTTTGGGGCAGATGCTAGTAATACTCATAATATAGCTATTGGTTATAATTCAGAGGCAAGCACAGGTACTTATAACTTTGCCTTTGGTTCTGGTGCAACAGCAAACGCATCTTATTATGCTACAGCAATTGGTCAAACAGCAGGTGGGCTTGGTTCACAGGCAGGGGCCAATGGTTCATTTGCTGCGGCTGGCGGTGTCACTGCAACAGGTAATAACGCAATAGCAATGGGTTCTTCTTATGCGTCTGGTACAACAAGTTTTGCGGCAGCTATAAGTAATAGAACTTCTAGCTACGGTGCTACTGGCGCTAACAGTGTTGCTATTGGCCCATTCGCCAAGGCCACAGGAACAGAAGCCATAGCTCTGAGTGGTGGTTATGCACAAGGTGTAAAGTCAATCTCAATCGGCTCAAGCAGCCATGCTACAAGTACATATGGATGCGCCGTCGGTTATGATACAACAGCCGTTGGATCAGCTTTGGCTTTGGGTACTACTGCAAATGCACAGGCTGCTTATTCAACAGCTATTCATAGGTCAAAAGCAGAACAGCAAGGAAAAATAGCATTTTCTGGGATTTTCTTTGGTACAATAGGTGATGCTCAAGGCGGCTCATTTGTTTTAGTCGCAGACACTACAGATGCAACCGCAACTGTTTTGACAAGCAACAATGGCACGGCGTCATCTACCAACCAAATCGTAGCAGCAAGTGATACTTGCATTACCTTTGACGGTACAATCACTGCTATGCAGAACGGCGCACAAGCCTATGCTTCGTGGAGAATAGAGGGCTTGCTGGTCAATGACGGTGGCACAACCACACTCGCCAATAGTGCCACAACAGTAATTTCAAATACAGATGGGTGGGGCATGGCTCTCTCAGCAGATAATACAAACAATGCCCTTGCTATCACTTGTACAGGTGAAGCTGCACACAATATCCGCTGGGTGGCAAACATCCGAACCAGCGAAGTTACTTACGCCTAAAGGAGAAACTAACAATGGCTATACGGCATAATATTGCAGAAGCTAACAGCCAATATGGTATCGCCTTTAATGGGGCATACTATCGTATTGTAACAGCGGCTGTGACCCGCGAGCGCGACTCTGACACTAAGTTTATGGTAATGATTGATCTCAGTGCATATGCTACATCAACGCCCACTGATGATACCCGTGAGGTAGACTTCAAGCGGTACAGCGCAAACCTAGATGATGTTGAAGCATCTTCTGGCGATGCTTTCCTAGACAAGTGCTATGCTTGGGTAATGACCCAAGACGATATGGATGGATCAACGGCGGTATAAACTATGTCAATTACCATCAATCATCAAACTAATGACATCTCAGCAACAAGCGGTTCAGTCACGATTGGTGGGGCTGCGATTGCGGCTGTCTCTTTAGCAGAACAAGAGTTCACGGCGACCTCTGGTCAAACAGTTTTCACGGTAACTGGTGGAATAACGAATGCTGATAACGTCAGTGTTTATCTTAATGGCGCAAAATTGTTCTCGACTGATGTTACTATTTCTGCCGCTTCAAACACCGTTACACTTGCGACAGGCGCAACAACTGGTGATTTGATTACAGTTACAGAGGTGGCTGGCGCTGCTTCTGGTGGTGGTGGAAGTGGCTCTGGTGTCACGACTTATGCAGATAAGACTACTATTGATGCCGTAAGCAGTCCATCAGAAGGCGACTTAGCTTACGATTTGGCGGCAGATCAGTTGTACATTCGCACGACTTCCGCGTGGAAACGGGTCAGTATTGGCGTCGATGAAAGTCCTGTCATTACTACTGAACCTCCAACTTCGCACGATTTAAATAATGATGGATCAACTTCTACGGTGACGATGGTAGCGTATGATCCAGAGGGATTCGGTATTACTTACGGGATTGCGTATCCAACCACGAACAATGCTTTGCCTAATCAATTGGTTTCAGCAACTTCGATCAACCAAAGCACGGGTGTTTATACTTTTGATCCGTCAACAGATACTGCTGATGTTGGGAATGTAAAAGTACGTTTAAGTGCCTCTGACGGAATTTCAACTACAACCCGTTTTGTCACTCTTAACCTTTCACTTGTTCAAGGGTGGATGCTTGGAAGCGCTTCCTATGACAGTGTAAGTTATAGTGTTTCTAGCCAAGAAGTTAATCCTACAGCGCTAGACTTATCTCCCGATGGGACTGTTATGATAGTCACAGGTGAAACCTCAGATAGCTTCCAATTTTATACACTATCTACGGCTTTTGATGTTAGCACTGCAAGCCATGCTGGTTCTGTAGCCACTGGTCATTCACGGGCTAACGGAGCAAGGTTTGGTGATAGTGGAAATCAAGTTTATGCTGTCGATAGAATACAAGGTACTGTTCGAAGCATACCTCTTAGTACAGCGTATGATTACTCCTCCGCAGGTACAGCAACTGCCAGCACTCTTTTAGGGACTTTGAGCAGCAATGCCAACACAGCTTCGCTTGGTCTGGCTTTTAAGACAGATGGCACTAAAATGTACACTATTCAAAATGGAACTGTATACGAGTACGGTTTATCTACCGCATGGGATATTAGCACTTTATCTTATACAACTTCTTTTTCAACGATCTCGCAAGACGGTAATAGCCAAGAGATTGATTTTTCCTCTGATGGTACAAAAATGTTTTACTTGGGAGGCACATCAAATATAATATACCAATACGATCTTTCTACAGCGTGGGATGTATCAACCGCTTCGTATTCTAACACCTCATTTTCAGTAAACTCTCAAGATATTTATGCTAGAGGTATTTGTTTCGGAGACAGTGGTAAGACCATGTATATGGTGGGAGTAAACAGCGACACAGTTTATCAATATTCAACAGAGGCATAAAGAATGACCAAGAGCAGAGATTTAGGTGATTTAGCTAACGGAACTTTCACTGGTGACATTGATGTCACGGGCAGTGTATATGCCTCAACAAACATTGGTAAAGACAGCGGTGACTACATTACGTTCACTACAGACACCCAGATGGATGTGTATATAAACGGATCAAATGAGTTTCGTTTTGAAGCAGATGGAGATTTCCATGCGGATGGAAACATTGTGGCTTACAGCACAACGGTTGCTTCTGACGCTGGGTTAAAGCAAAATTTCGAACCAGTTGCAGGTCTGCAAAGTGTCATGGCTCTGAATGGTGTTTCATTCGATTGGAAGCGTGATGGCACGAAAAGCGCTGGCGTCATTGCCCAAGATGTTCAAAAGGTTTTGCCGCAAGCGGTTTCTACAGTAAAACGCATGGATGGTTCTACCCACCTTTCAGTAAATTACAATGCTTTGACCTCAATTCTTATCGAAGCAATCAAAGATTTGAAGACTGAAATTGAGGTATTGAAAAATGCCTCTGCCAAGTAGTGGTCAAATTGATCTCAATGCAATGCACGTTGAAGCTGGTGGAACCACAGGCACGGAAGCAACTATTAATGATAGTGACATTCGGGGCTTAATCAGCAAGGCCGATGGTGCTCAAATGGCTTTCAATGAATGGTACGGAGCATCTGCTCTTGTTACTATAACTGCTCAAATCAGCGGTACTTCAACTAGCACAACAGTTACACTGCCGACTTTTTCTGCTGGAGATATTGCCATAGCAACAATACAAGCTGTAGCTGAAGACAGCAGCAATACGGCTTCATTCACTGTTAATACACCTAGTGGGTGGACCCAAGCAGCAGCTTCTCAAAGGAGTGTGGTGGGGCCGTATACAAAAGGCACCCTTTTTGTGCATACTGGTCTAAAAGTTTGTTATAAAGTTTTGACGGCAGGCGATACAACTTTTACAAATAGTACAACTGGGACTCCTACTGCTGGTTTAGGATTTAGAACAACGGTTCAAATTTATCGACCATCTACTTCTTCTCCAACTGTTACACTTAATGATGTGAGTACAGCAAGCAGCAATACTATAAACGCATCTGCCGCATCTTCTAGTGTAATTATGTTTGCTGCAACAGCGGGTTCTAGCTCAACACACACATGGGGAAGTGGGCCGACATACAACACTGAGTTAAGTCAGACACTTAGAGTTGCTCGATACGTGCGAGGAAGCAGTCATTTCCAAAGTACAGCAACACCTAGTGATGTTTCTTGGTCTAGCACCACTAGCTCAGATAATCGCTATGTCTCTGGATACTTGGAGGTGACGTGATGGTCGATATTGTAACGGGTCGATTACTTGATCATAGTTTGTACGAAAAAGTTTGTGAATTTGTTTGTAGTCAAGGTGTCCATAGCAGTGAAACTGTTGGAAGATTTGCAGAGCAAAATGCGTGTTTTGCCGCAGGGCTGGATGGTGACACTGTTGTTGGAACGAGCCTTAATTTTTCCAACGCAAACACTCAGTATCTTGAAGATAAAATCGGGACGTATTTAAGTAACAACGGCATAACTCTTTCAGAATGTGTTTCACCTGTCGGAGTTTTTGTAAACCCTGATTATCGGGATCAAGGCTTAGGCGATAAATTGTCTGTAGCCAAATCGCAGTTTAGCATTAACGATGGTTACATCTACACGGTGCTTTGGGGCTATGAAAGCCAAGCTATATTTGATTACTCAACAAGGATTGGAAATCTGATTGACACTGGCGTGGACGACATGTACAATTACAGAATTTATTTAAGACGTTTGACTGATGTTGTTTCGGCGTTAAGTGAGGGGTAACTAGATGTTTGGCTTACATCCTATAGCGGCTGCTCCGTTCGCAGATGCGGGTGTAACGTCTGTTCAATATAGTATGACTGCCGATGCGGGTAGTTTTGCTATCACAGGTCAAGCGGTAGATTTAAATGTAGGTAGAAAACTTACTGCTGATGCTGGCTCTTTCGCTCTTACAGGCCAAGATGTAAATTTTGTTAAGGCTCTGTTGGTTTCAGCTAGTGGTTCTTTTTCGCTCACTGGTCAGACTGTTGATTTATTCAAAGCCCTTAATATTGCCGCTGATAATGGTAGCTTCACTTTAACTGGACAAGATGTTAATCTAGTCAAAGCGGTTAAGATGTCTGCTGATAGTGGCAGCTTCAGTTTGAGTGGACAGACTGTTGATTTAAATCTTGGCAAGGTTCTATCTGTTGACGCTGGATCATTTACCACTACAGGTCAAGATGTAACATTTAATAAAGCCCTTAACCTTTCTATTACGTCAGGTACATTTACATTAAGTCTGCAAGGCGCTGCAAAACTTATTACTGAAGTTACTCCAAGCGGCAGCTTTACAGTTACAGGTCAAGACGTAAGCCTTATCAAAGGCAAAAGCATTTCACTAAACAATGGTGGCTTTAGCCTTAGCGGTCAGGATGTTGGTCTTAAAAACGCCGTTGTTCTTACTGTTGATAGTGGTTCATTTACATCTACTGGACAAGACGTTGGTCTACTCAGAGGCGTCAACTTTAGTGTAGACGCTGGTTTCTTTACTCTTACTGGTCAAGACGTATCCTTTGCATCTAATAAAGTTCTAACCGCAAACAACGGTGGATTTACATTAAGTGGACAGGATGTAAACCTCAACAGAGGCATAAACTTTGTTGCTGATAGTGGTTCATTCTCAACCACAGGCCAAGATGTAACCCTTGTTAAGAGTGTAAATCTTACCGTTGATGCTGGCAGCTTTGCTCTATCTGGTCAGGCTGTTGATTTCCTAGAAGGCAGAGTCCTAGCTGCAAATAACGGTGGCTTTACTCTAAGTGGTCAGGATGCAACCTTAAACAAGGCGCTGAATGTATCTCTGGACGCAGGTACATTTACTCTTACGGGACAAGACGCTACCCTTAATAAAACAGTAAACCTTAGTGTAGATAGTGGCTCCTTCACCCTTGCTGGTCAAGCTGTAGGTTTCGTAGAGGGCAGAGTCCTTACCGCCAACAATGGTGGTTTCACACTTAGCGGTCAAGATGTCGATCTAAATAAAGGTATAAACCTTTCTGTTGATGCTGGCTCTTTCGCTCTTACAGGACAAGACGTTACACTCAAGAAAGCTGTAAACCTTAGTGTAGATGTAGGTAGCTTTACTCTTGCTGGTCAGGACGTAAGTTTTGAGCAGGGCAAAGCCCTAGCTGCAAACAACGGTGGTTTCACACTTAGCGGTCAAGACGTAGGTCTTACCAAAGCAATCAACCTTTCAGTAGATGCTGGATCGTTTGCTTCTACGGGTCAGGACGTAAATCTTAATAAGGGTATAAATCTTGCCATCAATGCTGGCGGCTTCATTCTTAGTGGTCAAGCTGTAGGTTTCGTAGAGGGTAAAGTTCTTACTGCAAACAACGGTAGCTTCACCCTAAGTGGTCAAGATGTCGATCTAAATAAAGATGTAAATCTTTCTGTCGATGCTGGTTCATTTGCTTCTACGGGCCAAGACGTAACGCTCAAGAAAACTGTAAATGTATCAGCAGAGGCTGGTAGCTTTACTCTGACGGGCAATGAGATCGACTTCGGCATTGGCGAGAGTTTTGCTGCTGGAGCGTTTACCTTAACTGGTCAGGCTGCAAACCTAAATAAAGCAGTCAAACTTACAGCAGATGCAGGTAGCTTCACGCTTTCTGGACAAGATGTTGATCTTGTTAAGGCGCTGAATATTACGGCTGATGCGGGGTCGTTTACTCTCACGGGTCAAGAGATTGACTTTGGCATAGGCGAAAGTTTTGCTGCTGGTTCTTTTGCACTTACAGGACAGGCAGCAAACCTAAACAAAACACTTAATGTAACACTTGATGAGGGCAGCTTCTCTCTTACTGGTCAAGATGTTACGCTCCTCAAAGACTTAAATATCTCTGCCGATAGTGGCGCATTCTCAGTAACTGGACAAGAGATAGATGTTGATATTAGTGAGAGCTTTGAGCAAGGGACGTTCTCTCTTAGTGGTCAAGCGGTTACTTTTGCCAAGGCTGTAAAACTCTCTGTAGACGTAGGTACATTTACTGTAACAGGCTCAGATGTAACCTTCATTGCAGATGTGCCAAGACTAAGGTTCGAAGATCAGAACTACATAAAAGTCTTTACAGTTGCTAACGAGAATAATGTCGTAACCCTTAATCCTTCTTCTAACAGTGTTACACTAGAGGCTGCATAATGCCCTTTTACTTAAAACAGAACGACACTGCTCCTTCTATAAGAGCTACACTCAAAGACGGTAGCGGTAGTGTGATAGACCTTACGGGAGCTAGTGTGCGCTTTCACATGAAAGACCTAGCTGGTACAGTTAAGATTGATACTGCTGCAACTATAATTAGTCCTGCTACAAGCGGAATAGTTCAGTACAACTGGACTGGATCTGATACAGATACTGCAGGAACTTACTATGCAGAGTTTGAAGTTACTTACTCAGATAGTGCTGTAGAGAGTTTCCCTAACGATGGAAACATTGGAATACTTATCACGAAAGAGTTGAACTAATGTCTACTTGGGGTAAGCAATTATTCAAAGATAGCCCACTTTCCATTGCACAGGGTGAAGTAAGTGGTCACTCCTTGCAGCATAAGTTTGGCGCTGTACCTGCGATGTCTCAGAACCAATCTGGAACGGTTTGGGATATTAACGACACAGATTACCCTTGGTCATCCTTTTCCTCTGCTGGCACTTTGTCTGTCCCTGCAGTGAATGCTTCTGACAATGGTAAGAGCTTAGTTATTGAGGGACTAGATGGAAATTATAATGTTTTATCAGAAACTATCACAGTTTCTAGCTCTGGTGCTACAGCAACTACCAATTCTTTCCTACGTGTCTATAGGGCTTATCTGACATCAGGGACTAACGTTGCTGTTATTAATATACAGAAAAGCTCAGTCAATGTAGCACGTATAAATATCGGTAAGGCTCAGACTTTGATGGCTGTATATACAGTTCCAGCAGATTACACTGCATACCTTACACAAGGTACTTCTACCTGTCAGGATGGTGCAGATGCTACAGGTGACATGTTTGTCAGATACTTTGGTCAGGATGCCTTTAGAGTTGGACATTCCTTTGAGGTCTGTGGTGATGGTGGTCAATATTTCTACCCATTCTCTGTACCACTAGCAATCCCAGAGAAGTCTGACATAGACATAAGGGCGACTGTACGTAGTAATAACGCCCGTGTCACTGCAGCCTTTGACATGATCCTAGTAAAGAATAGCGTATTGAGGACATAATGCCAAAAGCAGGTTTAGAGAACAAAATGCGGGAGCATAACGAGAAGTATGGTGACAAAGGTAAAGTCACTATGGCTATGCTCGAACAAGTCTACAACAGAGGAGTAGGTGCATATAGAACAAACCCTGCCTCTGTTAGACCAAATGTAAAGTCACCAGAACAATGGGCTATGGCGCGTGTCAACAACTTCTTACGTACTATTCGCACTGGTCGTTTCCGTAGCGGTAAACATGATACTGATTTACTCCCTGCTAAACACCCCTTGTCAACAAGAAAGAATGACGTGTGGGATGAGAGTGAACTGCCTACCGAAGCAGCCATCAATAAAGCAGACAAACCTTTAAACAAACCCTTTAGG
>Ga0208428_1000883_pt1 | contig 13072 bp, 16 predicted proteins | sample DEB08_DNA_11_FD_184535 | JGI IMG/M metagenome (GOLD analysis project Ga0208428, IMG submission 184535) | Aqueous microbial communities from the Delaware River and Bay under freshwater to marine salinity gradient to study organic matter... | ecosystem: Environmental > Aquatic > Marine > Coastal ... | reverse complement strand
CACACCAGTCAACTAGTTCGCTCAGGTATAAAACATTTAGAGCACTCAAAGTTATGTGGCAATTGATACTCAAATTTTTATACTTTTGCTTCTGAGCAATCAAATGATCAATGTTGCTGTGTACCTTATCCCACTTGCCCAGTGTTCTGACATATTCAAAGGGTTTACCTATGGCATCTATTGATAAGCATATGTTAACGGCAATGAATTCATTGAACCTATCTAATATTTCTTCTCGTAACTTCACTGAACCATTTGTTGTATAGGTCAACCAATATGGATTGTTCTGGCTTATCAAATCTACTACTCTTAGATGCTCAAGATTGATGAAGGGTTCGCCACCTAACAGCTCTACATTTTTCACATGAGACAGATCCTGTTCTAATAATTTGTCATAATCAATTGTAAAACTGTTCCATTTTTCGCCGTGTCTCTCTTCCCATTCCTTTACATGTCCTGTGCTGTTCTGTGGGCCACAGGTTCTGCAGGCAAAATTACATTGCGTTCCTGTATCTACAATAAGATATTTTAATCTTTTCTCTGATGCTTCGTTATCGATATATGCCTGTGTCTTTTGCGATCCTTCGTTGGCCAGTGACTGCTGTCTCATACTAACTGAGCCAGACGCTTCCGCCTTCCAACACACATCACATATAGAATTGCGTACACCAGTCGCAAGGTCATTGACTAGTGTCTTTACCCTGTTGTCTTGATGCATTTGTTCATGACCCTTGAATTGGGGAAGTTGTGCGAAACAGCACATCTTTTTACTACGGTCATCCCATGCGGACGTAGATAAAGAACAATATGTAGATCGATCGATCATATTCTAAAATATTTAAGTGGATCTTTTGTAAAGATTAAACTAGATGGTCTGAACTGTCAGTGAAGGTAAATTGAGGAGTTTGGCTCTTTACCCAACCATCAGCATCTATCAAAGCAGTTTTTCTAGTGTTGTACTGTGCCGCCCAGTCATCCGCTTCTGCTGTACCCGTACCTTTAGTTCCAAAAGCGAAGGTTGTCTTTAATCCTGTGTTACCTACTAATGCCCACTCTAGAACTGTGCAACATTCATCCATCACAGTGAGAGCCTCTGCTGTGAAAAAGTGTGCCTTGGCCGCGTCCACATCCGCAAAAGTTGTCAATGCAGTTGAACCGTCATCGTTCTGAGCAATTATCTTGGTCTGTTTATTATATGTTCCGTATGTGTTGTCTGAGTTTGGCATAATTTATATTACATATTTAGCATTGTTGATATATTTTATTTACCATAATAAACCACATTAAATACGTGCATGGTTATCAAATTTCCTGATAAAAGCAAGACACTCAAAGGACTTTACTGCTTGGCACCATTCGAAACGGCCATGATAAATGAATGGGGCAAGGTGTATATATGTGGCTGTGATGCTTGGCTACCCACTCCGGTCGGCAACATCAATGACGAACCCATTGACGTGATATTGAACAATGCTCTTTCTAACCAGATCAGATCTTCAATCCTTGACCACACCTACACGTTCTGCAACGAGAAAACCTGCAAGGTGATACAAAACAACGAACTCCTGACCAGATCACAACTGGGAGAAAAAGAAGCCGACATAATAGATTGGCAAAAAAAAGACAAGACATCTTCATACAGCATCAGGCGAATATTCTTCGCTGGTGACAGGACCTGCAACCTCAGTTGTCCCAGTTGTAGGACAAAGGTGATCAAGTATTACCAACATGGTGGCAGGGATCAGGAATCCAAGAGGGATCGACTGGTAGATAGATTCGTGAAGAATCTTTTCAGTTCACCAAATCATAAACTGGAGGAGATCGTACTGAGCACCAGTGGAGAGCTCTTTGCCAGTGAGGTGCTGTTACGGGTTTTGGAGCAGGCCAATCTCGAAAACTTCCCAAGGTGCAAACTACATATACAGACCAACGGACTGTTGCTGAAGGACCGATGGCATAGGTTAGGGCAGTGGAAAGACAGGGTCAGCACAGTGAACCTCACAGCGGACGCATCAACCAAAGACGTATATGAGAAACTAAGGCGTGGAGGCAGGTACGAACGTTTACTGGAGAATCTGCAATGGTTCAAGGAAAAGAAGACCAAAGACAACATCAACTTCATAATGAAGATGGTTGTACAGAGAGACAACATCCACCAACTTGAAGATTTCTATGAGTTCGGAAAACGGAATGGTGCTGACGAGGTGCATTATTGTAGGATCACGGATTGGGCTGTGATGTCTCCGGAAACATTTGCCAGTGTTGACATTCTATCTGACAAACACCCGGACCACGAAAGGGCAAACGGAATTTTAGAGGCATTCAAAAGCAAGGGACACCAGGACGCCAAGTTTTTTGGATAGAACACATGAAAGTATCGACCACAAACGAATATGGAAAATTACACTCTGTCATTGTGGGCAGAGCAGAAAACATGTCCTGGCCCATGGACGATCAAGAATTCAACAGAGCCATGTCTAGGTCAACTTATCCCGGCACATTGATCAGAGGACAAGTACCGGAACAAATCATTAAAGAAGCAACAGAAGATCTGAACAAATTATCTGACGAGATGCAAGACAGAGGCATACAAGTTTATAGGCCAACCACGAGTGCACCACACTGGTCCTACTCTGCGAGGGATATCATATTGACTGTTGGAGATCTTGTTATACAGTGTCCAACTCCTTTTACCAGCAGGAAAAACGAACTGCAACTTTTTCCTTTCTTGGAGGACGCAGATTGTAAAATAATCAAAGCACCAGCAGTGATAAACAGCGACGATCCATGCTTTGATGCCGCCAATGTGTTAAAGATGGATGATAAACTTTTGTATTCATTATCACACTCTGCCAACGAAGCAGGTGCTGTGTGGCTCCAGGAGCAGGTTGGCACCAAGTTCGAGGTCATACCATGGAGAGTGGTTAAACACGACATCACTCACATAGATTCTACCTTGCTTTCCTTAAACAAAAACACAATCTTGGTCAATGCATCTAGGGTGCATGAGGATGACTTGCCAGGCTTCATGAAAGACTACGAGAAGATATGGGTGGACGATGTAAGACCCAGAGACTTCGTTGGCTTCCCCTACTCATCTAAATGGATAGGTATGAACGTACTGTCCATTGACCCAGAAACTGTGATAGTTGATAAGATTCAACTGGAGTTGATAGAACAATTACGGTCGCACAATTTCAATGTTATTGGCCTGCCAATGAGACAGTCCAGGACACTTGGTGGAGGTTTTCATTGTGTCACTTGCGATATCGAAAGATATTAGGATATCTACAATCTTTTAAAATCTTCTTTGAAATTTTCAAATAATAAATTTGGTAGATTTTCAAGTGACCGTTGATTGTGTATCATGTCTTCTGCGAGGTCATCCTGGAATCTCTGCCTCTGAGTGTCAGTCAATCTACAATACAGGGCCAACCATTCCATGCTAGACCGCAAGATGTCTGTCCCCTGCGGTGTGATCACCCTGAAATCATAATCTTTCATCAATATCTTGAGTCCATCATCGAGTATATGAAGGGCGGGTATGCCAAAGACCACATTGTAAAGATCCTTTTCACTAATTGAAGCAGGGTCTTCTAGGCATCTGTTTGGCAGTACGAACTCTATGTCCTTGTCTACCATGGCCTTTTCCACGACTGGTAAATTCTTTTCAAAATCAAATCTGTGATGGGGTTCCAACCTCTTGACTTGCAATGGAGAAAGATCTGTGTTGATGCCAAAAAAATTGTTTTCTATATGTGTTTTGGGATATGCAGGATGATAGATCTCGCACTCCTCGTCAAAGCCAAAGGCATAGAGGCTCTGGATGAAACAGGCCCTGTCATATTCATCACCAATCATGCAAAATGCCCGTTTATTGAAATTTTCTACCTTCCTTTTGTATTGGAAGTGTTCTTTGCTATATGCTGATGCCTGTGCGGATGCCTCCATCAGGTATGTGTTGTTTCTCACACAAGATATCCTTGTGGGCATGGCCCAGTTGCTGGGATAGTTTTCAACTATCACTATGCCTGATCGTGTGGTCTGCTCGATGAATCTGTCCCATTCACTTTTTGTAAGCACGTCTTCAAGACGCACGACGCCTTCTGCCTCGAACCATTCTATTGCTTGATCCAATTGTTGCCTGCTCTGTCTAGGGAAGAAGGTCTTGAAATTTCCTAGGCCTTTGATCTGGTCCATGCACCGATCTATTTCCGCGTGCCTAGAGTCCATGTTTGCTTTTACCATAATGCACAACATTATCCGCTTTGGGATATGATCTCCATGGATCAAAAATTATTGTGTTATCGTCTGCTGAAACTTGATCTGTTTCATGCACTCTCACTATTACCTGCACAGGGGTGTCTATGCCATTGACCAGTTGTCCCCCATATTTCAGTACATAGTGTTGAACCAAAAGTGAATATGATCCATCGACCAATGATGTTCCGGGTTTGTAGGAGTCAGAAGAAAACCAAACATTCTTGCCGTGTTCGAGTATCGCCAGGGCCATGGTCTCGGCCTGTCGCTCCCTTGCTGTCATGATGGATTCGAAAAGGTCGTATCCGAGGTCCAGTTCCTTTGCCAGCCAACGCAGAGCGATGTTGTCCCTGGGATGGCATGCCCCTCCATCTCCCATGCCGGCTTTCATGTAGGCCGGACTCACTATCCGTTTGGTGCATTTTGCCAATGCCTGTGTGACTCTGTCCACATCCATGTTGCCCAGTTTGTGTGCGACATCCTGTATCATGTTCACCAATGCTATCTTGTTGCTGATGAAGGTGTTGTAGAATATCTTCATGGATTCAATCTCCTCCCATGTGCCAAACTCTATCCGGGGGTAGTTATCACAAACGGCATTATAGAATGCCTCCAGTTGTTGTGCCTTGTGGGCAGTCTCATACACACCTTTCTTTGTGCCTATCATTATCATCTCAGGATTGATCATGTCGTCAGCAACCGTGCCCATGGCTATCAGATAAGGATTGTACAGCAGTTTGACATTTGTGACCAATGGTGCCAGTTCCCTCCGGATGGTTCCTGGTAACACTGTTGATATCAACACGAGGCTCTGCGTCACTCCCATGTGCCTGTTGCATTTTTGTAATACTTTTTTCACGGCATCGTAATTGAAGTCCTTGACCTCTTTTTGGCTTGTTGGTTCTCTTCCATCGTATCCTTCTTCGTGTGGCGTGGGGGTGGCCACGAATACAATGTCCCTGTCCCTGACCAGGTCTTCGATTGATTCCCGTATCTCCACAAGGTCACTAGATTTGTGTGCCACGTCATATCCTGCCACATGGAAACCTTTTTTACATATCGCCTCTGCACAGGGCATTCCCAGTTTGCCCAGTCCTATGAATCCTATCTTCTCGCCATATATTATCATGTGGTCGCCAATCCTGTGAGTTGTAGTGTGAAGCGGTCCGTTGATCCAAAATTGCCGGCCCAGTGTTCGACCGTGTTATCCCAAATGAAGTAATCGTTTTTGCTCCAACCCATGATCACTTTGTCCTCGATGCCAAACACATGTCCAGGTTGCCAATCCTCTAGGAAGATGTTGCATCTCATGATGTTGTCATTGGATCCCAACTTGTGATAGTCCTTGTAGAATTTGAAATGATCACAGTGTGGCCTCAACCATTTGCCCGGTTCGAATTTGTAAAAGTTCCAGCCTATGTGTTTCCATGGCAACAGGTGTGTGAAGTCCAACGATGTCTTTCCCTCGTCCATTGATGCGTTGTACATCTTTCCGTAGAGATCTCTATTATTACCTGCCGCGTCATCCACTCTCACAATATAAGGAAGGTCATGGTAATCGATGGTGGTAAATGAGTCAAAGTGTCCTCGTTGGTACATATGTCTAGTTATGGCTCGCTATTGGCTCGCTATTGGATCTTTGGATTTGGAGATTATTTCGAGTAGTCTGGTGTTGGACCACCGTACTTACGGCCCTTGATCCGTTTACCACTGACCTTCATGGTCTTGCCACCGATCTTCTCACTGCGGTTGCCGGTACGTTTCCTCTTGCCCTGTGACTTGCATGATGATATCCACGACGCAGGTAGGTCCTTTGCTGGCCTGCTACAGGCACTGGCCGGTGCTGGTCCTATGTTCTCGTCTGTGTTGTATATCTCGAATATCTTCATCGCATGTGTATTTAACACATCCGTCCTGGTCAAGTTGATCTTGTGCAGAATGTAGCACCCGTAACAAAATGTTATCAGTCTATTAGTTTAAGCATCAGTATAAGCATCAGTATAAGCATTAGTAAGGTTTAGTATAGTTAGGTGTAAGGCCTATAAATACTCGTATGAAGATCGCAGAAATCACCCTAGTGCCAACCAAATCACAAGACACAGGATCTAGTGCCACAATATCTAGTGCCATCAAAGGCGACCAGACACAAGATGTAGTGCCACAAGATATAGTGTCAGAGAACTGGCAAGGCACAATCGAGGAACACCCGGATCATTCGGCCATCGCGGAAGGCGTGAGCCAAATCCTGAGGCGTACCAAAGGCAAGGCACCCAAGCAAGGATTCAGATGCTCATCAGGACCAAGGAAGGGTCGTATCGTGGCAAAGCCAAGCACCTGTTTCATGAAGACAGACCCACAGAAGTCCGCCAAGATCAGGAAGAAGCGTCAGGCCAAGGCCGGCATAGCAGGCAAGAAACTGGCCATGACCAAACGATCAGGAGCAGGATCCAAGAGGTTGCAGGGTGTCCAGATCAAACAGGCCAAGAACAAGGGCAAGTCAGTGGCCAAGAGGGTAGGCGCCAAGGCACCCATCAAATCCAAAATTGTGAAATAAGAACTAGTCCCCTAGTTTTATTCTCCGGCTCTGCCGTTAAATTTTTACTAAGAACCACTTCATCAATATTTCAACGGTGCGGATAAGCCTACAATAAGTAATTTCTATGTTTGAATCAGTCAGGAAACAGTTGCTGGAACAGGTCAGGATCCATGCCCTCAGTCGTACAGCCATAGAAGAGAACCAACAGCGGAACCTGGATCGCGTGAGAGCATCCATGACGGAGCGAGAGCGAGAGTTCTGGAACGAGGATCGTGTGTTCACACCGGAAGACCTTAGGCATGAACAGATCAATTCACCACCGTGGGGTGTTTGGGGAGACAGGACGGCCACTTGGCCCCGTGTCAGTAGCGGCAGTTCCGGCCAACAGAGTTTGAAATTCCCCTACAATTTTGAGCAGGTGCTGAGTGCTGGTATTGGTCCCGCCCGGGCGTTTGATGTAAGGGGCATCACCAGTAAGGATGCGTTGTTCGCCTATGATCCTGGCAGGATGTATTCTGGACACATGACCATCAAGACGGCCTTCGCATTGATACTGCCTGGCCATTTGATTGAGAGCCAGGTGACCACCATGGCTGAAAAGGTTAGACAATGCCTGGACGACCAAGTGACCTTCATATGTGGTGTTCCCAGGAACCTGGAAAAGATGGCCAGGTATGTGATAGAGCACGGCACCCAGATGCCATTAAGGGGTTGTGTCAGCACCGGCTACGCCTTCACGGCAGAGCAACAGGATTTGATAAGGAATGCCTTTCGCTGTGAGATCATTGATTTATATGGTCAGGTGGAATGTGGTAATATCTTTTGGAGTTGCAATCATGGCCAGAGGCATGTTAATATTGATTTAACTATGATAAAAAATAAAGATCATAAGTCGTTTTTCACGGGCCTATCAGTCATGCCCCTGTTCAACTACTACAACGGTGACCGATTGGAATACCACTGGACAGAATCTGCCTGTGGTTGTGGTTCACACCTACCCGTCGTCACTAGATTCGAAACAGGACTGAACAAAAACTATAAAAACAAGGAGTAATATTTTATGAATGTACTATTAACGAGTCTAGCCCTTTTCGTCGTGTTGAACGCGATAGTGGTCTGGACCAGCAAAGCCGCCCCAACCAGAGACGGGTTCTTCGTGGCGGACAGGAAGAGCGGAATGTGGCCAACTGCATTTTCAATCAGTGCCACTTTCTTGTATGCCTTTGGGTGTATCTTCGCCAGTGTCTTTGCCTACGCCAAGGGTTGGGCAGGTGTCACCTGGCTGATGATACCAAATCTGATCGCGGTTGCAAGTGTAGGATTTGTGGGCTATAATCTTTTGAAAGACGACACACTCAAGAAAGGTTTTAACTTTACAGATGTGATCAAGAACAAATATGACAACAAGGTCCTGACCTGGTTTTTTACGATAATGTATCTGATCAGTGCCGTGTACGCCATAACCGCGAACCTCACAGGCGTTGGCATCGTGGCCAACTATCTGGCACCGGACCTGAACTACATCTCAGTCCTGACAGTGATTTCTGTGGTTGTACTGACCTATACCATATTGGGAGGACTGAAAGCAAGTATCAGAACAGACATGGTGCAGATGGTTTTATTACTGTTGGTTGCCGTGGTGGGAACATCGATTGTGGTGGCCAATGTTGGTGGACTCGGAACAGTGATGTCCAATTGGACAGACGCTAAACCAGCCGGACTCTTTGATCCAAGTGTACTTTGGATTCCTGGGATACTGTTGTTGGCACTTTTATCTGGCTCAGCAATGGCAGACAATGGCCTATACCAACGGATATATGCCCTAAACGATAAGACCAAAGTTTTCAAAACATTCTTGATTGGTGGAACATTGATGATCATCGTGATAGGTGGATTGGGACTCATGGCAGGATCTATTTTTTCCACGGACTTGGTACCCAGTAAACCACACCTAGCCGGTACGATGGTTCTTGAACAAGCAGGAGGAGTCTTCTTGTTGGTTCTGTTCGTCGTTGCCTTGCTCTGTGCGAGTGCGAGTACCATAGATAGTGCCTTGAATTCTGCTGGTAGTATCGTGGCAAACGATCTGATCAAAACAAAAGATTCAGTTAGAACAGGCAAGATAGTGATTGCGGCTGTAATGGTCGGCAGTTTCATACTTGCATCTTTGAAAATTGATCTTTGGATCTTGTTGACCACATTTGGTTTATTGAGATTGACAATCATAATGCCAACTCTTTATACTGCCATGATGAAAAAAGTGACGAAACTTGATGGCAAATTTATTTTGGCTGGTATAATAACAGACATAATTTTCCTAACTATGTCAAAAACAAAAATGATATCACTGACTGGAATACAAGAAGCCTACTCCGGTGCTCTGATACCTTTGGCGTTTATTGTGATAGGTAGGATTTACCAAAAGTCTAAGTAATCAAAAGGACACTAGGCGAGGAAGTTGAAATCTTGCCTAGTGTTTTCCGCCTATAGAAAAATAATCTTCTTCAGTTTTACAGAAATATCAAGATCTGTCTATCCGTCTAGTTCGATACCGTCGGCCTTCAAGGCCTCTTCCACCACCACTCTTGGTGAGTATGTCCAGACGGTGAATCCGGCTTGATCCATCTCGTCTCCGTCCACCACTGCTTCTATGCCCTGTCGCTTTAGGGCAGAATGGATGCTGGGTACTATGCTTCTGTCTTGGTCCAAATCCCACTGACCTATGTCGGCCACCTGGAAATGGTGCTTATGTGTTTCAGTTGTCATTGTTATTCTCCTGCCTCCCTTATAAAATCTTTTAGGATCTGTTGGCTCTCCTCGTGTAGGCTGGCCGACAATTCCTGTTGCTGTTTCTTCTCCTGTATCTTGTTCGCCGTCATCATGCCTTTGAACATCAGGCTGGCCGGATCCACTGCCGTGTCGCTTGGTGCGAACACAGATAGGATTATGCCAAATATGGTTGATGTTATCATCTGAACTTGCTCTCTAGGTGTTCGAGATGCTCCCGGCACCACTCCTCGATCTCCATCTTTGCGGGTATGATCTCTGACTCCCTGTACCCAAAACCCAGACAGATGTTATGGAATCTCTCTCCGAACTTCTTCGGTCCCATCAGGGCGTCGTCGCCATCCTGGGTGTATCCGTCCAGGTAGTCGCCCTTGCTATAGGCGTCAGTCATGTCCTCGTATATCTGGTCTATGCTCTTTATCTGCAATCCCTCTATCATTATCTCACTATGCCCTTCTGCATGATCTCATGGTGATCCCGTGCGTCTGCGAACTTTGTTGGTTCTTCTGGAACATATTCAGATATCTCATAGTTGTGGATCTCCAAAACCTTTTTCATATTCTCCACAGCCTCTAATCTGTTTGTTCTTGTTGGGAAACTATCATCGGATAGGTCCAACTTGATCTTGTTGAAAAGGTCCATCAATTTATCAACTTCCTTATTTGATAGATAGTCCTTAATATTGTATCTCATCTTGTCGCCTTGTTTAGACATTATATTTCCTCCCTTTGGTTGTTGATGATTACCGCAAGTGCCTTCTTCAATGCCTCTGACGAGGACTGATATGAGATCTTCAGCACCTGCAACCTTGTAATCATAATTCATTTTAGCACGGATACAGATACCGTCAACCTACACAGAAAGTCCAAAATATGGAAATTTTTTAGATGACACAGGATATAGTGTTGATCTTAAGTCTTGGCACTAGGGAACGAAAAATAATTGTTTAGACTTTTGGTGCCTAAATAAGTTATAATATATAATGCCTAATCTACACAAATCAAAGGACCGAATGCTGATCACCAATCGTATCGGCAGACAGTATTGGATATGGAAGGATGATCAACTGTATGATCAGAGACTAGGCAGGGAAAATGGTCCTTACCAAGCACGGAATCTGGTAATGAACAGGAAGTGTTATCCAAATGCGAGGACCATTATTGATGTTGGGGTCAACATAGGAATGAATTCAATAGAATACGCCACCTGGGCCAAGCACGTCAAAGGCTTTGAACCAATGAAGGGATCACTGGAACTGGCCAAACTCAACATTGGCATAGCCAAGAAAGCCAAATTGAAAGGCCGTTATTGGAACGCCAAGAAGCAGGAGATAGAACATCAACCCGATCATCCAGACGGATGGTTCAAGTTCGTGAACGGATCATTCGCTTCATTGGACATCGTGGGAGACATAGAACTTTTCAATGTGGCATTGGGCAACAAGGAAGGCCAGATAATGATGGAGGAGAAGACCAACGAATGTTCAAGGGGTGATGCCGTGCTGATGGACGGCAAGGATACAACCAACCCAACACAGCCGATAGAAATGAAGACGCTGGACTCATACGATTTCAAAGACGTAGACATAATAAAAGTAGACGTGGAGGGATCAGAACTGTGGGTACTGGAGGGAGCGGTCAAGACCATAGAGAAGTACAATCCGCTGATACAGGTGGAGTTGAGAGATACCCATTGTAAAAGATTCGGCTATCATCCAAATGACATCATAGACCTAATTATGGGCAAGGGCGACTATGTGATGAGTGACTTCAACGGCAACGACCTAGGAACCAAGTACAAGAAATCCAGCGGTGTGATGGACAGATTCTTCATACCTCGTAAGATATTCAATGGCCTATTGATCAAGCCTAGGATGATGCCCGGAATGAAGAAGATCAAAACCATATTTGATAAACTTTTCACGTCTTAATCAAAATCCTGTATATTATATAAAGTAGAAACCTTCCATTTATTTGGTAATCTAAATGGTCGACCCCCTGTTGACGTATTTCAATTCCTGCATTATAATGATATTAACTTTGAAGATATTTTATTTTCAAAGCCGGTACAGACAATACCAATTATGGATTTGAGACTGTATCTAACTAATCAGAACTGATGACATATATTAAATGATCAAAGGTTCAACCGGAACCAACCGGTACTAACAAAGGAGAACAAATGGCAAGACAATACAAATACCTGAAGAATAGCAGGTACTTAAAGGTGGTCGAAAACAAAGTACCACTAGATTTACCCAACATACTAGGACAAAGATACTGTGACCCGAGAGAGGTTTCGCAGGCACTTGCAAGAAAGGGCGGTTATGACAAAGGAATGTTCAGACCACCATTCGTGATTGCGGTGAGAAAGGAAGTCGCTAAGGTATGGGTAGAAGAACAAGCAGACGCATCCAAGTGGGATGGCTCGTTCGCTCACGGTATAGATGAGCAGATGGGTTCGGAGAATATGAGTGATTATGCTCTTTTCTTATTTGACGGAAAGCACAGAGCCGAGCAACTGAAAGCGGTTGACTCAACTGTGAAATACTTTCCATTCGCCTGCATCTACTTCGTGGACGATGTTTCAAAAGGAAACGAATTGTTCAACGAATTCAACGAAAGGTCATTGACTAAGGTTTCACCTGAAACTATGTTCATCAATGACTTCTTGGCGAATGCTTCCATCAAGATCAATTCTACTACCTACATCAACGCCAAAGTGTTGGTTGATAGATTAGAAGATTGTGAGGCAGTGATCTGTGACAAGAAGGACTACTTCGTTGTTCCAGAGAAGAGCAAGACAGACTTATCCGTGCCAAGCATCACGGCCAATGTGTGGAAATTGCTCAACGATGAACACTGGCACCCGGACTTCACTTATGTGAAGTTGGCTATGGAATTCTCCAGGGAGTTCGTTGCCAGATCTAACAGAGCAATGAAGGACGCCAAAGACAGAAACACCAAAGGCAGACCAGAATACAATAACTGGATTGTCAGTGGGATCGCGACATTGTTAAGAATCAGACCGGAACTATTAGACACTCCGGAGCCAATGGATTCAATGTTGGCTGTCTTCGCTAACAAGTATGATGCCAAGAAAGGTAACTTGAAAGGTATGATCAAGCAGATGCGAGATGATGCAATTTCAAGAGGAGACCTATCACCAGAGGCAAAAGACGTGAACTCTAACAAGATATGGTCTAAGGTGTTCGCGAGTGAGATCGCAGAGCACGGCGATACCTACGGTGTTGGTACTGCCAAATTGTCATCGGCTGTGAAGTTGTCTTCACTATGGAAAGACCTAGAGACAGACAGCGATGCAAGGAAAAAGGCTAAATCTAAGGCCAGAAAAGCGGCCTAGATCAACAGATCTTCAAGAAGGGCGGTAGCAATATCGCCCTTTTTTTGCGACTTTTTAGCCAGGTTGACGGTATTACCATCCATGTTATACTGAATTATATTAACAAATAAAGGAGTTGAAAAAATG
>Ga0208428_1000878_pt1 | contig 13137 bp, 20 predicted proteins | sample DEB08_DNA_11_FD_184535 | JGI IMG/M metagenome (GOLD analysis project Ga0208428, IMG submission 184535) | Aqueous microbial communities from the Delaware River and Bay under freshwater to marine salinity gradient to study organic matter... | ecosystem: Environmental > Aquatic > Marine > Coastal ... | reverse complement strand
AGAAATAAAATAAAAATAATAATAGAGGGTACAAGAACAAGCATGTAGATAAAAAAGTTTGGATCGTCGTTCATGTGTTCACCTTATACATGCACTCCAACGCTTCACCCAAACATGCCTCAACTTTATTGTAGTCACCGTCATAGATTGCAAGTGCAGCACGCTTGATGTTGTTCATTGCAATAAATTCATAGTCATTTAGTTCTTTGTTAGATTTCATCTGGTAATTCCTCCTGACATTTAGAACAATACACTTGATACCCTTCCCAATACGCTGGCCTTCCGCAATGTTGCCATGAAACATCGCCGTCAATCATTTCCCATTTAGTCATGCGTCCCCTCCACATTCGATACAGACAATGGCTTGGCAAGTCTCGCCCGCTTGACGGCAGTCATCGCAATCAAGCCAGCGAACAAATGCGTTGCAACATTCTGAGATTAGACCGTCAATGATCATTAGTCCTCCTCATCAAACTCTGGATCATATTCGAAACTAAACAACTCACGACGCAAGTCGCCTAGCAATGATGGCGGAAACTCAATGCGCTCTAATACTGTGCCGTCCTCATCAGCGACGGTAACGGTGTAAAGGGTTGTCATCATGCCCACCCAAAGAAGTTGCTCATGTTGTAGTTGCTGATGCGAATACCCTTGTGAAAGGTAACGTCCACGCTTGCACCATTCAGCATGTCCTCATATTCGACAGGATCAATCTCTGCAACGCTGCACAGATAAACCTTGTCGGACAACGAGATAACAGTACCCGTGCCAGGGTGGTAGATAAATAGATCATTCATTAGTTTACCTCCGATAGGGCTTGGTCAAATGTCATTGAGCAATCTTGACAATCATTGTCTACCCACCAATCGGGGTAGCCACAAGTTTCACACATTAGAACGGAACCTCCGCATAGGTAACCATCTTGGAACCGTTCCACAGTTGGACAGTTCCATCGTTGTCGTTGTAGAACGGCGCACCCACATAGTCGAATGCATTGTCCTGAAATGTAGAATAAACAGACAGCCAAACATCGGTGAGAGTCATTAGCCCATCATCTCCTGAAGTCGGAAGTAGTTGCAATCTGCACATAGCGGTTGTCCAGAGGTGGACACGCTCCAAGCCTTGCGGCCTTCCGCACGCATACGCTCGCGGGTATCACATACAATGCAATCATTTACCATGGTGCTAACACTAGCATAGGGGTCTGACACTCCCCCGAAACAATCATTGACTACACGGGTGTAGTTGGCGATGGCTTGAGCCATTGGATTAGACCGCATGGAGATCAGCCTCCCCAAGGGTTTCCACGTTAGCAACGCGGCCCCAAAAAGTGGGGTGGTCAGTAGGGTCACCAGCGGTGGTGACACGGGTCACGAACCCGTCATTCGTGGTAACGAGATAAACAAACATCGTTACTCCTTTCTAACTTGCCCTAAGGCTATCATGGGGGTCTGACATTCAGGGGTCTGGAAACTATGACAAAACGGACATTCTGAAAAACTTTTTTATTTTTTTTGTGTGGGGAAAATCACATCGTAACGTAAAGGGATAAATCGGACATTTCGGGTCCGGCGATTTTCAGCCTGTTTGTCAAGCCGAAAACCCCTTTATTTACAAGGCTTTTTCGGGTTGCTTGTATGGTGCATAGACACGCAACCAATCCACCAACAACTCGCGGGGTATGTAGCGATAGACTCGCGTGTCCAATGCTTCTGCATCTGCATAGTCTGCAAACACATCAATGGTTTGCACATACCACTTGTCATCATGGTCAAAGAATGCAGCCTCGCAATGTTGTTGTGCATTAGGCTCTGCAAACCATGACACATATGCAATGTCAGGGTGATCGACAGGTTGCTTCCAGGGGTTACCTATCTGGCCTGCCTTGCCATACAAACGATCATGCGCCTGCATATTCGTTCTCCTCAAAGTAGTAGGTGATGAAGTTCTTTGCTGCTTCCATGAAGTCAAGCATGTTGGTCTTGTTCTTCTCCCATGCAAAGGAGAACTCATCTACAATATGTCCCACGCCGTTGTAGCAGTAGGCATAGTGAGTACCCTTGAGCCATTCGATGGTTTCATCAAAGGGCAACCCATGAAGGGTGAGGGTGTCGCGGTCTGATGTGATGCGAAGCATGTGCTTTCCTTTCGTTTGATCTGATCCTAGCATAGGGGTCTGACACTCGCCTAGTGGCGAATGCAGAATGAATGCCCACGGCGGCACTCAAAATAGGTATCACAATTCTCACAGATGTTTTTGTAGCCATACTGTGGAGTGAACTCCTGCTTGCAGTGAATGCAGAAGCCCTTGTTATCGTTGGTCATCGTTGCCAACTCCTTTCGATTGGTTGTTAGCCATATTTTAGCATGGGGGTCTGACAATACTAGTAAACGATGACTCTGGGGTCATCATTCCTAGCACCCTCAAAGGGTAGCCGCTTGGAGTAGCGGTCGCATCCTGTGCGGAAGTGATGCTCCACCGCCTGATCGCCAGCGGTAGAACGACGGAGGCTCAGAACCTTAGGAACCTTGTAGGCTCCGATAGTGTAGATGCCATGAGAGGACTCGGGATTGAGGATGCATTCTGCACACTTGCAGTTCACCTCCCAGATGGGGGTGCGGATATCGGTTACAGTTTGAGTAGTCATCGTTGCTACTTCCTTTCTTTTTCGTTACCCTCAGCCTAGCATGGGGGTCTGACAGTGAGGCCAAGCAGATCGGTACAAATCGGACAGGTTTCATAACGATTTTGTAACGGCGATGCGGCTCGGGTGTGTGCGTAATCGTAACGTAATCGTAACATCGTAAAGTAACAAATCGGACATTTGATACAAATTCCGGCTTTTCCACAGGTTTTCCACAGGCTGTATATAACTTGTGGATAACTTGTGGATAGCCCATTTGTCAAGTGGACACGCCGATTGTTATCAAACTGTTATTCAGGTGTCCAAGTGTAGAGGTAGTTTCCATCGGCATCGGTGAATGGGCAATCGTTCTGCCATGCACCCTCCCAATCTTGTGCCGCTTGGAACTCTGAGCAAGGATCGGCGGGGGTAGAGGTATGGGTAACTGCATGGATAGCATCTAGCAAAGCATAGCAAGCAAGGGCTACGAATAGAAAGCCAACGATAGTGCCTGCAATCTTCTGTCGCTTGGTGTAGGTGTCTTCCATTACACTAGACCTTTCTGCATGAGATCGAATTCGATATCTACCGCTGCATTCTCCCAAGTGTCAGGGACTAGAACGGTAACCATTTCATCAACGGGAATGTTCACAACTTGATTGTCTTTGATTGACTTTGCATAGATGTAGTCAAGATCCCAATCGACAATCTCGAAAGGGTATGCAGTAGTACCCACGCGAATATCGAAAGTATCGGGAAGGTCCATGGCTCGCATGGTCTTGATTTGCTTTACTGATACGATCATCTTTCTATCTTTCTACTAGGTCTGTGGTGGCGGGTGATTATTTGCTAGGCTCATTCCGTTAGGACTTATTTGCTAGGCTCACACCCTTTATTTAGTTATGGTCACACCCTACCATAGGGGTCTGACACTACCCCCGATGGGGGCAGTATTGAGGATCGTGCCTATTCAGACACCCTGAGCAGTAGGTGGTGTCGAAAGCATCTTCGACAACCTTTGCGTAGTTGGCAACCGCGAGGGCGATTGCGTTTGCTTTGCGTGTAGCCATTGTGACCACCTAACCTTTCTTTCTATGGCTTCACCTTAGCATGGGGGTCTGACATTCACAAATTAGAAATGCATACAAAACGGACATTTTGAAAAACTTTTTTTATTTTTTTTTATCGGCGTGTCGGCTTGACACAAGCAAAAAAATATGTTATATGTGTGCTCACTATTTAAAAATTTGATTACTATACCAAAACATGCATCATACATATTTATACAAAATTAAACTTTGATAAAATAAAAATTGAATATCGCGGGGGTAGAAAATTTAAGCCAGTAGAAAAAAATAAGAATCAGTGATTGGCTATATAAAAAATTTTTAAACTTTGATAAAATAAAACTATGTATATGACCTATCCAACTCTGGGTAGATCAGGTAGGTTAGGAAATCAACTATGGCAAATAGGATCTACTGTTGGTCTTGCTAGGCTTCAATATCATGAAGAAAGCCCTATGCACTATGATGTAATATTTCCTAGATGGAAATATTTTCCATATTTCTCATTTCCACAAAACTTATTTACAGATGACTCTTCTCTGATTGCTGATGCGAAGCATTCTAGGAATTTTTGTCATTGGCTACAACCCAGACAGCGGGGGTACATGCATGATTGGAAATGTTTGAATTTGGCTAAGAATGACATGTCTGATTGGGTTCGTCCATCCAATCTTATGAAGTCATTAATGAAGCCATATGCCAATAAGATACAAGGGGCAACAGCGGTACATGTCAGAAGGGGTGATTATCAAAAGGTATGGGGAGGTATCAACTTACTTTCCAAAGAATATTATTTAGATGCATGGCCTAAAAAAGGCAGGGTAGTCATCTTTTCTGATGATCCCAAATGGTGTAAAGACAATCTACCGAAGGTAAATGTAGAAATAATTCACGAATCAGAATTTCTTGATTTCCATCTCATGGCATCATGTGAAAATCATGTTATATCTAATAGTACATTTTCATGGTGGGCAGCATTTAATTCATCAAATGTAACATATCCCCTACCCTGGATAAAAGGGGCTAACTTAGATATCTTCAAAAACTCATGGAAACCCGTGCAGTGGCAATAACGTAGTTATTGTTTGTTGCACATGGGCATGTTTGGTTATTCTCGCCGCCGAAAAACTGTCATAGTCTGGTATAATTTTTGTGTGCAAAATAACGGTCCATCATGGAAGTACCGTAGGCGAGCAGTTTTTGGATCTATGATATTTTCATCTCTAGTCATACTATATTCATTGTGGTTTGCTAGTAATGAGCCTGTTGCAGAAACCGCACTACTGAGTGCCTTTGGACTCATGGGTGCTGTCACTGCTGCCTATATTGGTGGATCAGCATATGAAGATGTAAGGCTTCATACCAATGAAAACGAAGAAGAAATAGGAGAATATTAATGTTTACAAAGCAGTTCATCACCGACGCAAGCGAAAGAGCAATTAAGACTTTGGCTCAGACCTTTTTAGCATTAGTTGCTGGTGCAGAGGTATTTAATGCGTTCACCGCTGACTGGGCACAGATTGTTGGTGTCTCAGTAGGTGCAGCAATTTTGTCTTACGCAACATCCATTGTTTCTAAGAATATTGGGTCAGACAAGAACTCTCCCTCGCTCCTTTCTAAGGAGTAAAAAGTGTTATAATATTTTTATAACTTTTTTAGGAGAAAATTAAATACAATGAACGTAGTCGAAGGGGTGTTCCGCAATAAAATGCGCGAACGCCCTTTTGACTTTTATGTAGCATTTGTATTGTTTATGCTAGGACTATACGGGATAGTAGATGATGGTTTTCCAGAGTCTGCTGTTGAGGGTTATTTATGGTTAATGCATATTATTTGTGCATACTTTATGATTTCTGCCGCCGCGATTATGTGGTCGCTTACTTGTCATAGGAACAACCACCCTGTTTCATCACTTATGGCAGAGATGTATGGCTGGGGGTTCATTGCTGCGGCTGCGGTTGCTACATCACTATCATATTTAAGCGTATTCTTTGTAGGCGGTGCAGAAAATTGGCTGTCATGGGCTATTTGGCTAACAATTTGGATTGGAATGGCAGTATCATCATTATTTAGATCATTAGATCTGTATAATTTTTATAGGAGTCTTACTAGATAATGGACACAAGCATAATTGTTGCAATAGTAGGTGTACTTGCCGCTCCACTTGCAGCATTCGCAACATGGTTTGTAAACAGAAAAAAGCACATATCAGATATTTATAACGCCCTATCTGAGTCATCTCAAAATGCTGTAGAAACAATGCAGATAACAATGAATGAACTCAGGAAAGAGTTGGTAGAGGCAAAAGATAAGATACAAGAACTCATTCATGAAAATGAAGCACTCAGAGGTGATCTGAAAGAACTTAAGATTCAGAATGAGGAACTGATGAAAGAAAATATTGCACTAAAAGACAAGATAGATGAACTTTATCAGCACATCAAGAGTATGAAGTAGTTTTTCTTTTGTGAGTTCTTACGGCATGACAATTAGCACATACAATTTCACATTTATCAATCTCTGCCTTTATTGTTACCCAACTGTAATCTGATCGTATTAGATTTGAGACATTTGCTTTTTTATTATCAGAGATATGGTCAAACTGCAAGGCATAGGGGCTTTCGTTATACCCGCAATCAATGCATCCCTTATCAGATTTGATAATTTGTGCAAGTCTCCACTTTGCTGCACGCTTGCGTGCTCTAGGAGACTTAGCGGAACTTTCTCCAAGCCTCTGTTGTGATGGGATACAACTGGTGGGCAACGGTATTAATGGCACTAGCGTATTCTCTGATTTCATATTGAGCATCTTCCTTGTCTCTCAGTGATATAAAGTGTAGCACTCCATTCAGGCTTACCGTCCAACGCCACCGTACATACATGCTGTAGGCGGGTAGCAAGAGTCGTGCCTGTTCTGGTGCGATACCGTCTTCCAATGCTTCCTTATAAAGCCTATCGCCTTCTACAACCATCTTTTCTAATTGCCTGGTGTACTTGGCACCAATGTCTGCTATAACAGGCTCTCCGCTTCCTTGCTTGCGATTTTCAGGAGCACTGCGCCACTCCATTGGCATAGGAATATAGAATTCTTCTTCCTCCGTAATATAGCGTCGTGATGATTCATTCCAACCATCTTGTTCATCAATCATAGTTGCCCCAATATGATGCTTCCACCATTGCCTTGCTACCATTAGAGGAGCATATACTTCAAAAGTCATTACACAATGTCTTAAGGTAGAATCATGCCTATGTTTTATCAAAAAGTTTATTAGTTTTGTATCACTATCAGAAAGAGATTGGACTTCTTTATTAAAACTAACTCTTGCACTATTTACTACATCAATATCAGAACCCATATTGTTTACTAGTTTTATATACCCTTTTTCTAAAACCTTCACTTTTACCTTCCTTTTAAGAAATCGCCTGCGGCGATCAGTAGATCCAGAGAGTGAGGAAGACAGTTTTTTACTCTTCATCCCTATTGGTTATATATACTACACCATCAAAAACAGGTGTCAAGAGTTTTATATGCAATTTTTTAAATATTGTTATTGAATCGTTGCTATGGCTAGCATTTAATAAAGGTGATATAATAAGATTAATAAAAATTGGGAGATTTTTTGTAGATGCTACCAGGAAAATATAATTTTGTTTGTCCTCAAGGATCTACTTTTTCTCAACAATTAACCTGGAAAATAGGTGGGGAACCAGTAGATCTTGACGGTTATTCCGCAAGAATGAAGGTGAAGGAATCATTAACTAGCACATCTTCAGTATTAGATTTAACAACAGAGAATAATAAAATAATACTAGGTGGGTCACATGGAACTATTCTTATTTTAATTGACTCTAGTGAAACAAACTCAATATACCCAACAAAGTATATTTACGATTTAGAACTCATATCTGTTTCTTTAGAGGTTACAAGGCTAATTGAAGGTAAGTTTATAGTTACTGCGGGAGTGACAGATTAATGCCAGATGTAACCGTAGAAATTGTTGATGCTTCTGTATCAGTAGAAGTTTTAAATCAACATACAACAATAGAACTTGGAACTTCTGGACCTCAAGGGTCTAGGGGGTCTAATATATTATCTGGAGCGGGAGACCCTTCTCCAGTTATTGGTCTGATTGGTGATCAGTATATTAATACTACTACCACCAAACTTTTTGGACCAAAAACAGAAAGTGGCTGGGGAGAAGGGGTGTTTTTGGGAGCAAATTCTACAGATGTTGCCCAAATATATACTCAACAATCTCCTTCTACTGTATGGAATATTGCTCACACCCTGGGCTTTACTCCAAATATAACAATAGTTGACGATAATGGCGAAGTGATATTGTGCGATTTAGAATATGTTAGTGAAAATAGTACAATAGCAACTTTTTCAGAACCAATATCGGGAACTGCATATTTATCTTAGAAAGGAGATGAATTTAAATGGCACAAAGATTATTAACCAATCTTGATTTGGCAGGAAATCAACTTCTTAATTCAACATTTGAGAAGGCAGCGTCAGATCCATCAACAGACCTTTTTGAGGGAAGGATGTATTTCAATACAACATCCGACAGGCTAAAGGTTTATAACGGATCTTCCTGGGAATTTGTTGCTCCAATAACTTCCGTTTCAGGAACAGCAAATGAAATCACCGTTTCTTCCCCAACATCAGATGGATCGATAACAATTTCATTGCCTAGCACAATCAATGCAGACACTACTGGAAATGCTGCAACCGCAACTGCTCTAGAGACTGCTCGCGCTATATCTCTAGGAGGAGACCTATCTGGCTCTGCTTCTTTTGATGGAACGGCAAACGTAACAATTTCTGCAACAATACAGCCTGATAGTGTTGAACTAGGAACAGACACTACAGGAGATTATGTAGAAAGTGTTAGTGCAGGAACTGGAATTTCAGTTTCTGGTACTGGAGAGGGTGCTGGCGTAGTTGTAACAAACGCTGGTGTAGTTTCTCTTTCAGGAACAACAAACGAGATTACAGTTTCTGGATCAACAGGGGCTGTAACACTAGGTCTGCCATCAAGCATAACAGTAGATGTTGTTGGTGACTTGACTGGTAATGCAGATACAGCAACTGCCCTAGAAACCCCAAGAACCATTTCTTTAGGAGGTGACCTTAGCGGATCTGCATCATTTGATGGTACATCAGATATTACAATCTCCGCTATCCTGGACTCAGGATCGGCAGTAGATTCTCTGACTGGAACAGCAAATGAAATTGAGGTATCAGCATCTGTAGGTGCTATTACAGTAGGATTACCAGACGATGTAACAATCGGAAACGATCTTACTGTTAGTAATGACCTAGTTGTAAATGGAGACCTAACTGTTTCTGGAACCACCACAACGGTCAATACAGAGACTATTTCTCTTGCAGACAACATCATCACTCTTAACTCCAACGCCACTGGATCTCCCACCGAAAACGCTGGAATTGAGATTGAGCGTGGTGATTCTACAAATGTTGCTCTACGTTGGAACGAGACTGGAGATGAGTGGGAAGCCACTACTGACGGCTCTACATACAAGACCGTTCTCCTTTCTGGGGACGCAGCATCAACTGATATAAGTGATTTCACTGAGGCATCACAGGATGCAGTAGGTGATATGGTTGCAAACACATCAACCGTAAATCTCACTTACACAGATGCAACACCAGAGTTGAAGGCAGATGTTAATCTTGCTACAACAAGTTACCTGGACGACTCTGCTGGGCTGGCAATTGATATTGCAACCCTGGAAGCAAAGTTGGTAACAGATTCTTTCACAAAGAAGGCATCTGCTAACCTAGGAAATGGATCAAACACATCTTTTGCAGTTACTCATAATTTGGGTACAAGAGATGTAACAGTAAATGTATACGACAATTCAACATATGATTCAGTCATTGTTGACGTTGTTAGAACAGATGTAAATACAGTTACTGTATCATTTGCAACAGCACCATCAAGCAACGAATTCAGAGTCGTTATTGTTGGTTAATATGATGTTGGAGGGGGGTAGAATTATTACCCCCCTCCATATCAGAAAGGTATAATGTATATATGTCAGCAAAGTTTTTAACACCAATAAAGTTGATTTCTTTGTCTTCAAACCCAGCAGCGGGTTCAGAAGGAGAACTTTATTACAACAGTACAGATGAAAATCTAAAGATTCATAACGGAACAGACTGGTCTTCAATAACTAGTTCTGGATCAAGTTCTTCTTCATCAACAGTAGATTTTGGATTTGCTTATCCAACCGATGCACAAAACGGAAAACTTTTTTACAACATACAAACTGGAAGATTGGCTATATATTACAACTCCGCATGGAGAGAGTTGGCCTTCTTTGATGAGGTCGCATCAATAGTTGGCGGATCTTCTTCAACAGATTTTACAGAAAGCGGCCATGGAGAAATGGACGGTGGAGATTCATCAACAACAACTTTTATAAATGTTTATGATGGAGGAAACTCCGACCTGTCTGACACATATGTTTCAGGTGAATCTCTGTCTGCTGGAAGTTCTTCAACAGAAAACTTTTCTCTTTCAGTTCAAGGCGGAAACGCTGGAACCAATGTTTTTGAGGTAGAAGTGGATGGAGGAACTTCCTAATTTTATGATATAATAAAAAGGAATAGGTGAATAAAATTGGCAACTAAAATTCAAGTCAGAAGAGATACCGCTAGTCAGTGGTCTTCAAATAATCCAACACTAGATAGTGGAGAAATTGGATTTGTAACTGATGAAAATAAAATCAAACTGGGTGACGGCTCTACAGCGTGGAACTCTCTTGAGTACGTCAAGGCTGATGCGATAGTAGACTCAGTAGAACTTGGTACAGATACCACAGGAAATTATGTAGAGACGTTGGTTGCAGGAGCGGGTGTAAGCCTTTCTGGAGAAGGTTCTGAAAGTGCTTCTGTAACAATAACCAACGAGGGTGTTGTTTCTCTTGCAGGTACTGCATCAGAGGTTGAGGTATCTGCTTCAAGTGGCTCAGTTATTATTGGCCTTCCAAACAGTGTTAATATATCTACAGATTTGACAGTAGGTGGAAACCTAACTGTTAATGGTACCACTACTACCGTAAATTCTACAACCGTTACAGTAGATGACAAGAACATTGAGTTAGGTTCAACTGGTTCTCCCACCGATACCTCCGCAGACGGCGGCGGTATCACTCTTAAGGGTACAACAGACAAAACCTTTAACTGGATAGATTCAACAGACTCTTGGACCTCATCTGAAAACATAGATCTTGCTACTGGAAAAGTTCTAAAGATTAATGGAACAGAAGTACTTTCTAACAGCAATTACACAGGAAATGCTGCAACGGCAACCTCCCTAGAAACTGCTAGAACAATATCCCTTGGAGGAGATCTTTCAGGTTCCGCATCATTTGATGGAACAGGAGACGTAACTGTTTCTGCAACTATTGAGGCAGATTCAGTAGAATTAGGAGCAGACACTACGGGAGACTACGTTGCTGATGTTTCTGCTACAGGAAACGGACTTTCTGTTACTGGAACAGGAGAGGGGGCATCTGTAGTAATTGAAAACACAGGCGTTACATCGCTAACTGGAACAGCGAGCGAGGTAGAAGTTTCTGCTTCAGCAGGTTCTATAACTATTAGTCTACCCTCAACAATAAATGCCGATACATCAGGAAATGCTGCAACTGCAACAGCACTTGCTTCTGCACAAAGTATATCTCTTACAGGAGATGTTAGTGGGTCAGCATCATTTGATGGAAGTTCTGGGGTATCTATATCGGCAACAGTTGCAGACGATAGCCATGATCATACCGATAAAGCACCAATAAATTCTCCAACATTTACAGGAACCGTCACTGTACCTGGATTAACATCGACAGGAACAATTGTTGGAACTCAGGCAACAACTTCTCTATCAACTTTAAGAATACCACACGGAACTGCACCAACATCTCCAACAGATGGAGATATGTGGTCAACCACTAGTGGACTTTTTATTCAAGTAAATGGATCTACAGTAGGACCGCTAGGTACGGGCGGTGGTGGAGGAGGATCTTCCGCTACACTTCACACAATGTTTGCGATAGGAGCCTAAAAGTATGATAAAATATATACTAAATGTGGAAAATAAAAATAAGAACGGTAAAGATGACTAATGGCTGAAACATATAAGAGACTTGGATCTGTCGCACCAACAGATAATTCAGAGCAAACTCTTTACACAACTCCAGCATCAACAGAGACTTTAGTTTCCAATATAACCGTTACCAATAGATCTTCTAATAACGCCACTTTCGATATTGCAGTTTATGACTCTCCCCCAACAAGGGAGGAAACAAAATATGACTTTATCGTCATTGGAGAAATTAGTGGAACTACCTACAACGAAGTTCATAGAAGTACTGATGGCCTAACATGGACAACAACTACTGCACTTGGTCTACGCCCCGATGAATTAGATTACCCCACAGACAATAATAGTTCTCTTACATGGTGGGAAAACGAACAAAAATATATTGCTGCCCTTAACAATTACACTTATCCATTATGGCAGTCTACAGACGCAACAACCTGGAAGGTTCTTGGAGGCGGTGATTCCCGTAGTGGTCTGTGGACTGGTTCAACAATGTATCGACTTACCGACCCAGGAGGGGGAAATTATGTATTTAATCCAGAAGGAAGACAGATATTATATGTTGATGGATCAAATAACCATAGAGCAGTTTACAGCACTGACGGAGGCACTCTTTGGACACTTTTCACTCTGCCTAAACAATACAATTCTTCAGGAAGCCAATTGAGTTCAAACTACCATAGGCATTCTGCATATGGAAATGGAAAATTTGTAGTACTTGCACAAACTTCTAACATAAACACTGTTTCAGTATCAGAAAATGGCACCTCTTGGACAACCACAACACTTGCTCAAAGTTTTGCCAATAGTAACAATAAACTTGTTTTTGCAAAAGATTATTTCTTTGCTTGGGAAACAACAGTAACAAACGCCACAATTCAGTACAGTACAAATGGAGAAAGTTGGGGTATAATTAACTCTTCCAACATTGCAACTTCACGAACATGGAATAATATTTTAGATTATAAAGATGGATACTTGTTCATTTCTAGTAACGGATCTTATTACACCACTGACTTGTTTACTTGGAGCACAGAAATAACTGGCACTATGACTGACATATCTGGATCATATCTATATAACGGAAAAAATTTAGTTTATGTATCAAGTGGAGGAGACACTAAAACAATTACTGATCCACATGCCCCCAATACTGGATGGGATGATGAAACAACAGATCGTTTTACTGGAAATCACTATGTCGGGGTAGTTAGAGAAATTAAAGATTACTCTGCCCCTACAGAAAATGTTTTGTATACTCAATCAGAGATACTACCAAATGAAACATTAGTTTTAGAAACAGGAGTTTGCCTA
>Ga0208428_1000873_pt1 | contig 13204 bp, 10 predicted proteins | sample DEB08_DNA_11_FD_184535 | JGI IMG/M metagenome (GOLD analysis project Ga0208428, IMG submission 184535) | Aqueous microbial communities from the Delaware River and Bay under freshwater to marine salinity gradient to study organic matter... | ecosystem: Environmental > Aquatic > Marine > Coastal ... | reverse complement strand
CAAATTGCTGCATAAGTCCCTCTAGCTGACCTTGTACTGTAGCTTCTTTAGTTGGAGTAGCTTCAGCATGTTGAACCATTTCGGCAAATGTAGCAGCTTTAACAGCTTGACCTGTTATGTCGTTATTGACATCTATAAGCTCGTTATTTTTAACTTCTAATTTATCTGGAGCTACTACGTCTATAGACTTACCTTGAGCTTCATCAATGTCTGATACAGAACTAGTAGTTTGTTGAGCTACTTCACCATCACTTAAAATTGCTTTAGAGTCATCAGTGAGTGATCCTGTTTGAGCAGATAACTCATCTAATTCATTACCAACCCCTGTGGCAGTTTTAGCTACAGTTCCATCAGCTACTGTAGGAAGAACAGGTGTAACTGCTTGAGATGTAGTTCCAACTGTAGCAGCTTGTGCTACTGGGGCTGTAGCCACGGTTTGACCTGCATCTACAGGAATAAAATCACTGGCTGTTGGTGCAATAACATCAACAGGAGACTGCATAGGTGCCATAGTACTTGATACTAGACCCTGTTGCATACCTTGAAAATCTTGCAGAGTTGGTCCAGTAAGAGTTTCTTCTGGGTATAGAGTAGAACCAGTTCCAGTAGATCCTATAGCTGTTGTACCACCTTCATCAAATCCCCTGCTAGACATAGACGACATAGCTTGTTGGTACTTACCCATACGAGCAGCAGCTGCTGGATTTGCACTTAAAAAGTTTTGTAGTTGTGATGATGGTCCATTAAAACCTAAGAATCTTCTTGCCAGAAGAACATCTGGAGAGTTTTCACTTACTGCACCTCCTTGAGCCATCCTCATTAATCCACCTCTGGCAGCAGATGTTTGAGCCTGTTGTTGCTGCTGACCTGCTTCAGGAGCTTTAACAAAGTTAATAGGCACTGCTGTAGTAGGAATACCATTTAGTTCTGTAATAAGAATAGTTTGAGCTGGATAGAATCTATTGTAGTATTTAACTTTTCTATACCCAGTTCCCATAGCTTGCTGAGACCCTGGAATTGTTGTAACTAAATCTGTAGGTACAGCCCCACTAGTGCCAGTATAAGCTGTCTTATAAGTTGTTGAGTCTGGTATTGCAGATAGGGTTTGTGTAGCTGTAGACTTTTGAATTGTGTTTGCATCTTGAGAATAAGGTACAGTATTCCCAGCCGTATAAGTAGTTCCAGGAGTTGTAGTAGTTGCTTGGGTTGTTGCTGGGGTTGTAACAGGTGTATAAGAAGGGGTTACTGTTGCTTGAACTGCAGTTTGTGGTGCACTAGGGTTTACTACAGCAGTCTCTCCAGCTGGCACAGTTTGAACTGCAGTACTAGGTTCTACAGAGACAAAGTTTTCACCTGAAAGACTATCTGTGCTTTGAGTGGGTGTAGTTGGAAATTTGGTTCCATCCCAAACATTACTTGCACTAATGTTACTACCAGCATCACCACCTATCACAGTGCCACCACCAGTTCCACCATTATCTGAAGTATCTTTTAGTTGATCAAGATACCATTGAAAGTAAGTTATGTTTCCATCTTGGTCTTTTGTACCTATGACATTTCCATCTTCACCAAAAACACGTCTATCAAATTCAACAAAAGTTTTTGGGGTCTCCCTCTCTTGAGCTACAAGACCGTTTGTTGTAACCTCTACAGTTATAGGTTCTTGTCCAGGAGGTGTAATAGTTCCATCTGCAATTCCAGCTGAGTATCTAGCCCAAGCACTGTTGCTATCCACTCCAAAACCATTACCCATTCTCCAGTCTTGAACCATCTTTGAGTATGCGACATTAGCGGGAAGTCCATTATAGGTCTCACCTATTTTAAAAGTATTTCCAAAATAAGTGTAGGTTCCAGTTGATCCATCAAGACCGTTTTCAGAACGGTTTGCTATGAAATTGTTTACAGAAGAACTACCCGCTGTTGCATCTCCACCGTATATATCTGTAATATTAAAAGATGTTGATTGACCACCTGGATTTATAACAGGAGGTCCACCTGCAGTAGAACTTCCTGACTCAGATTCTGGTTCTGGTTCTGGGGCAGGTTCAGGTTCAGGTTCTGATACAAAATCAGCTGCTACATAATCTTCACCTAGGCCCATTCTTTCAGAATAGCTTTCTCCAGCCTCATGATCATATCTTCTACCTTGATAAGGTTCTGATAAAGTTCCATCACCATTATCTACCCAACCGTATTTTTCAACTAGTCTTTTTTCAACATTACTTAATGGAGTATACGCCATAATATTTTACCTTTATTTACCCATAGTCATCCACACTGCACCAGCTATGAATGTCAGTATGCCGACAGTGAATAATTTTACAACAGTTGACCAAATAGATTTACGTGTATCACGCCAAGCTTCTAATAAGCTGCGCATCTCACTTATATCTCTTTGAGCATCATTATCTAATAAGCCAATAGATTCTAGAGCTTCTTTAGCTCCACGCTTTGCAGCACGGTCTAGCATTGTTTCTAACTCTTCAGGTGTTAACTTAATATCACTCATGTTAAGAATATCCAATTCTAAAAACGTCCCCGCCGGTGACTTGATCCATTAAAAAAGCAGATTTACCGTCTTTTTTCAGGCGTACAAAAAGAGAGTCTTGTAAGTCTGTTGGAAGAGTCAATGTTTGAGCAGGTGTTTGAGCCGTACCTACTCTCCAAGCTGTACCTAAATTATATTTCATTAAAATGTTTGCTGAATTTGGATCACGCCTTATAACATAAACCTTTGTACCATCAGGACTAAAGTCTACTGACTGAAACTTTTCGTAATCACCATTAGAGTGACTAAAATCTTGGTAAAAAGTACCAGAGTGAGTAATAGTATCCCAAATAAACCAAGGAGTATTACATGTATATTCGTATATATAATTTCGGGTTGTATTGACGTTTAATTGATTATTGGCTGTAAAATAAAACTTTTTACCATCTTCACGAAAATAGAGACCTCTTTTATCATAACTTGTTAAAGAAGAACTTGAAGAAGGACTTCCTTGAGTTAGCATATAAGTCCAATTTGTAGTTAATGGTCTGTACCAAAGTTTTTCATCCTCATTACCAATCATATAGACAGCACTACCATCTGGTTTAAAATAAATCCCAGTGCCTTGATTGTCCCACGAAGAAAATTGTCCGAGAGATTTGTTATAACTTGCTGTGGTTAGATCAAAAGGTGTACTTAAATCAAAACGACGAATAACTTCATTTGTATCATTCGTAAAAAACATAGAACCGTCTTCACGAAAATAAAAACCAGTTGCAGATTGACCGCCAAGGTCCGTAGACTGAATATCATAATAATCAGAGGTAGGTGCTGAGGTTGACCCAGACCAAGACATTCTACTCAAGTCACCCCAATTTGGATCACCAAAGGTTCCTTGCATCAAAAGTTGCGTAATAAAACTCATTAGCTCATGTCCTGACCTGCAGTAAAGGCATACCAGTTTGTGCCGCCATCTGTCGTAAAGAAACCATACACGTCAATGGCACCACTTCCTGTAGAAACTACAGGTTCTATGCCACTAGAAAATTTAAATGACGAAGGCCATGTAACTGTTCTTGCAGTAGTGTCTTGAACTACACGTAGAATAAAACCGTATGCAGTGCCAGAAGCAGGTGGATTAGTAACCGATATAGTAGTAACATTTTCTGAAAGAGTTACTTGGAATATATTAGCAGTTTCACAATCAATAGTCAAGGTACCAGAAGAAGAACTTACAGTAGAATATGTCTCATTATAGCTTTTTGCTTTTAATTCTTCAGAGAGATTGACATCACCATTTGCATCTGCAGTTACAACTTTACTTGCCTCAGAAGTACCTAGTGTGGTAATGTCGTTATAGTTTAGTTCAGTTGCTGAAGCAGTTACTCCAGATAAAGCTGAAGCTGTTGTAGCTGTTGTAGCTGTTGTAGCATTACCACTAAGATCAGCAGTGATAATATTTGCACTAAAGTCACCACTTGAATCACGAACAACAACTTTACTTGCCGTATTTGCAGAGGTTGCATCAACAGCCCATGTAGTAGCTGCTGAACCGTTAAAATTATCACCTGTTAAATATGTACCACGAGTAAGTGTATTGCTTACTGAAGTAGCAGAACCTGACAGTGTAGCTGTAATAGTACCCGCACTAAAGTTACCTGAACCATCTCTTGCCACAACCTTACTTGCAGTGTTATTTGAAGTTGCATCTACAGCAAGTGTACCACTGCTGGTAATGGTTCCACCTGTAAGATAATCACCAGCTTCAATAGAAGTAACAGTACCGCTTGCAAGTGTTAAGTCATTATTAAATCCAGAAAGATTAATGTTAGCTTTAGTTAGTTTTTTCTGGGCATTTGCACTATCTACAACAACAAAGTAATCACCATCACCATCTTCAGTAGATGTTGTAAGCTCACTAAGATCAAGATTTACTGTGGCAGTCCAACCTTCTCCTGCTGTACCATTAATATCAATAGCATCACCTGCAGAAACAGCAGCCACATAATTACCTGTAGTTTTAGTTCCAAGTGCAATAGAGTTATCTGGTACAGTTAGACTAGTGCTTACAGTAAGTGTACCTATAGTTGCAGTAGTAGAGCTTATAGTAGGAAGATTTGCTGTTCCAGTAATGTATATATGTCGCCACTTATCTGCTGCAGTTGCACTACCAATGTCATATGTATCACCTGCAGAAGTCAATAAATGAGATGCAATGTCGGCATTAACAGTAACTGTATCAGCATTGTCACTGCCTAGTACTACGTTACCGTTTGCTGTAAGTGTGCTTGTAAGAGTTGTTGTACCTGTAACCGAAAGGTTATTTCCAAGGGTTGCTGCAGCACCAACATTAAGTGTACCAGCAATATCTGCGTTAGTATCTATGTCAACAGTACCACTAAAATAACCATCTTTAAATTTATAACCTGAAGCACCAATGTCAATAGCAGGTGTAGCTGATTGAGGTTTTATTGCCCCAGTCTCTACTATAAGTTCTAGGTTTGGTCCAATCTGATCAATAGGAGCACCATTAGCTGCACCGCTGTGATCATGTCCAGTACTATTGTTAAAAGCATCTTCTATAAGGTTATATTCAGCATTAAAATCTGCTGCATTAATAACTTTACCAGTGGCAATAGTAGCCGTACTAGTTCTTGTATAGCCTTGTCCCATTCTAGGTTTCCTTACTGTCTATCATTGGTAGTAAATTCAAATATAGCTGTGTCTAGTAGAAAATCAGCATCAGAACTGTCGTCTGTTATACGTATAGCTACTGTTTCTCCTGAACCAACAACTTGATTTTTATAACTTTGTGTTTTAGGTTCTCCATACACACCAGCATTATCATCTGTAACAAGCTCCCTGTAAACCGTATTGTTGTCGTCATAAAGAGCAATGGTAGAACCAGTTTGAGTAATGCTAAAGGTGCTAGGTTGTATATAACCTGTTACATCTTGGTTAAATCTTAGACCAGCTGTAATATTAATTGCACCAGATGGTTTTATATATAGATCTAATTTATAAAATGTTTTACGTACTTGAGGGTCATTTATAGGCATAAATGGAGATTCATAAACAGAGTTTATGCTTGACCCATCCCTACTAGTTGTAACATCCATTTCATAAACATAACCATCCTCATTAGCAAACAACCTGTACTCATCAGAATCTATAAATTGAGAATCAGCTACGTATACTTTAAAGCCTTGCAGTTCTGCCCACTGAAAACCTTGACCACCTTGGTCTACAAACTTTGTACCTAGAACACCTTTTGCAACGGTAGCTGTTTCTCCAGATACATAGGCAAAAAATCTATATTGAGCTTTACCTCTAATAACTAAGCTAGCAAAGTTATTAGCATAAGTTGTTAAATTCTTAACTGTAGGTCTAATATTTTTAGATGCAACATCAATCCCAAAGTCACCAATACGTTCTGTTGAACTTAGAGTACGTAGGCCGTCTGGACCCAGGAACATAACGTCAGCACCAACCTCTTGAATAGTATCAGTACTTAAACATCCAAGATCTTCAGTTATAGGTATTAAAGAAAAGTCAGATCCAGTAGATCCAGTCAATCTGAAAATTTTATCGGTTGTGAAGATAATAAGTTGATCACGGAAAACAATTAGACCAGTTATTTCTCCACCTACGCCAATACTTCCTGCTCCATTATTAGGATCAAAATCATCGGGTGTATATGGGGCAGTAAATACAAGTTCTGTACCTACACCAAAGAACATCGTATTTTTAAATACACAGACATGACTAGCACCCTGTACTGGTGTATTTATATTTGTAGCAACAGCATTACCATCAGAGTCTGTAGAAGCTGTTATATAAGTTAAGCTGCTACCACCTACTGTATAATATGCAGGATAGTTAATACCATCTACAAAAACCATTTTAGGTGTGTTACTATAATTATAACGTGCCTGTCTAACTTTTGCAAAATTAGTACTTGCAGCAGTACCTAACGCAGTCCAAGTAGGTGAGGTATCAGCACCATCAGAAAGATAATAGACACCATTTCTAACAGCTATAACCTCTTTAGTACCTGAGTTTTGTACTACAGCAACACCTTGAATAACACCTGTACCAGTAACCTCTGTACTGATAAACTTTTTGTACCCAGAAACTTTACGGTATCCACCGTCTAAAGATGGCTCAAAATTCAATAATGTTGAAGCAGAACCTACAGCATTTATACCCTGTTGGAGGGGGCTAATGTTTGTAATTAACCCACCTGTAAAGGGTACAGGAAATGTTTGCCACTGTGTAGCCATAATTATTAAACTCTTGCATTATTTTGAGATAAAGTTCTTCTATCCACTACGGTAGAACGAATGTAGTCGTAGCGGTTAATGTAGAGGCTTCTCATATATTTAACACCAGCTTCAAACTTTTGTTGTGCAATTTGAGAAGCTTGAGTATCTCCACGGAATTGAAACGCATAGAACATTGCACCATCTACAATAATATGCTTAAATTCTAGTGGTACACTAGGGACATCATCGTAAAGCTCTAGAGACACTGGATTACGGTAATATTCATAATCTAGCTCATAGTCTTGATCTGGAGCAGGGATAATTAAAAACTCTTGACTTGGAGCACGAACTACATGTGTCGGTAGAGATCTTTTACTGGTACTAGAGTTATACTCATAATCTATGTATTTGTCAAGATATTCTTGATAGTCAAGTGATTTTAACTTGGTAGTAGCTACGTTTAAGTCAGCATCTCGTCTAATTCTAAAGCTATCCATATTTAATACTTTAGCATCTGTTGGATAGTCGTAACGTATTGTACCTGCAGTAAGAACTTCTTCTTCTAGTACATGATTCCAAGGCCAGTTAGATTCTTCGTGGTTAATATGCCTAAGAGCTGAGTTTACAGAGTCTTTTGCAGTGTTGTAAAAACCTCCAGCCGATGCAAAATTTGCACTGGTTAACTCTACTTCATTCAACCTTCTATTTACTTCGTTTACAAGTCCAAGAAAATTATAAGCCATTATTTATCCCTCACACGAAGTCTTACAGTTCGTTCTACTACCAAGCCATTGCTGTCTGTAATACGACAGGTAAACTTGTAAAGTTTGTTATTTGTACCAAGTCCTAGGTGGGCAGTTGCTACAGTACTGGTATTAGTTACAGATACTAACTGTATACCGTTTACAGTCTCTGCAGCTGATATAGAGGTTTTAACCCCATCTGCATCATCTACAAACCAAGATACACTTGATATAGTTGCATCGCCTAAAAACCTAGACCAATCAATACTATAGTCTAGTGTTTCATCTGGGTCTTTGTTAGGCCATTTTAGTGACATATTATTTTCCTTTAAGCTGCTCTAGTATATACAGTTCTAGATTCTGAAGGTTGTGGACCGATATAAACTGTTCTAGTCTGACCTTGCTCTACATAAACAGTTCTTTCATTAGATGGTTGAGGTTCTATATAAACTACGTTAGATGGTATCTCATTGACATAAACTGTTCTAGTAACGTTGTCTGTAATTTCTTTAATGTAGACGGTACGAAGTCTGTTATAATTCTCTTTTACTGCTTCATAATCAAAACTTACAATTGCTATTGTAAGATCACCTATAGAAATTGTTGCAGATACATCATCTAGAGTTACAGATGCAGATCCTGATACTGTTAGTTGATCAGAAACAGTGAGTGTAGCTTCAAAACTTACTGCCGCAAGAGATACATCGGCATTTGCTTTTACTTCAACACCGCTGCCATTAAATGCAGTTGTTGCCTCAACTCCATCTATATCAAATATAGCCTGAGCAGTAACAGTAACATCTTCAAGACTTACTGTAGCCTCAACTGAGTCCGATACAACAAGAGAAGTACCTGTGACTGTAACGTTACCGTTTAACGATAATGTAGCTTCAAACGAGTCACTAATTACAACTAATGCATCTGCATTGACAATAACATCGTCTGTTGCTACTTCAACTTCAACACCGACTATGCTAAACAATGCAGTACCAGTAATGGTTAGAGCATCGTTTACTTCACCTGTAGCTTCAACTGCAGTTGGTACGACATTAGCATCAGCAGTGACTACAGAGTTTGGATCAACAGTAACTGTAGCTTCAAGGGAATCTGTTATTTCTACTAGTGCGTCAGCTATAACAACAGAGTTTGTGTCTACCTCACCTGTAGCTTGAACACCAGTGATACTAAACAGTGCAGTAGTAATAAAACTAACATTACCGTTAATACTGGCTGTAGCTTCTACTGCATCAGGTACAACAGTGGCACTTGCGGTTACGGTTACATCTGCTACTGCTAGGGTAGCAGAAAACCCAGTTACCGTAATTGTAACATCAGCCTGTTCATAGCTTTCACCAAAGCTAGCTACGGAAAAAGGGTTTTGTGAAAAAGCCATTAGTTTTTATCTCACTGAAGGAGTTGGCATAGAATAGCTAACAACGTGGTTAATTTGTCTACCACCTATAAATGCGGCATACTCGCCATCATCTCGAATGTAAAACGCCCCTCTGTCAGTAATTGGTACTACGTCAGCTATTTGGTGTGTAGCATAATGCGTTGCAGTTGTTATATCCCACTCTGTTTCTAATTCATATTCAGTTAATACTGGTTGACCATAAGTATAATTATTTTTAACAAAAGCCTGTCTTCCATTAGAAGCCATATGTAGTGCAATAGGATAATTAGACTCAGTACTTATATCTATGTTAGAAGTAAAAGACGCTGTAGTAATATCCCAAGCTGTAGATAAGTCATACCTTCTAATTTCTGGACCACTACTTTGTGTAGTAAAAAGCTTAGTTCCATCGGGGCTAAATGAACAACCTCTAGGGTAATTACCAACTCCAGTCTTTTCACTATAGGTAGTGCTCATTGTATTTAAATCCCATGCTGTCGATAATGTGTAGCCATATACTCTACCTGAGTTAGCTGTAAAAAAGAAAGCTGTTCCATCAGGTTTAAACCACATATCTTGCATATAATTACCTCCAGCAATTGCCTTACTAACAGCAGGAGTGGTACTTGATATAGAGCTTAAATTCCAAGCAGTACCTAAATTATATTGTTTTATAGTGTTCGTACCATCAGAAATTAAATAGAGTTTAGTTCCGTCAGAACTCATTGATATGCCACTATAAAGTGAAAAACTACCATCTATAGCGGTTTGGAAATAGTGTGTAGTAGGTGTCTGTTTATAGGTTATAGTTGCACCTGAAAAGTTATAGGATGAGCTAGTTCTAAGTTTTGTTATCTCACCACCAACACCAGATACATAAAAGTCATTACCGTTGTCAAAATGCAAACCATAAAAGTTATTACTTATTCGGTAATCTGCCATACTAAAAGCACCAACAAAAGTAACATTAGATGTTATATTCCAAGAACTACCTAAATTCCACTGATATATAGCAGCACTAGCAGTACCTCCTGACAAGTTACAAACAAACATTCTATTACTAGTTAAGAAAAGACCTGTAGGAGAGCGTAAACCATCATTATAAACTTGATAGTTGTTTGAGTTTCCTGTTGATGACGTTGATACATCCCAAGCAGTAGTCATAGTTTGTTGTACAACTTTATCATAAGTTTCGCTTAGTCCTGCCCACCATTTTGTGCCATCAGGTTTTATATATAAAGATGTTGGTGTACCACCACCTGCATATGCACTATTTCCAGTATAAGAAGCAGTAGTTACATCCCATGCTGTAGATAAAGTAAATTCACGTAGCGCATTATTGTAGTCATTAAGTACAAACATTTTTGTACCATCTGGTTTCAATCTTACTGCTCTTGGGTTTCTAGCACTAGAATAAGAACTACAATCATATCGCCCTGCAAAAACAGCACTACTTATATCGTAGGCAGTTGTAAGATCATACTGATATATAAACCCTTGTGTAGAACCATAGCTATACAAAGCAACGTATAGTCGAGTACCACTATCTTCAATCGTTACATTGTTTGCACTAAAGTTAGTGTGAGCGTTATAAGGATCATCATCTGCATTAGGGCCATTGATAGCAGTATCACCACTCACCGTAGGTGAAAAACTCAACTTAGGCAAAGATAAGAAAGTTCTGCTATCAAAGTCAATAGCATCAAAAGGTGCAGCCCCAGTAGATAAACTGTGACCAAATCCTCTGGCTGAACCCCCTCCAAAACTACTTAATAATGGCATACTTATTACCTATGAAAATGCTGTCAATGATGCTAATACTGTAAAAGTTGCATCTGCTGTCTTTATAATTGTAAAAGTGTAAGTGTCAATACCACTTGCAGTACCACCGCTTGGTGCAGAGCCACCTGCCCACTTAGGCGTAACTGCTGTACCATCAACTTGGTATGCGTTTAGATAATAGGCTGTTGAGCCGTTTGTGACCAAAGCAGTACATGTAACAGACTGACCTGTCCCAAGTGTTGAATTTACGTTTGAAAAGTTAATTGTGCGGTTTGCTGTTTGGTTTGCTGTAAAATAGACGATGCCCTGTGCCGAAGTATCAAAAGTATACGTTCCAGTTGTTGTTGTGTCTGTAGTAACTTTTTCATGTACTTCCTCAATATCAAGTTGTCCGTTTATCACAGCATTAGTGATTGTAAGACCGCTCGAACTTATATTACCAATACTAACATTGTTATTTCTTAATTCTATAACCTGACCAGAAGCAGCATTGAGATAACTACCCCCACTAGCATTTGCTAATAAAGCATAACTCCCCGTTCCATCTGCATCCATATGACTAAAACCAGCATAATCGGCCCATCCAACATAACCAACATGCGCACGACCTATTACAGCAGAAGTGTCTGTGTTTTGAGAAACAGTAAATTTTTGTGACGGACTTGTGTCGCCTATCCCTACGTTTGAAGCATTGATATAAAGAGTTTGACCGCTGTTATTAATATTCATACGACCACCTTGTTGCATGATATTAAAACCGCCTACACTTACATAGCCTTCACCCCAACCATATGATCTTAATCTTACTGTTGCACCTGCATGTCCTGCACCATCATCAGGATTGTAAGCTACAAACTCAGCATAACTGCTTGTACCACCATCACCTGTTGCATATACAGTTGTTGTAAGCCCCCCATTAACATGAAGTTTGTAAGAAGGGCTTGCCTCACCTATACCAACATTACCACTGTACTCAGCAAAACGTATTGTACCATCGTCATCTACTTCAATGCTGGGTATGCCTGACACATCGTTGACACTAAAGATCGTACCTGTCATGTCATTGGTGATAGAGAACAACTGCCCTGCTGAACCATCAAACGACAGTGTACCATTGTTAGTTGGATAAGCTGTAGCTGTAATGGTTTGTGCAGACGTAGAGGCATCAGCACCTTTGAACTCAATCTTAGGGTCAGCACTGCTAGAGCCAACATTGGGTGTGATTAAGATGTCTTTATCTGTATTAGCCATTTGATGTGATACTTTCCATAAAGTTTATTATATCAGACTCCACATTAGATGAAAAGGTAATAGTTATTCTGTCTGTGTTTGATACGGCACGGTGTGGTACAGGGTTATCTGATGTCCAATATGTTTTCTTAACAGACCAACCAACAGTGTCATCTACCCTAATAACTTCTCCATCTTCTTCGTATTCAAAAAAGCTGTCGCCATTTCTGCTGTATGTACATATAGCATTGTAGTAATCTACGTTTCTATTTGTGTGCCAACCTATGTGTCCATCACTAGGGTAATATGCACACAAGGTACAAACAAGGTTATGCTCTTGCTCAATGTCGCTTACTAATGTTCTTGCTGCATCTATTACAGCCAAATTAGCTTGATCTACGTCTGTGATAATACAAGCTTTAAACTGTTTAGGTAATGCTCCTACCGTTTCATCATCTGACTCTTTTACTAACGGACTAAACTCGGAAGCGTTAGCTAAAACTAAATCAGACAAAGAAGTAAAACGACTGTCTGTTATTGGTGTGTTAGACGCCATATCTACCCCTTGTAGCATTAAAGTTAGTTTTTATCTCATCTGCTGTAAGTGATCTGTTATAAAGCAGCATATAAGACAAACCACCATAAAAACTTTCAGCATATAAATAGGCACTTGAACCTGTTGACCTGCCAAAACTATAAGGAACAAAATACTCAGTAGTAGAATATGTTCCACCTGTCATACTACCTGTATGGTACAGTTCCCCATTAAGATACCAACGTACAGGTCTACCACTTTCGTTATTAGCAAATACAATAGTCATGTGGTGCCACGTATCATTAGATATAGAGGGACTACCACCACCAAAGCTGTAACCATTCTGTCGCACTGCTTCAGTTCTAAAGTATGTATTACGCCACTCTATGTGGTTAATTGTGCCTGATCCTATCCATATACCGTGTCCATTAGGTTGGTTTTGTTCATAGTAAGACCACCATTGATACGTTACACCATTTGTTTTTGATGAAGGATCAGTTGTAGTGGCAGTGCTATTTAAGGATAAATAGTCTCCAGCAGGAGAGCCATCTCTTTCACCTGATCCGTCAAATTCCAACCAACCACCTACGTTATAAGCAGGTCCAGTAAATGTTGTATTATACTGATTAGTTACATCATTTAAAGTTGTACCTGATCCAGCATATGACTTTTCATTTTTTAGATCATACAGCAATGTAATGCTGTCATTAGGTGCTAACTTTGGCCCTGCTGCACATCCCATTACACACCAAACCTTCCACGTAACGC
>Ga0208428_1000871_pt1 | contig 13220 bp, 21 predicted proteins | sample DEB08_DNA_11_FD_184535 | JGI IMG/M metagenome (GOLD analysis project Ga0208428, IMG submission 184535) | Aqueous microbial communities from the Delaware River and Bay under freshwater to marine salinity gradient to study organic matter... | ecosystem: Environmental > Aquatic > Marine > Coastal ... | reverse complement strand
TAATTGTACTGATGGAACAGATTTAACAACAACATTAACTACACAAGGCGATATTGTTTATAGAGATGCGTCTGGTCTTGCTAGACTTGGTGCAGGAACAAGTGGTCAAGTATTACAAACTAATGGTACTGGTGCAAATCCTAGTTGGAATACAGTATCAAGTGATTTTGTAAAACTATATGACTACACAAATTTTGGTGGTTCAAGTGTAACTTCTTTTGATATTAATGGATATTTTAATGACAGTTTATATAGACACTACAGAGTAATTATAAGTGATGTTTATACTCCAAGTAGTAGTACGAGTTCAGAACCGATTATGAGATTTAAAGTTAGTAATAGTGATGTAACTACTTCAAATTATCATTGGTCTTTTGATGAGGCACATGTAGGTGGTCATCATCAAAGAAGTAATCAAAATGACACTCAAATATCACAAATGCAAGGAACTTGGTCTACTTATGGTTCAACCGAAGATACTCAGCATTTTGATATTTTGTTTTTTAATCCAACTACAACAGGTACAAATTCTAAAATGATAAGTTGGAATGGTGCTTGGCGACAAACAAGTGGAACAGGTTATCTTGGTGCTACTCAAGGTACTGCTATGTTAAGAACAACCTCTGCATTAACAGGTTTTAGTTTTAGAATGAATGCTAATCCAGCATTTTATTACAGAATAACAATTTATGGAATGAAGTATTAAGGAGAAAAAATATGAAACAATTACATACACCAAATGGTATTCAAGAAATTGAAGATAATATTGAAGAATTAAATTCTTTAACTGCTGAAGATAATGCAAGAAAAGAAACTCAATTAGCTGAAGATAATTTAAAAAAATCTAATCAAGCTAATGGCAATCAAAAGCTATTAGACTTGGGATTAACACAAGCTGAAGCAACTGCATTAACTGGTTATACACCACCAGTAGCAGAGTAATTAAAATCTTAAAATCGTAGGAGAATACTTAATATGACAAAAGCTAGAGATATAGCTGACTTTAAATTCGAAAACATTACCGATACTGGTACTGAAGGAACTAGAGTAGCTACAGGTACTACAGCACAAAGAGGTAGTACAGCAGGTCAATTAAGGTTTAACTCTGAAACAGGATTAGCTGAATATTATACTGGTACTGCTTTTAAACCTATTGATAGTCCACCAACAATTACTTCAGTTGATACATCATTAATAGATAGTAATTCTGGTAGCACAACATCAATAGTAATTACAGGTTCAAATTTTCAAACTGGTGTAGTTGTTACATTTGTTCCTAATTCTGGTTCTAATATAAGTCCAGATACCACTACTATAAATAATGCTAACCAAATTACAGTAGTTGTCACAGATAGTAATTTTGTAAACGCTAATGAACCTTATGATGTAAAAGTAGAAAATACTTCTGGTTTATCATCAACATTATTTGATGCAATAAATGTAGATACAACAGTTGCTTGGCAAACTGCTAGTGGTTCTTTAGGTTCTGTAAATGATGAAGCAACAGGAACACATTTTACAGTTTCAGCGACAGATGCAGATGGTGATACTATAACTTATTCAGTACAATCAGGCTCGTTACCTGCGGGAATGTCATTAAATAGTTCTACAGGTGCTATTTCTGGCGACCCAACAGATGTTAGTAGTTCAACAATTTCAAACTTTACATTAAGAGCATCAACACCAAATGCTAACGCAGATAGAAGTTTCTCAATTACTGTTACACCTGCACCTTACAATATTGATTACTTAGTTATTGCAGGTGGTGGTGGAGGTGGTGAATCCTATGGAGGCGGAGGTGGAGCAGGTGGTTACCGAACATCTTGGAATAATGAAACTTCTGGTGGCAATAGTTCTTCCGAAACTGCATTAAATCTTAATGCAGGAACAGTATTAACAGTAAGTGTTGGTGGTGGCGGTTCAATAGCTACTTATGGAAATTTAGCAAATTCAGGTGGTAGTTCATCAATCTCTGGTTCTGGTATTACAACAATCACATCTTCTGGCGGTGGTGGTGCAGGAGGAAATTTAACAGGCGGTGCGTCTGGTGGTTCTGGTGGTGGCGGAGGTTCTGGTGGTTCTGGTGGCGGAGGCTCTGGTACAATCAATCAAGGTTTTGCAGGAGGTAGTGCTTCAAGTAGTGGCTCTGGTTATTCCGCAGGTGGCGGAGGAGGTGCTAGTTCCGCAGGTGGAAATAGTCCTGCCAATTCAAGTACAGCAGGTAATGGTGGTAATGGTTTAGCATCTACAATAACAGGTTCTGCAATTACAAGAGCAGGAGGAGGCGGAGGTAGTTCTTATCTTGGCTCTGGTTCTTCTGGCGGTTCTGGTGGCGGAGGTAATGGAGGAGACCACGATGGAAGTCCTTCTGGTTCTAATGCTACAGCTAACACAGGTTCTGGCGGAGGTGGCGGAGGCGGTGCAGGTGGAGGTTCTAATTATGGTAATGGTGCTTCTGGTGTAGTTATTCTTCGTATGCCAACATCAGCTTATTCAGGAATAACAACAGGTTCTCCAACAGTTACAACATCTGGTTTAGATACAATATTAACATTTAACGCATCTGGGAGTTACACATCATAATGGCACATTTTGCAAAAATAGGAACAGGAAACATTGTTGAACAAGTTGAAGTCGTTTCAAACGATATAGCAATTAATGAACAAGCAGGGGTAGATTTTTTAAATAATCTTTACAATACAAAAGATGTTTGGAAACAAACTTCTTACAATAATAATATTAGAAAAAACTATGCTAGTGTTGGTTACAAATATGATGAAACTTTAGACGCTTTTATTCCACCTAAAGAATTTAAAAGTTGGATATTAAACGAAACAACTTGTCGTTGGGAAGCACCAGTAGCAAAACCTACTGATGGTCAATTATATAAATGGAATGAAGAAAATCAAACTTGGGATTTAGTTGAAAGATAATGCCTAGAAAAAAGATTACATCAAAAGATTATGCTGAAGTATCAGCAGGTGTAAGACTTTCAAGCCATGAGAAACTATGTGCTGAAAGAATGAAGACATTAAACGAAAGTATTAATGAGTTAAAACGAGAAGTTAAATCTTTGAGACAAGATGTTTCTATGGGACAAGGTGGACTAAAAGTTATCCTTGCTATTGGAACATTGCTTGTTGGAATTATAGGGTTCTTTCAATTTAAATGAAATATTTATTAGTGCTGTATATGTGCAGCATGAATACTGGACAATGTCCTTCTCATACATACGCAGGTTATCAATTTAATAATCATTACGATTGTGTCATGAATGGATATGCAGTTGCTCAAACTACATTTAAACAATTAGAAGAAAATTTAGAATGGGACAAAGAATATATAAACGAAAACAAAATCGTTATTAAATTTGAATGCCGTGGGCTTAAAGTGGAGAATATATAATGGGATTGCCAATATTAAAATTATTAACGTTTGGTGTTAAAACAGCAGCAAACATTTATCAAACAAAAAAAGAAACAAAGCAACTTGAAGCAGTAGCAGAGAGAAACCATGTAGAAAGGATGGTCAAAGGTGAAGTCGAATATAAGAAAGCTATTATCGCTAGTAATGATAATGGTTGGAAAGATGAATTTGTCTTGGTTCTTATATCCATTCCTATTATTCTATTGGCTTATTCTGTTTTCTCTGACGACCCTAACATACGTGCTAAACTAGATATTTTCTTTGAATATTTTTCTAATATGCCTTTTTGGTATCAGGGATTATTCATAGGAGTAGTTGGCTCAATATACGGACTTAAAGGTGTCGATTTAATGAAAAGGAAATAGAAAATGAATTTTAAGTATGACTTAACGAAAGCAATCAAAGAATTTATGAGAAAAAAGTCTGCTGATGCTCAATTAAGAAAAAGAAGTATGGATAGTGTTGCTCGACCTAGAGCAAAGAAAAACATACTAGCTAAAAGTAAGGACTTACAAGGTATATGAAAATAAACGAAAACACTAATGTAGCATTACCAATTAGAAATTTATTATTTATAATAGGTGCAGTTGCTATTGGTGTTTGGGCTTATTTTGGTGTTATTGAAAGATTAAATAAATTAGAAACTTCAGATACTTTGTTTGAAGCAGATTTATTAAAAAAAGCAGAACAGACACCCAAAAATTTAGAAATTTTCATGCTTATCGAAGAGTTATTTTCTCAAGTAGAAAAATTAGAAAAAAACCAGGAGATGAACATGAGTAATAAAATTAAAATAGAATTTATAGATGAACAATTAACTAAAGCACTAAATGATATTGAAAAATTAAAAGATGCTAACAGAGAGATGAAATATACAAACGGTAGTCAATGATAGAAGTAGTAGTTGCATTGTGTATGTTTATTCAAGGTGAATTAGTTGAACATCGAGTAAAAAATAAAATGTCCGATTGTTTAGAAGGCAAAAGAACTGCTGAAAGAAACAATGGGTCTAACAACATTCAATACAAATGTGGAAAAGTTAAAGCAGAAATTTCTGTAGATTCACAAGGGTATAAACACATCGAAAATATAATTAAGGAGTAGTAAATGATGATATTTGGTGAAACACCTAGATTTTATAAAAACAAAGTAAAAATATTTATTGCAGATAACAAAAAGTTAGTAATTGCTTTTGTTGTTTGGTCAGCAATATTATTGGCACTATAGTTATGTCAGACAAACCTAATTCGTTTGAAGCCAAAACAAAAGTTCTACCTAAACTTTTAGTAGACAAAGCTTATGAGATGTTGACTAGTGGTGAAAAACTTACAGCTAGTGAATTAAAAGTTTGTTTAGATACTTGCAAAACATATGGAGTAGAAGTAGATGAACAACCTCAAACAAGTATCACAGACAGTTTACCATTTGACGAAAGCTAACATTCGTTGGATTGGATTTCTATTAGCCGCATTATCAGTAAGCATATTGTCATCCACTGTCGTGAAAGTTCAATGGATAGGTTGGCTGATAGGTGCAGTTTCGTGTTCTATTTGGATATTTATATCTTTTAAGGACCAGGACAAACCTAGAACTTTAATGGAGTGTATGTATTTACTATTATCACTCTACGCTTGTTACAATTGGTTTAATTATGAGTAAAAAAACAAAAACAATAGAACCTAGTGTTAAGAATTTTAAAAACTTTTTATATCTTGCTTGGGAACATTTAAATTTACCTAATCCTACGCCTATACAGTATGACATAGCAGATTATCTGCAAAATGGGTCTAAACGTATAGTAATAGAAGCTTTTAGGGGTGTTGGTAAATCTTGGATTACATCAGCTTTTGTATGTCACCAACTTTTATTAAACCCACAAAGAAACATTCTAGTAGTATCTGCAAGTAAAAACAGAGCAGATGACTTTTCTACATTTACACAAAGACTAATTAGTGAAATGCCATTGTTACATCATTTAAAACCTAGGGATGACCAACGTCATTCTAAAGTTTCTTTTGATGTTGCACCGGCTAGAGCGTCACACGCACCTTCAGTTAAATCTTTAGGTGTTACATCGCAATTGACTGGTTCACGTGCTGATTTAATTATTGCAGATGACGTAGAGTCAGCTAATAACTCTCAAACACAATTAATGAGGGACAGGCTAGGTGAAACCGTTAAAGAATTTGACGCAATCATTAAACCTGAAGTAGGACGTATTGTTTTCCTAGGTACACCACAAACTGAAATGAGTTTGTACAATGACTTGGAAGAACGAGGATTTGAAACAAGAGTATGGACGGCTTTATATCCTACACAGACACAACAAGTTAGTTTAGGACATAAACTAGCACCAATAGTTGCTGACGCTGTTAAAGAAGATAAAAAATTAGTAGGTAAGCCTACAGACCCACAAAGATTTGATGAAGTAGACTTAATGGAACGTCAAGCGTCTTATGGACGTAGTGGTTTTGCATTACAGTTTATGTTAGACACAACATTAAGTGATTTAGAGAAATATCCATTAAAACTAAACGACTTAATTGTAGTATCTGGCTTAGATACGTGGAAAGAAGCGCCTACAAAGATACAATGGGCTTCTTCTGTTGACCAAATCAAAAATATTGACAGTGAGCTGCCTAATGTTGGACTTAAAGGTGATTATTACGTAGCACCAATGTATATGTCTGAAACTTATGCACCATTTGAAGGTTCAGTTATGTCAATTGACCCTGCAGGTCGTGGAGCAGACAAAACTGGTTACTCAGTTGTTAAAATGTTACATGGAATATTATATTTGACAGCTTGTGGTGGATTAGACGGTGGTTATAGTGACAGTACGTTAGAGCAGCTAAGTAATATAGCAAAACAACACAATGTTAATTACGTTGTTATTGAGTCTAACTTTGGTGATGGTATGGCAACAGCCTTGCTAAAGCCTATAATGGCACGTATACACCCATGTACAATTGAAGAGGTAAGACACTCAAAACAGAAAGAATTACGTATTATAGACACTCTAGAGCCTGTTATGAACCAACATAGACTAGTGGTTAGCCAAGAGTTAATTAAGAATGACTTTAAGTACGAATTAGACCACCAATTGTTTAAACAAATGACTAGAATAACTAAAGATAAAGGTTCTCTAAGGCATGATGACCAACTAGACGCATTATCTATAGCTGTAAACTATTGGGTAGAACGTATGGACAGAGACCAGGTACTAGCATTTAACGAACATAAGAATGAACTTTTAGAAAAAGATTTAGAACGTTTTATGCAAAATACTATTGGTAAAAAACCAAGTAATACAAGGTGGATTAATTAGTACCCCTATTAGAACTAGGGGGGTAGAAAGTCATCTATATGTAACCTTAATGATACCATAAAGTATCTTTAAGAAGGTTATTTATGAAACCCACCCACCCAGTAAACCTATTAAACATATGAACCTACCAGAAATAATACTATTGGGGTATGTACCCTTGTTAACTATAAGATATTCTTGGAGATTACTGCTATATTTCGGTAAAAAAATCTGAGAGGGTATCATTATAATAAAGAGAGCGATGTTCCCCCTTTGTTCTTTTGTTCACCTTTTTGTTCTGTTCCAGGAACGGCTTCAAATATAGAGTTTTTATCGGTTGTTATAACCGTTGGTTAACTTTTGTTTTGTTTTTTTGGTTTTCTTTTGGGTTTATCTTTGTCGTGGGGTCTATTTTTTTTTCTTTTTAATTAAACTTAATGATTAACTTTTATTTATTAATTTAGATTTAATTAAACTTAATGATTAACTTTTAATTAAACTTTTAAATTACTTTTATTTATTTTTTTAATTATTCTTTTTTTAATCATTTAGTTTTATTTTTGTTTTATCTTTTAATTATTCTTTTTTTATCAATTCTAGAAATAACTTAAAATTTGGGTGGTAAGTAAGTATCATAAAAGTTATTGAAGGGGCTTCTGTGGGCTTCTATGGGCTTCTTTTTTAGGTTGATTTGGTCAATTTTGCCTATTTTTTGGTTTTTTGATAAAATAGCTATTTTAAAGGCTTTTTTATATAGGGTCTAAAAATGCCGTAAAAGCTCAGTTTTTATGCGTTTTTACATTTAATTCATAAATGGGTTGTATTCGTTAACGGTTTAGTTTATTAATTAAATTGCCGTGAGGAATATATTAAAAATAAAATCAGTTTTGAATAATGCGCCTTTTAGCATTAACGAGGTTTTAGGCTTAATAGATTTTAAAAAACTCATTGATTAAATAACGTAGGCTTTAATAGTCTGGTTTCGTGGCTAGGTCATACATGAAATAATGATAGACCGAAAACAATGTAAATTAAAACATTGTGAATTTATAAAACGATTAAAGGCGTTTAATTGAAGGCTTGAATATTTTCTACAAAAGGAAGGATAACAAATATGAATAAAAATCTATTACCTATATGCGAAAATAAAAACTGTAATAATCACGCTGTAATAAAATCTTTATCTAAAGTATTTTGTGCCGTGTGTGAATTAAGAAGGCTAGGGGGTATTTAATGAGTGTTTATATATTTCCAGAAGCTTTACAGACTAAAAACGAAATAACTGAAATAAACGTTGGTGGTTCTCATTTAAATACTATTTTTAATGATGACCCGAAAAAATGTTTTGAAAATGCTATCAAGAAAAATGCATTTACTGGACATAGAGTAACAGACCGTTACGACTATATTATGTATATGTGTTCTAATAGTGAATACGATTTTTTCAAAACTAAAATAACTAAAACTAAATACAAAGTTAAACGTTAACAAAAAACTTTCAAGCCTTCTATTAAGCGCCTTTATATCGTTCACTATCTAAGCGTCTTTTTTTCTTAAACTACAAAAGGAAAACATATGAATAAAAATCTACCGTTCACAAAGTCTAAAAAACTTTTAAACATAGATAACAACGCCAAAACAATTAAAGGGCAAAAATACGGATATAAAACAGCTATTTTATATTTAGCGCCTTCTAATTTGTCTGGTTATAATGTGTGTCCAATGGCTTCAAAAGGATGTAAACAAGCTTGTTTAAATACTTCTGGTCATGGCGCATTTAGTAACGTTCAAAATGGTCGTATCAATAAAACACGTTGGTTTATGCAAGAAAGAAAATCATTTTTAGAACAGTTAGAACGTGAAATAAAAAACCATGTTTTAAACTGTAAGAAAAATAATTTTATACCTTGTGTTAGATTAAATGGAACTAGTGACATTAGTTTTGAAAATTTTGGAATATTTGAAAAATTTCCAGATGTTCAATTTTATGATTACACAAAAGTTTATAAACGTGCTGTTAAATTTGTTAATAAAGAATTACCTTCTAATTATCATTTAACATACAGTTTGAACGAGGATAACAAAAAAGAAGCTTTTAATATTTTGAAATTAGGTGGAAATATTTCAGCCGTTTTTAGAAATATATTGCCTAAAACTTTTAAAGGCTTCAACGTCATTAACGCTGATGAAACTGATTTAAGGTTTACTGATAAACTTAATTCAATTTGTGGCTTAATGGCAAAAGGCAAAGCCAAAAAAGATTTTTCTGGTTTTGTTTTAGACGTTCAGTAATTCAAAATTTTTTTTTGCGTTACCTGGACCACAAAAAACCAATCGTTGCAATTTTCAAATTTTTTTTGACTGTTGCAGCTCAAACTACAAAAGGAAAAAATATGAAACTTAGAGAAATATTAAAAATAACTGAAGTATTGACTGGACGTAAAACGCCTTGTGATATTTTAGAATTTTTAGAGGATGAATATTATTCAATTTCTGGAAATACTTTTATTAAATATGGTGATTTGGATTTATGCCATTATATCCGTTCTAATAATAAAGAATTTCGAGAATTGGATATAAATAAAAGTGAGTTGGAAAAATTTAAGGAATTAAAAACCTTAATTTTAAAAACTACTAATTAAAACAATCATTAAGAAATTAAGGCGCTTAGATAGTGAACGAAAAAAGTTTACTACGTTAAATTTATTATTTTAAATTTTTCGAAAAAAAAGCGCTTTTCATGAATGAATTGAGGGGCGAGGTTTTGTGCCTTGCCCTTCTTTTTTTATTATTCATCGAGGGGCGAGGGACGAGGGGCGTACCCTCATTTTACAATCAACTACAAAAGGAAAACTATATGAACGTACTATCATTATTTGACGGTATGAGTTGTGGTCAAATTGCTCTCAAGAAACTAGGGGCGAAGGTTGATAATTATTATGCAAGTGAGATTGATAAGTATGCAATTTCAATTGCTGAAAAAAACTTTCCAAACACTGTACATCTTGGGGACGTGACTAAAATTACATCCGTTCCATATAATGTCAAAATTGATTTATTAATCGGTGGTTCACCGTGCCAAGGTTTTAGTAAATCTGGTAATAGATTAAATTTTGATGACCCACGAAGTAAATTGTTTTTTGAGTTTGTAAGAATATTAAAACTTGTAAAACCAAAATACTTTATGCTTGAAAACGTTGTCATGAATAAAGAGTCTAGAGATATTATAAGTAAATATCTTGGGGTCGAGCCTATTGAAATTAATTCTAATTTAGTTTCGGCTCAATCAAGACGTAGACTTTATTGGACAAATATACCTAACGTTACTATTCCAGAAGATAAAGGAATTGTAATTAGAGATATACTTGAAGACAACGGAATTGCTGACATGGTTATTAATCAAGGTAAGCAATTAGCAAAAGCCAATATAGAAAAATCTCATTGTCTTATGGCTAGAGATTATAAAGGCTTTGGCAATCAAGGTATGACTGGAATTAGATTAAAAGATAATTCTGTTATATCTAAAGACGGTCTTAATCATGTTGGTAACGAGATTGAGATTGTTAAAATTCGTAAACATAAAGTAGACATTGAAGGTCTAAAAACTGTTTTACGATTTCATAAGAAGAAAGTTGCTAATTTAAGTATTAGTGAAATTGCTTCTTATTGTAACGTACCACAAACTAAAGCTGAACATTGGTTTAGAACTGATGACAGTTTTGCAATTCCAGATGAAAACTCATGGTCATTATTGAAAGATTGTCTTGGAATTGAAACTAATCAATTTGATAAATCATTGACTGAGTTTGAGTACCGTGAAGGTGTCTTTGAACAAAGTTCTAGAGTTTATCATGTTGACGGTAAAGCACCGACTTTAACTAGCACTTTGGCAAGTAAACAAAAAGTTTACATTCCACTAGATAAGGTCGAAAGTAAAAACGGATTAATATTAAAAGGTCATGCACAATTAAATGGTCACGATGTATTAAAACGTGTTTACGATAAAGACGGAAAATCACCTACATTAAATACTTGTGGTGGTGGTAACCGTGAGCCTAAAATTAGTTTAGGCAATAAGCAATGGCGTAAACTTACGCCTTTGGAATGTGAGCGTTTACAAACTGTTCCAGATAATTACACGCTTGGAGTATCAAATACTCAAAGATACAAAATGCTTGGCAATGGTTGGACGGTTGATGTGATTGCTCATATATTTAAAAACATAACTACAAAAGGAGTAACATATGAGCGAAACTATAAACAAGTTTCAAGCGAGGTTGTTAGCCAATCCAGTAAATAAAGAAGGTTTAGGAAACTATCTTTTTTATGGAGTGCCTAATGACATTGAAGGCGAATTGTTTATCAAACTGTTTCGAAAATTTTTAAACCCAAAGTTTAAATATTACAGACAGTTTAGAAAACAAGGGTCTTGGTCTCATTCAGTAAATTCAACAGACGGTGACAGTTTTGTTGTTTACGTTGATGACAAAAACAAAAACGAAAAATACTTGGCTGATGAATACGTACAGACAAGTTTAAAGTATCAAGAAAAAATAAGACGAATAAAAGAAATCATAAATGACTAAAAACGTGGGGGTACTTAGGGTCGTAATAGACCCTAAAACCCTCTGTACGTTGAGATATGAAAGAATTTTTTGAGCTGCAATTGAAAAAAATATATATTTTCAGAGGGGCGAGGGGCGAAGACACTTTTATAGTGATTTACAAAATTCTATGCAAATTATAGAATAATTTACTTTAACATTTAAATGAAAGGAGGGTATATGCACAAACCAAAAGAAGTGTTGCGAAACGGCATTTTGGGATTGTACAGCAATGAATTACTAACAATGGTCATATAGGAGGTAAGTATGTATATTAATTTTATTCTCTTTAAAGTCTATATTGAAAAATATAGTAAATGGAGTAATTTTGAATGCAAACGTGACAATAATGAATACATAATAGATTTTGCGTTTTGGAGAGTCTTTTTGTATTAACGTTTAAGTACGACTTTTGTTATTTACCGTGCTGATAAAATTAATAAATAACAATAACTGAGGACAACTAATGAATGCTATTATTCTGCTAAAACATATCGAAAGTTTTAGAAAATTCGATGCAGACATACAAAGCCAAACTATTGCAGTTTTTTTATATGTTGGAATACACGAAAGTAACGAGGGTGTTCCTATGACTAAAATTGCAACAGAACTAAATATGGCTCAGAGTTCCGTGAGTCGTAATGTTTCTCTTTTATCAAAATGGAGTTGGTCAAGAAAGGAAGGGTTAAATTTTGTTGAAGCCCTAGAAGACCCCATGGAACGTAGAAGAAAGCTTGTTAAGTTAACTAACAGAGGAAAAAAATTGTATGCTGCAATTAGTTAACATTACATCTAGCATAGGAAGGAGGTATATAATGAAAGCTAATCCAAAAGAGCTGCAAGAAATTTATAATTTAGTTTGCAAGACACAATGGGATTTGGGGCGAGATGAAAGCGTCAAAGACCGTGCAAAAAAGATTATAGAGTTTTGGGGCGAGGACACTTTTATAACTGACGTTGACGAAAGTATGATTGACGGTCTAGTTGCAGAGTTAAGAGATAGAAATTTATCGAATGCAACAATTAATAGATACTTGTCAGCTTTGTCTACAATGATAACTTTTTGTTTAAGAAGACATGGAGTTTATCAATTGAAGAGAAAGCCATACATAAGTTGGTTGAAAGAACCGAAACATGAATTAAGATTTGTAACTTTAGAAGAAGAAAGTTTATTAATCTCTTTGTTACGTTCTTGGAACATGAAAGATGACGCTGATTTCTTTATCATGTTAATTGATACTGGAATGAGATTGTCTGAGCTGCAAAATCTTAAAGTTGGTGATTGCTATGAAGATAGAATTGTCTTAACTCATACAAAAAATAATGAGTCAAGGGGCGTTCCATTAACAAAGCGTTGTCAAAAAATTGTTGAAAGATTTTCACATGATAAAAAACCAGGTGAAAGATTGTTTCGACATTTTGCTCAGTGGAGACCAAACTCTAGTTGGCGTAAAGTTCGTAAAGCAATGAACTTAGAGCATGACAAAAGATTTGGTATTCATGCTTGTAGAAGAACTTTAGTACACAGATTATTAAATGCTGATGTTCCTTCTAAAGCTGTTCAGTCGTGGGTCGGACATAAAGATGACCGAATGATTGAACGTTACGGTACTGTACTTAGCACACGATTAACTTCGTTTGTTAACGTATTAGAACCACAATCCACTAAAGAGATTGAACCAACGGACAGTAAAGAACCGTTGCGTAAAACCTCTTAACGGATTAAAAAAATGTTTGGATTAGTGTTAAAAGATATAGTAAACCATCGGATAGATAAAATTGCGCTCTTAGCTCAGTTGGATAGAGCATCGGTTTTCTAATCAGTTGGTGGTATACAAAGCCCATCGGTGTGTTTAATGTTTTTCTACTGATATTACTATCTT
>Ga0208428_1000870_pt1 | contig 13227 bp, 13 predicted proteins | sample DEB08_DNA_11_FD_184535 | JGI IMG/M metagenome (GOLD analysis project Ga0208428, IMG submission 184535) | Aqueous microbial communities from the Delaware River and Bay under freshwater to marine salinity gradient to study organic matter... | ecosystem: Environmental > Aquatic > Marine > Coastal ... | reverse complement strand
TTTGTAAAAGTTCTATTTCCAAATTGTAAATAATCTGCACTATTATTATTACTAATAATTTTTTTATCTAATTGTAATTCTAAATCACCTTTTAAAAAAGTATTACCTTCTACTTGAAATTTAAAATTATTAACATTCATATTAGTCCCACCAACTAATACACTACTAGTTGTATATATAGGTCTTAATATATCATTTGTTTCATCCCAAAAATTAGTATCTATATTTGATTTTAAATTTTGATAAGTAATTTTCTTTATTGAACTATCACTTTCTTCTAATAAAAATACATCACTATTAACTGGTGTTGATTTTGCAGTTTGTTTATCTATATCTACACTTATAGTTGAGATAGAATTCCCACTTGAAGATACTGATATAGCATCTCCAGCTTGTATAGTATTTACAAATACAGAACTTAATCCATTTAAGCTTCTCACTGACATAATATATTAATATAAAATATATTTTTATTTATAATTAAAATCTAAATATAAATTATAATGCCGAAAAAAAAAGTAGTAAAAAATACCGAAGAAATTACCGAAGTCACCGAAACTTCTACCGAAAACACCATAAACACAAATATGAAAGAAGAAGAAACAATTAATGAAGAAATGCAAAAACCAAAAGTAAAAAGAGAACGATCTGAAAAACAAAAAGCAGCATTCGCAAAAGCACAAGAAGCAATAAAAGCAAAAAGAGCAAAAGCAAAAGAAGATAAAGAAAAAGGTATAACTAAACCTATTGTTGAACCTATATCAGAAAAAGTTGAAGATAAATTAGAAGAAATTAAACAACAAAAAGAACAAATATTAGAGGAAGAACCTGAAATTGAATATGTTAAAAAACCAACAAAAAGAAAAGCAAAAAAAAAGAAAATTGTTATAGAACAAGATAGTAGCAGTAGTGATGAAGAAATTGTTATTAGTAGACGCAGAGGCAGAAAAAAAAAAGTAGAATCATCACCTCCAATTGATATACCTGCTCCATTAGTTGAAGAAAAAAAAGAAATAGTTGAAGATTTAAAACCTCCTGAAGTTCAATATACTCATAAGCAAATGCTACAAGCATTCGGTTTGTGATTATTTATTAACAAAAAATATAGGTTTTTCTCCACTAACTATTTTTACATTTTCAGTTAATTTAAAACTTTTGATATTATCCGTTAATTTTTTAATACACATACTTTTCATTTTATTATATTCACAATATATTTTTAAACTGTTTATACAAATAAAAAAATATAAAAAAAATATATAATATAAATATAATATGGATGAACTTTTAGAAGAAACTGAAATAAAAAATCATGTTACTCCAGCAGTATTTAAATATAAATGTGATGATAAAATGGAGGGGATACCTTATCCATTACCTGATACAATATTTAGAATGGGATTAATAGGTCGTTCAGGTTCAGGTAAAAGTAATTTAGTTCAAGCATTAACACAAGCAGGAGGCAAAAAAAGAATATACAATAAAAGATTTAGTAATGTATTTATTGTATCACCAAGTGGAGCAAGTATGGATAGTCCACCAAAATTACCCAAAGATAGATTTTATAATTCTATAAAAGATTTACCAACTATATTTGATAGATTACAAAATGAAACTGATATGGAGGGGAGAACTTTAATTATATTAGATGATTTAGGGTCTGAAATAAAATCAGGCAGTAGTGAAGAAGCAATAATTTTGAAAAAATTATTCAACAACGGCAGGCATATCGGCAGACCTTTACTGGATGAATTAACAGGTGAACAGCAAGAGAGCGGTGCTATTAGTATAATGATTACAGCACAGAAGATGTCACAATTACCAAGATGGATTCGCCACCAACTCACGCATATAGCAGTATTCGATTGTCGTAATACAAAATCAGAACTAATGACTTTATATGATGAATTTTTTGCATGTGATAAACCTGTATTTAATGAAATAATAGATAGAGTATTTAGTGTGCCTTATAATTTTGTTTTTGTAGATTGTAAAAAATCAAAATTATATAATGGATTTAAATCTGAATTTAATGTGAAATCTAAAAACTTTTTATAAGCTTTTTTTCAAATTTAATTTTATTTTTAAAAGTATGAAAGTTTTAGAATTATTTAAAGGTACAGGTTCTATTACAAATTATTATTCTAATAGTGATGTAGAAGTTATTAGTTTAGATATATTAGAAAAATATAATCCTACTATATGTTGTGATATAATGGATTTTGACTATAAACAATATCCAGTAGGATATTTTGATATTATATGGGCAAGTCCAGAATGTAAAATATTTAGTGTTTTACAACACGCATGGATAAGTAGAAAATGGGGTACAAAAGAGAATTTAGAAATTGAAAGAGAAAAAAATAAAATCTATATAAATAAAAGTATAGAAATTATAAAGTATTTTAATCCTACTTTTTATTTTATAGAAAATCCATTATATTCTGCTATATGGGATTATATAGATGATGAAACTTTTAAAAATAATTATGTAATAGTTGATTATTGTTATTTCGGTTATAATTATAAAAAACCTACAAAAATATTAACAAATAAAATATTAGAAAATAAAAGATGTTTATGTAAAAGTCATAAAATGAAAATAGGATTTTCAACAGATAAATTTAAAAATAAAAATACAACTATAAAGGATAATACAACATTAAATGATAGATATTCAATACCACAAAAACTTTTAGATTATTTATTAAATTAAAAAAAGGGATTGAAAATCCCATCACATTTTCAAAAAATGTTAGTTTTTTTTTATATTATATAATATATGGTCAATATAAAATTAAACGAATTCGATAGAAAAATTTTAGCAAATATAAAACCGTCAGATAAATGGAATAAATTTAAAAATATATTTGTTCTTAATAGTGAAATACAAAAATTAAAAATAGGTAGTTCAAAAGTGGGTACAAAATGTTCACAACATTTAAGAAAATTATCAAATAAAAATATTGTCACATTAGAAGAAATAAGAGATGGTTGTAAAGATTTAATACCAAAAAAACATAAACATGGATTAGCAAAAGATAAAACAAAAAGGGATGTTTTAAAAGAACATACTAAATTAGATATAGGACAAGATAAAGAAAAAGAAAAACCAAAACATAAAAAACCAACAACAACAAAAAAACCATCACCTACACAACAATTAGTTAATTTATTAACAGCACAACAAACAGCAGTTAGGCAACAAACAATAGCAAGTAATATAGCAAAAGTAGATCAAATATTAACTGATAGAAATCAAAATTTAGAATTACCAGATAGGCAGTTGCCAGATAGGCAAGTAGTACAAGTAGTACAACCAACACAAAAACCACAATTACAATTAAGAACACAATCATTAGGAAATCAAGTTCAAGATAATTCTGCAAATTTAAGAATGAGATTATTAGAAGGTAGTTTATTAGATAGAGAAAAAGGTTTAAGTGCTATGCAAAGAAGTTTAGAAAGACAAAAACAGATGGCAAAAGAAAAATTAGATAATGCCTCATTATTAGAATCAGTAGTAGAAGAAAAAGAAAGAAGACAAAGAGTAGGTAGTCAAGTTGTTTCTTATGTAGATAAAGAAAGAAATAGATATAAACAATTAGTTATGGATGGCAGAATGACTCCTTCACAAGCACAACAAAATATACAAAATTTAAATAATTTATATATAAATCATTTACAAAATAGAGAGGCAGAAGAATTACAAAGTAAAAATATTTTACAAGATATAGAACAATTAGAAAGAGAAAAACAATTTAGATTAAGAAATAGAAAAGCTGGTGTTGATAGTGTATTATCAAGATTAAGAAATAGAGAAAGTCAAGAAAAACAAGATAGATTAGTAAATGAGTTAATAATGGATCAAAATGAAAAAAAAATAGAAGATATACAATCTGAATTATTAAGTTCTGTTAGTAGTAGAGCAAAACAAAAAGAAATAGAAGAAATAGAAAGACAAAAACAAACAGAAAATACATTAGAAAATTTACAATTAGGAGTAATGGATAGAACAAGTGGTTTAGCAGAACAACAAAGTATTTTTGAATCTAATTATGATAATCCATTAAGATTAAAACGAGATACAAGCACTTCTGCATTTGATGTTGCGACTGATAAAACTAAATTAGAATTTAAGAAAACTCCAAGTGAAAGTGATGTAGTTTCTGCAACTGGATTAAGTGCAGAGGATATAAAACAAGCACAAAGAGAAAAAAAAATGCAAGAAGAATTAACTGGGGAACAAATTTTTAATAGAAAAGTTAGAGAAAAAACAAGAGTTAGTAGAAGGCAAAAAAGAAAAGAAGCTAAAAAAGCACAAGAATTATTAGAATTACAAGAACAAGAAAAAAAAACAAGTGGTTTAATAGATAGATTAATTCTTGAAACAGAAGAAACTAATGTAGATGTTGATAAATTTAAAAAAGAAATGGCACTAAGGCAACAAGTTGCCAGTGGCAGTGAAACTGCCTTAGAAGAAGTTGCTATGGAGGAAAAGGATACGAAGTATCCAGTGGGTTCTAATGAACCCTTAGATAAACCTGTAAAAATGATGTCACCTGAAGATATAATAGGTAGACCTAAATCTCGTTATGTTATTCAAAGTGGATTAGGTACACCATCAGAAGTTTATGGAAATCCTGATAGTACCTTTTATAATAAAAATTACAAGGATATATTAAATCAATATGTCACTCAATCAAGAAACAGTCCTATATATAATAAACCTATGAAAAATAATTATGCTCAAACATGGGATATAATAAATAAAGTAAAAAATGCAAAAGTATATACTGCAGATAGTAAAACAAAAGATTTAAGGCATAGAAAAGATTATCAAAAAGATTTATTAAAACAATTACACGCAAGAAATGTAGAACAATTAATGGATAGATATTTATTAGAAAAAGACCCAATAGAAAAAGAATATTTTAAATATGCTGGTATAGCAGCAGAACAATATTTTAAATCAGAAAATCCTAATGAAGACCCACAGTATAAACTTTTTAATAAAATAAATAAAAGAGGAAAAGGAGTATCAATATCACGAGAAAAATTTATAGAAGAATCAAAAAAATTAGATTTAGATGATGTAGATAGTAAAAAGTGGGATAGTGAAGCTTCACGATTAAAAGAATTTCATGAAGAATGGGATAATGAAATGAGTGAATCTGCAAAAAGAAGTTATATGGCAGGTTCACGTGATATGTTTTCATCAGGACTCGGACAAGAAGGATTTAATGAATTACCATATTAAAATATTTTATATAATATATGAAAAAAAAATTATTAGAAGTTAAACCCCTTGTAAATGAAGAAGAAAATAAAATTGAAAAGAAACGCCCTAAAAGGTTAAAAGAGCAGGACTTAACAAAATTAAAAGATAAAAATATGTTATTAGCAATATTCGGCAAAGGATATATTGAATATTTAAATCGTAATAGATAATATATATTATGTTATACAATACTTTAAAATTTTTTGTAGAAGATTTTAGATATAAAATAAGAGAATATTATTATGAATTTTACTTTAATTATTTGTACTATTATAAAATTGTATAAATAAATACTTTTTTTTGTAATATATATATATGAGTGAAAAAACACGTGGTGATGTATTCATTACAATTAGAAGTAAAGATTTAACTAATTTAAATACAGAAGGTTCTATGGGTAGATTTGTACTATTTGAAAATATTATAGCAGATGTAAATGAAGTATTAAGTGTATCTTGTGTATCAGCTATTATCCCTAATAGTTTTTTAAATATATCTGCACATAATAATAATAATAAATTAAGATTTGCAGAACAGGCAGGTGGTGGTGAACAAACTATTACTATTGCGGATGGTTCATATGATATATTAGAATTGAATACAGCAATAAGTGGATTAATGAATGTTGCTTCTCCTAATGGATTAACTTATACTTTTACATATAATGAGATTACAAATCAAGTCACAATTAAAAGTAATAATCCATCAAATAATACAGCATTTAATTTTTTAGGAACTGATACTTGTAGAAGATGTTTAGGATTTACACAAGGAGAATTTACTATTAGTGATTCAACAGGTATTACATCTGATAGAACTGTTGATATAACAGATGGTCGTAATAGTATATTTATTAGATTGCCGAGTTGTAGTAATAATAAAATAATTGAATCAAGTAGTGGTAAATATTCAAATATAGTAAGTCAAGTCCCTATTACATTATCAAGAAATACATTTTTTACATATGAACCTACAAAAGCATTTGAATGTGAATTAACACAAAAACAAATAAATTTTATTGATGTTAAAATTACTTTTCAAGATGAAAATGAAAATGTTAATTTTGTAAGGGGTGACTGGGAGATAAATTTAGTTATTTCGTTTAGAAAAATACCATTTACTGAAAGAGAAAAACATAAACATACTTTACAAAAAGCAATTTTAGACAAAGTATCTCAATTTCATCAAAATATAATGGATAATACAATAAAACAAAATAATTTGAATGAATTTTTTAAAAAAAATATATTAGGTAGTAATATAAATGAGTAGTTTAACTCCAGAAGAATTAAGGATATTAAGATTATTTCGTAGTGAAATTCAATATACACCTACAAGAGAGACACTAATGAAATATCATAAATATAAATATGATCCTTTCGCACAATATGAACAAGCAAAAAAAAAAGAATCAGATAGAAAAGAAAAAACTGATGATGGTTATGAAGTATTAGGACACGGATATAAAGGATTTATGATGGCTCATTTATTAAAACCATCACATAGTGGATTAACAGTAGATGAAGTAGAAAAAGCACAATTAGCAAGGGCAGGTAGGGAATATTATGAAAAAGGATTAGGGGCAGCAGAACAATATTTATCACAAAAAAACAGTCCATATAAAATAGATGGTGAACTTTCTAATAATGAAGCATTAGTAGTTGTTAATAAAGAAGGAAAACCAGAAATGGCATTTAGAGGAACTGATAAATCTAATTTTCAAGATTTAAAAACTGATGCTGCTATATTATTTGGTAAAGAAGCTGAAACAGAACAATTCAAAGAAGCAGATGATTTAATACAAAAAGTAAATGAAAAGTATGGAATGATGCCAGAACATTATAGTGGATTTAGTTTAGGTGGTGCTAAATCATTACATTTCGGACAAAAATATAATACTCCTACAACTAATTTTAATCCTTTTATGGGTAAAAATTTAACAAAAAATATTCAAAATACAAGTGCTTTACAAAAAGTAGTTAGAACTGTAAATGACCCTGCCTCTGTAGGATTAGCATTAAGTGATGAAGCTACACATCCTTCATGGAGAGTAAAAAGTGTTTTACCTTTAAAAAAAAATACTTTAAATCCTATTGCTACACACCATTTAGATAATTTAACTAATGATGATAATCTTGAAAGAACTACAGATAATATGTTAGATTATCAAGTTAAAAGTATTAATGCTGGAATGAAATTAGCAGAATATGAAGATTTAAATACAGCAATAGAAGCAGTAAATGCTGGTAAATCATATGCACAATGGTTAAATGAAGACCAGAAAAGTGTAAATGATAGTTTTTTAAAAGGTGATGGTTCTTATGGATTAAAAGGAAATAGACATATACCAGAAGGAAAAGCTATGAGAGCGTGGGTTGATGCTGGAGGTGAATTTAATGCTGATGAAGCTGTATATATAAATCAGTTAATGAAAGGTCAAATACCTACACAACCTACAGTTCAAAAATTAGGTGGTGGAGGTGAAGGAGCATCAGTTAAACCTGTCCCTGTTGAATTAGTAGGTCCTCCAGAACCTAAAACTCAAAAATTTGAAAGTAAATTTAGAGAACCAAAAATAGGTGGAAGTCCTTTATTACCTGAAACAAAATTAAAAATGTTTGAAGCTCGTGGTGGTATGCCTCCTATACAAGAAGACGGAACTGTGACTGGATTATATGGTGAAAGAAAATTTATTGAACCAGAAAAAAGAGCAGACTATAATAGAATGAGAGAATTATTTAATAAAGGATTAGGAAAAACAAAAGAAATTCAACAACAATATAAATTTGAAAAAAATATTAGGCAAAGAATGAAAGCAATATCAGAAGGAAGTCCACCACCTGAACCTCCACCTACTATGAGTGAAGATGAATTATCACAACGAAATGATATGATTACAGATGCTACATTAAAAGCACACAAGAATAATGAAAAAGGTTTAACTGAAATAGAAAGAAACGCATTTGTTGTGGAAGATATAGACGATAGAAAAGATACATTAGATACAGCAAAAGAAGAATTTGATTATCACAATGAAAGAGCAGCCTCACTAGGAAAAGGAATGGATGCAGCAGGAATAGGAGACCAGTTTATGAATAGTGTACATCCTACGAATTTAGCAGTAGGACTTTTAGCAGGCGCGGCTACAGAAAAAATAAGTAAATATACAAAAATAGATACAATGCCTATGGTGCCTCGTGATACAGTTAAAGGTGGAATTTCTGGTGCTATAACAGAAAAATTTGCTTCTGGATTAACAGGAAGAGCAATGACTGCGAAAGGATTAGGACTTAATATAGGGGCAGGTGCAGCAGCATATTTAGTAGGAGATGTTACTGATTTAGGTGTAGAATATGGATTGAAAAAAGCAGGTGCTAATAAGGATACACAAGAAGCATTAGGAGATATTTTTTCTGGGACTGCCAGTGGAGCTACTTATGGAGGCATAGTAGGAGGTCCTGAAGGTGCCGCAATAGGAGCGTTAGTAGGCACTGCTGGAGGAGCTGCTGGATATGGATTAAAAAAATTAGGAGCAACAAGTAAAACAGCAGCAGAAGTTGAAAAAGCAGTTGATTATGGATTAACTGGAGCTGCCATAGGTGGCACTGTAGGAAGTTTTATACCAGTTGTAGGCACTGGTATCGGTGCCGGAATAGGTTTTGTAGCAGGAGAAATAGGATATGGCTTATCAAAATTATTTTAATTAAAAAAAAATATATAATATATTATATAATGAAAACACCGAATATTTTTAATATTCTATTTAGAAGTGCTGATAGTGCTAATGCTACATTACCTCAAAGTTGTAATTATAATTTAGGAAGTGTATTACAAAATGCCCCTAATTTAATTAATTTTCAAAAACAGGCATATTGTAAAATAAAAGTAAGATATTTTTCTATAAAAGCAGTTCATGGTGCTGGAAATCCATTACAAAATATAGGAACTATTGAAATAAGATTAAATGTGCCTAATCCTAATACATTACATACACGACCAGCAACTTCTAAACATAATATGGAGTCAAGTTCTTTAATAGGAGTTGTACCGACAGAAGATGCAGGTTTTACACACGGCAATGCTGCATATGACAATGAATATTTTTATGTAGCAAATCCATTTCAAGGAGATATAAATATATCATTATTTAATGCTGGGGATGGAAATTTAATAGAAGATTTAACTAATAATCATCCTTATGTTTTATTATTAGAAGTATGTTTTGATGATAATCCAGCACAAGTAAATGATAATAGTGGAAAATTAAATACTAATATGGTTGACTATAATTTAAATGGTGGATACAAATATTAAAAAATTAAAAAATTATTTTCAAGGGCAAAAAAATTTAATAAAAAATCAAAAAAAATAAAAATTTTTTTTTAATTTAATTTTAATTTAATTTTAATTTATTTTTTTAGTTTAAAATTATTTTCTATATTAATATTATAAAATGGAAAACGATAGTATGACCCCATCTGTTTTAAGATATAGCGATCAAATACCTCAAATGAGTCCTCAAATGGATTTACAATATGTTACTCTAATCCCATCGAATGGTGCTTCTTTCTCCGCTAATCAGGAGATACGTGTGCCTATCAACGTCCCTGCTGATTCATTCTGTGATATGAAAAAAGCATATTTCAGATTTAAAGTCACACACCCTACTGCTGCTGGAACAAATGATTCAGGTATTCTTATGGACCCATATGCTGGTATTGCATCTTTTATTTCTACATTTAGAGTTGTAAGTGGAACAGGTGCTTTATTAGAAGAAATCCAGCACTATGATGCTCTTTGTGCTATAATGAGAATTTATGAAAATATGGATGTAGTTTCTACAAGAAGAGCAGTCACAGAAGGAACAACACAAACTCCACTTACTGCTGTTTCTATTAGTCATACTACAGGTGTACCCCTATCAGATGGTGTTGGAGGCAAACAAAAAATCGCAGGGACACAATCAAGAATTTATTGCCATGAACCTGTATCCGCAGTTTTTAATGCTGATAAATTAATGCCATTTGGTTATACACAAGGCACTTCATATGTATCTTTACAATTAAACTCTGCTAATGGTGCTGTATGCCAGTTCAATAATGCTTCTAATAGTGCTGCTGCTTGGACTATTAGTGAAGTTGAATTAGTAATGCCAGTATTAAGACCTGGACCTGAATTTGCTAATAATTTTAGAACTTTAATACAAAGTGGATTACCTATTAATATTCATTCTGTAGGATTTCAAAATAGTCAGCAGAATATTGCTGAAAATGCGACTGGTATGGAAACTATTACTTTCTCCACAAGAAAACGCAGTGTTAAATCTGTATTGACAGCATTAAGGATAAACTCTTCATTATCCAGTATTGTAATGAATTCTTCAAGTGGTTTTAAAACTAATGACTGTGTAGATTACCAGTATAGTGTTGGAGGAAAGCGTATACCCAGTGCTCCCATAAAAGTACAAATGGATGATAATGGATATGATGGTGGTAGTTTATTAAATAATACATTACAAGCACTCGGACACTATAATTCTAATTTAAGAGGATTTAGTGGTGATTTTGATACAGCAGGAGGTAAATTTTTAGTAGCAGCAGCAGAGGATGATACTTTAAGTTCAAAAGCGGTATTTGCTCTTGATTTAGAAACATATGGTGAAGGTTTATCAGGGATGAATCTCGCAGGTCAGGGATTACCATTAGTTCTACACTTGAATAGTGGAGGTGATGCTGGTAGAGCATCCACTGATGGTGCATTAATTGCTGATTTATATGTTGTTCACGATGTTATATTTACACTTGACGGTGTAAGTGGCACTCTTTCTGCCTCCTCGTAAAACTATAATAAAAAATAAAACTTTTAAAAAGTACAATATATAATATATATAATGAATTTGGATAAAGAAATTATAAAAGTATTGTGGAATAGCATAATCATATACAGACAAAGATGTCTAAATCACCCAGAATTAAGTGAACATATTAAGAACGACAAAGAATGCAAAGGGGATGACGATTATGAATATTTTATTATGTTATATTTAATTCAGGCATTTACAAGAGAAGAGAAAGGTGTAAAGGTAATTTATAATAAACTATTAGAAGCAGGTATAGATAAAAAAAAAGCAAATAAATTTATCTATTCTTTTCTTAAAATGAATTTTAAATGTGATGCTGGATTATGGTCTTGGAATGAGATCGATGAATATAACATAGAACCTGATAAGGTTAAGAAAACCACAACTAAATATAAATTTTTTTAATATATATTTTTTTTTGTATAAAGTATTTAAAATTGAATTTTTATTTACAAACATAAATGGACACAACTAAACAAAAAGGAATTATTTATATGATAAAAGTTGGAGAAGATATTTATATAGGGTCAACAAGACAAAAATATTTATCTTCACGACAGGGTGGACATAATAGAGCATTAAGAGATAATAAAGAATTTGATTTGTATGTAAAATGTAATGAATTAAAAATAACAAAAATACAATGTATTTTTATATGTAATTATTATTTTAATACAATTGAAGAATTATTTAAAGAAGAAGAAAAATATAGAATACAGTATAATGCTACACTAAATATGAAAAAATGTCATACAGATTTAAAAGGTAAAGATTATAATAAGAAATATTATGAAGAAAATAAAGAAGATATGTTAAACGATATGAAAACTTATTATGAAGATAATAGAGAAAAAAAATTAGAATATCAAAAACAATATAGAGAAGATAATATTGATAAGGTAAAACAATATAGAGAAGATAATATTGAAATTTTAAGAGAAAAAGCAAGAAAAAGAGCAAAAGAATATTATTATGCTAATAAAGAAAAAGTGAGTTTGAAGGCAAAAGAATATTATTTAATCAACAAAGATAAAATAAAAGAAAGAACAAAAGATAAAAAATTAAAAAATTAATTTTGAAGGCAAAAAATTTTGATATAAATTTAAATAAATAAAATTTTTTTTTTGAATTGAAAATATAAATAATAATTTTTTTATTCTTCTTCTGTATCATAGTCTATATCAACACTAACACCTTCTTCTACAATTTGAACTTTATGAGAATTTATATTTGTATAAGAATGATTAAATTCAATCTCTGCTGGATTACCCTTACCCATCAAAGTTATAGTAAAATCTTCTTTTGTATAATATTTATATGCTGTTAAAATTGGTATTTCTGTTTTAACAATTTTTTTATTACGCTTACCTGAATATTTGCCATAAGCACTTATCCAGCACTTACTTTTTTTTCCCTTCTTATTGATATATGTAGATTTAATAGCATAATATTTAATTGGTATTTTCATGGATATTGTATTTAATAACATATCTTCAATCATTTCTAAATCGTTAGACTTAATTATGATATTATATAATTGCTGTGTTTTCTTCTCTTCTTGTGCTAAATAAAATTTTGTATTATTCAAATGATTAGCAACAGCACGTTTTCCTTGTATTTCTCTATCAAGGTCTTCTTGTGTATATTTTAAGTCATTCATTTCTTGTTGAATACCGCTGGACATTTTTTTAACTTACTAATATTTTAACAAAAATCAATTTTATAAAATTTGATAGTGTTTAAAATTATGGAGAAATATAAAAAAAAAAGGAGAAAAAAAAAATTTTTTTTTTTAGCAGCAAAAATCGCCCACAGAAAATTTGCATCGCCTACACGCCCAGAAAAAAAAAAAATATTTTTAAAATTTGAATCTGACCCACAGATTTTTTGCCCTTATTTTTAATTTTTTAATCTGCGATTTTTTTACTAATATACTATAAGAAAAAATACTAATAAAATAATCCCTACTAAAAACTCCCACAGAAAAAAAAATCTCCTATACGCCCTGATAAAAAAAAAAAATATTTTTTTTTTTTAATCTGACCCTGTGATTTTTTGCCCTTGAAAATAATTTTTTAATCTGCGA
>Ga0208428_1000864_pt1 | contig 13283 bp, 13 predicted proteins | sample DEB08_DNA_11_FD_184535 | JGI IMG/M metagenome (GOLD analysis project Ga0208428, IMG submission 184535) | Aqueous microbial communities from the Delaware River and Bay under freshwater to marine salinity gradient to study organic matter... | ecosystem: Environmental > Aquatic > Marine > Coastal ... | reverse complement strand
GCTTTTGATTTGTACCTTCAGGTCTCCGGCTGGGCAGTGAACAATGAAGTCCCAAGGCATAGGTGTTGTTGGTGTGTGTGGCTCGAAGTCACGCTCTAAACATTCAGCTATGAACCGTGTCTCAGCTATCGCTCCGATCCGTTGTGCATTTGAACTTGGCATCTTATCGTTGTATTGTTGTCTCCAGTCGTAGTTAACTGTAAGGTCTTGTGTATCATAGACATTGGCAAGGGTAGTGTACATATCATATTCTATCTCGTTCATGTTAGTGTGTCTCCGCCCAGTTGTTACCGATCTTAAACTCACCGTCTAAACGTACGTTCAGCTTCAGTTGTTTACCTGCGTGTTGGATAGATTCGACTGCTAACTTACCAAACGTTTCTGCTTTATCAGGTGTTACCTCTGCTTGGAACTCGTCGTGGATATTCGCAACAAAAGCATACTCTCTGCCGTGCTGCCACCTCAATCCATTCAACAAATGAAACAGTTGGATCAACGCTACTTTCATACACACAGCCCCTGCCGATTGTAATAACATATTCAGTGCTGCGTGACTACTGCGTATCGGTAGGATGCGTCCGTCTAAACCGATCAACTCTCCACCGTTCTTTACCTTTCGTTGTACATCAGCTTGTAAACGAGCGAGTGCTGGTAAACTGCTGAAGAACTTACGCTTTAGTTGTTGTCCGAGCTGTGCGTTACCACCTGCTATGTTACCAATCTTCTCGTCACCTGCTCCGTATAACAAAGCGTAGATGAATGTCTTAGCTTGGTCACGTGTCTCAAGACCCGCTGCCTTTTGATTGACTGTGTGTACATCTCCTTCCGTTACGATCTTAGCGTACTGTCCACCGTCGTAGAACGCCATGTAGTGAGCAAGCATACGAAGCTCAAGTCCTGATGCGTCACACCCTACTAACTTGTAACCGTTACGTGCTTTGAATAACGCTCGACACTCCGCTCCGAACTCAGCTCGTACACTTGGTACTTGTGCTACATTTGGATTGCTGTGTGTACATCTACCTGTGACTGCTCCGTTGGTGTTGACGCTACCGTGGATCACTCCGTTCTTTTGTAGCTTGAGCCACGCTTGTTGACCTTCTGCTAACTGACCTAGTCTTTTCTGTACCAATAGATACGATAACAAATCTCCAGCAATAGGGTGGTCGATACCACGTAATACTGATTCATCTACCTTATAAGATACTCCGTCGTTCTCAGTAGGCAGTTCATATCCAAGGCCCATCAATCGTTCAGCGATCTGCTTACGACTGCCAGGATTAAACGGTATCTCTTTCACAGCGTTGCCTTGTTTCTTAGCATCCTTTACCAGCGTCTGTTTCAAACCACGACTCTTCAGCTCCTGTTTCAATTCGTTCTTTGTCTTACGACTGATAACTTCAACGCCATCTTCTCTCTTAATCTCAAGCGTCCACCCTGCCGGACTCTTCATCTTGACTTGTGTTGGTTTCCAAGCGTCTTGTAATTCAGTGGTCAGCTTCGCTCGGATACCCATCAGCTTGGCAGTCAGTACGTCTGCTTTATCCAAGTCGAACTTAAACCCGTGTCGCTCTTGCAGACTGATAACAAACTTGAACCAATGCTCAATCGCTATCATCTCTTTGCTTGGGCTCTGCTTGAATAAGTAATCGTACAGCAACTGAGTAACAATAACATCACGCTCACAGTACTTCCGCATCTCATCGTTGTACTCATCGAACGCTCCGTCTTCCTCTCCGTACGTCAGCTTTGTTGTGCTACCCATCCGGTGTCCCCACGCTTTCAACGAGTGACTACCAACAAGTGCTTTATCGAATCCGTTCCGTCCGAAGTCATCGTTCCGTAGATCAGGAAACACACACCGACTGACAACTAATGTATCTAATACTTTTACTAGTGGTGGTGAGAAACCGTACAGCTTCTTGAGTGCTGGTATATCGAAGTCAATGACGTTGTGTCCGACTATACGATCTGCTTTCTGTAGCTCTAACAATCCACGCTCAATACTTTCCCCGTGAAACGTCAGCATCTTAGGGATCATTGGATCGTAGATAGATAGACAATGGACGGTGTGAAGGTCTGAGTAGGTGGACCAATCGTTAATGGCGTTGGTCTCTATATCAAAGAATAGTGTGCGGGTCATAATGCAACCTCCGGCGTAAAACCGTAGTCCTCTAATGTGGGTAATTTAGGTTTCTTATTTTTGTATAAATCTTTATTCTTATTACGGTGTATTATTCGCTGAGTCTCGACCCAATCGTTTATAATTTTATCACAAAAAAAGTACACTTCATTTTCCCATTTATCTTCTTCTTGCGGCATCCCGGCGTTGTATAAATGCCATAAATATTTAGGCATCTCTACTTGCAGCCAAAAACCACACAGCCTTCCGTTATCTTCATCGTACTCTGGTTCATGTAGTCTGTGCTTTTCCTCCGTGTATTCGTATTCATCTATCATGTGACTCCAATAGTAGCTTTCTCCTGTAGGTTTGTTTCCGCAATGGTACTCTATATCTTCTATGTGCCACCATGTTGTGACTGCTTGGTTTTCTATATCTATTTCGTATTTCATTATTTAGAATGGGTTATTGGTTTCGTTGTTATCATTAGTTGGTTTGAACACATCAGGAGTGTACCGTCCAGTGTCTCCACTATAGTAGAGTGTGTCGCAGTGTCCTGTCTGTCCGCTGAATCTGTTCTTCAGTACTCGGACTCGTGTCTCGTTGCTTATTGTTTCTGATTGTTGGTTACGTTCCAAGCCGATCACCATGTCCGATAGCTGTGCGATTGCTTGGCTACCTCTTAGGTGGTGCAGACTTACTCGTCCCCCCTCTTCGTGTCCACTATCAACACGCTTCAAGTGAGATACAAGTACCATACCACACCCTGTCTCTTCGACAAGACTGCGTAGCTTAGTCATGGTGTTGTCGATCAATCGTCGCTCGTCGTCTCCTTGGATGCCACTCACAACAATCGATAGGTGATCCAAGAATATCCACTTACAATCGTACCCCTTAACCAAGTACTTTATCTTACCTAGTAAGTTGTCGCTATCCATCGACCCGAAGTGATCGTAAGTGTAGAAGTTCCCGTTACCTACCGTCTCTTCAAACGCAGGTCGCAGTACCTCCTCACTTGTATCGTCTTCCTCAAGGTGGATAGGTTTGTTGATGTGGATGCCCATGATACCAAGAGCTGTGCGTCGTACCGATTCTTCAAGAGCTATGTACCCTACCTTCTCGTTAAGTCCAAGGATGTGGTGTGCGATCTCTCTACAGAATAACGACTTACCTATACCACTACCTGCACACACAGTAACAAGTTCTCCTTGTCGGAGTCCAAGTGTCAGCTCGTTCAGTCCAGCATACGGATAAGGTATAGATTTACTGTGTTGCTTATCAGCGATAACATCCCACAACTCTTTACCGTTTACGATGCCGTCTGGTCTGTACTCTCGTGCGTCGAACAAGCAACTGACTAACTCCTTTGCTCGCCCAGCTACTAACATATCAGACGGATCCTTCAGTGGTATCTCTGCGATGTAAGCTTTGCCAGGTGTAAGAAGTGCCGCACATTCTGCTGCTCCCTTCCGTCCGACATCGTCCATATCAAAACAGAAGACGACTTGTTCGTACCTGTCTAACCAATCGATTGCTTGAGCTACATATTTCTTAGCTGCTCCTGCTCCGTTCGGTACGCTGACAACAGGCCACTTGTTATCCATTGCTTGACTGGTACTAAGAGCGTCGATCTCTCCTTCCACTACAATGACACGACGACCGCCGTCTCGCCAAAGGTGCTGACCGTACAGTCCAAGTAGCTCTCCTTTAATGTGGAACTTCTTGTTAGGTGTACGAATCTTTTGTCCGCACGTCTTACCGTCCCGTGTTTTATAGTTAGCTATCTGTACAGGCTCACCGTTATACACACCACACCAGTACCCCCACTTCCGACAAGTGTCTTCGGTGAGGTTGCGTCGTGCTATTGCTTCTGGTTCTCCTCGTACGTAATCTCTCGGTGTTGGGGAGGTGGTTTGGTTCTTCATTCGTCCGGCTCCAACGTGATCGTCGCAACTGAAACAGTGGGTGCTACCGTCGTCGTTGGTGGACAATGCGTCACTTGATCCGCACTTACTGCATGGTTGATGGGTTGTTGTGAAAGCCATGATTTAGGTATAGTTTTGTTTGCATATTGTATATTCTTTTTCTCACACCATTTAGCGTAGGTGGTGTCGCTTCCCTTACGAATCTTATTAGAAGCATTCATAAATACTAGTCTTATGTCTAGGTGTGGGTGTTGTTCACGAACTAGTAAATGCTTCGTTCTATCCTCCACCGTCCATACACCCTTAGCTTCTATGATGATGCCGTTGGGTAGTATGAAGTCAGGAGTGTAAGTTGCCGTCTTAGTGTATTCTAACTTTAACGTTTCGTATTGGAAACTGACACCACCACGCTGAAGTTGGTGTGCTAGTGTAGCTTCGAATCCGGATCGGTAATTAGAAGTTCGCTGTGAGCGTTGTCTCTTCTTCTTCCGCATCAAAAGCTCCGGTCAAGTCTTCACCTCCGTTAGCGATGTACCCTTCTTCTGAAGTAAATCCAAAAGCATCTGCACTTGGACTGTTTACACCACCGTTAGATAGCTCGATCACTTGTACTGCAGACAACTCAAAGGTCACCCCAAACCCCTGACTTGCTACGTACCAGAACTTCGGACGAAAAGCTACGTTCACTTTGGAACCGCCCCATACTTGTACATCTTCCGGTAACTTATTACCTTGGCTGTCGAACAGAGCGATAGATAACTTGTACTCACTGCCGTCCCGTCTTCTGCCTCCAGCTTTCAGCTTGGCTTTCAACATGTGTCCGCCATCCACCTCGCTAAAAGGTAAGCCCTTCTGCTCGATCTTTTTACCGGGGTTAGCTTCCATGATGTCTCGTAACTCAGCCTCGTATAACGGCTTTAACTTCTGTACGATTCCTTGTTTTGTTTCGTCGTCGATAACAAGATCACAACTCCATACTCCGTACTCATCAAACCGTTTGTTAGGTTCATTCAAGTGGGCGTATCTAGCTGTGCCTTGTGCTTTTATTATGTCGTGTTTCTTACGTGCTTTTACCATTTCTCTTAGTGTGTTATTGGTTGTTAAGATAACAGATACTGCTGGCGTTTTACTGCAGAGACGTCAAGGTCTCCAAGCTCCGGCACGTCCGGCAATACTGCTTCTGGGTTGTTGTTGATTTGCTCCATTCGGAACTCAGTCAGGAGATCAACAGAAAAAGTCTTTGTATACATCTCTCGTACAATCGTATTCATTCTTCGTACATTACAAGCGTGGGTCACAAAGCAGTCATGTATAGTAGCGAGGTCAAAGTCAACTTCATTAGCTACTTGATGTACGATACACGCATCTAAGCTGTGGATAAAGTTAGCAGTGATAGAGTTACATTGTCCCCTTTCATTGATGGTATCTACCAACTCTTCAGCTTGTATACTTATGCTTAAGTTCTGAAACACAGATTGTACTTCTACTTTTTTATACTTACGGTAGCTTTGTACCACTTTGAATCCAGTAGGTGTAGACCAGGTGATCGGTTCGTCACACCCTAACCCACGTACACAAGCACGAAGGAACTTCATCACTCTGTTGACTGGACGACACGCTTGGTCTGCTAATCGATTGACGATCTTACATAAATAGATAACAGCAGTTAACATCTCACCAGTCGATGACCAGTTGTGGTTCACTCCGATACTTTTAAATACATCTTGTACGAGGTTGTAGTGAGTAGCACCGTATGGTCTGTTCATGATGGCAAGCTTCGCTAACTTCCGGCTGATGCCAAACTTCAACCACCCCTGTGCAATCACACTACCGTCTGCCTTTAACTCCTCGTATACTTTATCAGCAAACTCTTGGTACATATCATTCGCTCGGTCCTCCTCCACCAAGTTACACATCCTCCCCGTCTCTTTGTCCCGCAGTAATAACGAAAGGATTTGCATACCATTGTTGGAGCAGTCTTGTCGGACGGGTAGATACGATACATATCCGTATCCCTCTTCAGTGAACTGCTTAAACTCCAGACAGAATCGAAGGAAACAAAACGGATCAGCTGCCTCAGTCCACCAATCGGTTCCGTGTGGGTCGTTCGCTGCTTCAAGTATAAAGTTCTGACGCTTACCCACCCACTCAAGTCGCTCCGCTCTTGTACCTTTTACGCCCCACATGTTAGCACCGTGTATAAGTACAGCTTCCAAGTCCTCTTCATCCACCACTTGTTGTCCGTTGCTGAAGTCCAATAAACTCTTTGCTAAATCAGAACCTTGTGGATGGAGATAGTACGGAATAGCGTACACTCTTCCCCGGTAATCACAACGATACGGAAAGTAAAACTTATCCCACTCACTATAAAGCTTGGCGAGGTGTAGAATACGCACGGTCAGGTAACGTTTACTGCTGTTCGCTTCGTTCATCTGCTTGATGTCTTTTTGCTTCAGCTTCCACGCCCGTAACTCCGTCTCGTCATTACCTGTATAGTACGGTTGCTCTGGTATCTCACTAAAGTTCGGTATGTTTCCAACCACTCGTTTGTTGTCGTAACATTTTCGGACAATAGATAACATGTCATCGTTGATCTGCCACGCTACCTTCTGAAGTTTATTAACAGCACTGAATGCGTGCTCGTAAGATCGCTTGTGTTCTTTGAACCAAGACAACGGTTTACCTGTGAAGAACTCCTGTGGTGGCATATGCTTTAAGCTGTACCCTCCACCCACTAACTCGTACCAATCACTCGGTTCGTCAGGCAGTGCCATCTTAAATACACGGGTCGTTTCTTTCCAAGCATCAAATCGTTTTACCCAGTCCGTATACTCACCACTCGGTACACAGATACGCTCAGGTTTGTGTCCCTTCTGAGTGCCAACAGCAAAGCCGATCTCCCAAATGCCCGTCTCAACTCTTATCTCTTCTAACAACCAAGCACCAAGTCCTGCTTTACACTTAGTATCCCACAGCGTGAACCGTTCCTCTTCGTAATCGTAAAACTGCTTGAGCTTCATCGCTTTGGATCGGTCATCAAGAGCAAGTAAATCTTTCTTGTGTGGATGCATCAGCTCCATTGCTTTATCCCATCGTGCCTGGTTCTCAAATGCTTTTCCGATCTTATATGCCATCCGACCAACAGGTAAATTGAATTGAAGGTTATCAAGCACGGTCTGTAAAGCCATCGAAGCTATTTGGTACGGACACATATCAAGTACAAAGGTAAGGAACAACGGTGTAGTGTGTTGTGTGTTCCCTCCAAATGTGTACATGAAATCATCCACCCGTTTACCCAACCTTGGAGCCATGACTCGTAGCAATCTTTTAGCTGATTCAGTTTGAGATGACTCGCCTTCTGCTCGGAGCTTTGCTTGTCGGTTACGATATTGTGCTCGTCCCCACTCCCTCATCCGCCAAGTCGGTCCTCTGGTCTGTTTCTCTTCGGTCATAATGATAACTCTAATTGTTCAGGTCTTATCCAAGCAGCAGCACTTTGATCACTCTCTATGTAATCAGCAATAACTGCAGCTCGTTGTCCCCTAGTAGGTGAAGGATAATATCCAAACTTCTCACAGAAAAATCCGTTCCGCTCAGCGTTGGTAGAATCCGCACTTTTAATCGGTAACTTTGTATATACTTTAGGGTTTAACATACGCAAGCCATGCATACGTGTCTTTGGTTTACCTCTTTCATCAGTAGCTACATCCATAATTTCATTCATCCGTTTCCACCAAAGTTTTGAGTTGGGTTGTGAGTACTCGCCACTACTTCCGATACAGATGTAATCATATTCATTGATCAATCTTTCCAATCGGTCAAGACTTTCATGCATGTGGTACACTGGTACTCCTAAATGTTTAGGTAATGTCCAAGCATTTAACCAGTCATCATTCTCTTCCTCCGATCCATCAATAACATCAGGCATTACTGCCCAATCAAACGCTGGGTGATGCATCCACTCACTAACGAATGACAAGTACCCATCCATATCAAATGTCTTGCCTTGTTTCCACGCTGTGAATGCTCCGTTATCCAAGCAAAAGGATGAACATACACTAGCAAATAAAGGTAACTTGTCACAAGCTGCGTAGCTAACAAAACAGTGTCGTCCCTTAGCTAATGTAATCCAGTCTCTACTGGTACCTGCCCCTGCCATGCCGTGATAATGTATCATGCTTTTAAAGTAGGATCGAAGTCAGGAAACTCTATGTTGTTTAAAGCTTCTTCAACTGTTGGAAAGATGTGACAAGCGTGATAACGAATCCAAGGAGAGTGACTGTTAGTTACTACGATGATTTGTTTTTGTAGTGACCAAGCAAACATGATCTCCATTGCTGTACCGTAACTTGGAAAGTCGCACTTAGCTAACACAGTATCGCAACTCATTATCCATGTCTTATCACGCTTAACAATTTCTGTTGGTGCTTCCGCTCGTCTCTCGTGTCCACGGTAATCAACATCAGTAGGTGCGATAGACATGATATTCTTTTTGCGTAGTAATTTCTGCGTTGCTTTACGCCATCTAATACAAGTGTCGTCTTGCTCGTATATCGGCCCCGCTAAATAAATTAATCTAGCTTGTATCATCCCTGTACCTCCGCACACATTCCCACTTTGCAAACCTTTACTGATTCTAATTTTATATGACTAGGAAATCTGCTTTCAGATAACCTCAAGAATATGTGTCTAGCTATAGCTTCAGCCGTTGTCTTGTCCATGAACTCGTTCAAGTATGAATGATCTAAGTATCCAATAACATGTTTGCACTTCTTCTGAAATTCTCCTTGCTCCATTAACCACCCATATCTTTGGTCAGGTTCTCCGCTAATCGTTACGAATACTTCGTGGCTGTGTCCGTGAATAGTAGCGTTTTCTTTTCCGATGCCGTCTAATCGGTGTGCAGCTTCAAATGTAAATCTCTCTGTTACTTTAGTTTTCATTATTGATAGTAGTTATTAAACCAGCTCTTCGGTTGGTGTCTTTGTTTGCTTGTACGATACGGTATCAAGTTTCCGTCTTGGTCACGTACATAGTTTCCGTTCTCATCCATCTTGAAACCAGTTATCTGATTGTTAGCGTAGAAGAAGTCAAAGCCTCGTTTAATCTCCTCGTGATCCACTCCACTCCAGTCAAACGGAAGGTCAGTTGGTTCGAAGTCTGCGTACGTCTCGTTCACTTAATAATTCGGTTCGTATGATGTCTGCCTCCGCTTCCCAAAAGATACCGTCACAACCACGCTTCGATGTCTCGGTATTTGAGGTGGTGATCGTCGCAGTAGTCCTTTTGGTCGTCGATGTTGTCCATTTTACGCATCGCTTCAAGGTGTTCTTCAAGTTCTTCATCGTATTCATTATCATATGGGTTGTGTCGGTTAAGCCATTCATCATAACCGTAAATCGTTCGGGTAAATAATCCTGTTGGTATCACATCTCTTTTCATAACATATCGTACGCCCACGCAAAGATCAGTAAGCCAGCGATAACAAACATTCCAAAGGTAAGTACGCTCATTCTTTGTCCTCCTGTTGTTGTTTCTCCCTTTCGAATTGCTCACGCTCTAGCTCAAGCAGTCGTTCACGGACACTTAAGTTATCAGGTAGGCGATGCTTAAGCTTTAGGTAATGTTGGATCAAAGCCTCAAGGGACTGGTCGCATAGGTCGTTCATAGGTAAGAATTGGTGGTCGGTTAGGTTGTTATCGGATTGCATGTATCGCAGAGATTGGATTCGTTTTCTCGCAAGTGCAAGTCTGAATCGCACTCTTTGCATTTTTTACGAGCAGGTAAGGATCGGTTCAGCTGTTTCATGACCGCTTTGCATTGTTCCATGAAGTCCTCTTTGCTTTCCGCTGTGCCCTGGTATTTCGGATAGTCACGACAAGCCCATATAAGCTGTGGGCAGGTAAGGTATCGTTCGTTGTCGAGTCGATAGAAGAAAGCTATTTGCTTTCCCCGGTGGTCGGTTAGGTAGATGGTAACACTCATTCTTTTATTAGTTGTACAGTGTGAAACCTTTGACCGAGAGCCTTTGCTAGTCTTTGTCCAGTAGCTTTGGCTTTCGGTAAAGAGTTTTCGGTTATGGTAAGTATCTTTACTGGCTTATTTGATGCGTCCAGTGCGTAGACTTGATATTGTCTTTTCATTTGTCGGTTAGTTTGCAAGCCATGCGTTGTAAATGTCGCTGTAAGGTACGCCTTTGATTGTTGCAAGCTTGTCAAATACTCTTTCCCGTACTATCGAATCTTCTACGCCTATGTAGCTGTAAGGTTCGGTTATGTTATTGAAAAGCCCGTCAAAGGTTGCGTTTGCGTTTATTTCCTCGCCTAAATTGTCGGACGGGAAAGCTGTAAGGTAATAAGTTTTAATATTCATTTGTAAGGTAAGGTTTAGGTTTATGAGCTGAAGATAGCAAACAAGATAAGAAGCCAGCCGAAGGACAACAAAAGCGGGAAAGCAAAGCTAGTGAATCGATCAAAGGCTGTTGGTTTTAATACTTGGTTTGCGATCATGTCGGCAGGTGTTGGAATGCGATTTATTACTTTGATTTGTTTCATGATATTAATTTTTAGTGTTTCAAGTAAGCTACATTAGCAACTTTGCTATTCCAGCATAGGCGACAAGCTTTGCATTCATTATCCTGATTAGGAGCTTTGCAAGTGAAATCATTCTTTGAAGTTGTAACGGATGAAGTTTGCACACCTAATCTCTTTGCAAGCTTTTCAGGAGCAGGGAAATTAACTTTGTGAGCTGATAACCTAATGACAAGGTTTGAAGGAATAGATCCGTATTGATCAATATATTGTTCGACAAGCTTGTACTCTCTAGTCGGTAACCAATGTTTGGTATCTGGAGTAAGTTTGCAAACTTGTACGATTTTGTGAAGATGCTCAATTGATTGAATGTCTCCTGAATCATGCCAGCGAAAATAATCTTTCGATTGATTGCTAATAAGCAAAGCCATGGAATTTACCCAACGAACATCCGACAAGCTTTGATATCTTTTCTCAAGAGCCGATTGTACATTACCGAATCGATACATACCTTTTAATGCATAGCATTCAAAACAAACTGAACCTTTGATCTTTGCAAGTTTGCTACCTGTTTGGCAACGCTTTGCAGGTATTGAATAAGCTTTTCCCGGCATCTTTGACGGATTTGATAGACCACCAGTGATCTCTTTAGCTTCTTTTAGTTTCATACAGAAAAAACCTCCACTTTGAAAGCTTTAAAACCTTGTGAGATTGCCCAATTAAAACCAAACTTTTCCGCGTTTCTAAAGGTTTTATAAGGTTTATAGAACGAACGAACGATTTGCCCGTTAACATTAATTTCGATAATTTTCATAAGATAAGTTTGGTTTGATCGACAGCGGAATTGCCGGCGACTCCTTACCCATGCCATAACCTTGCCAAGTGTTCCAATAAAAAATTGCAAATGATGTTTGTATAAGCCAGACTACTTGATGTTATAATGATTGCTTATGAGCGATTGTGATCGTTTCAAGTGTGGATTATGAGCGATTGTGAGCGAAAGTTGAACGCTTAAAAAGAAAAGCAAATGTACAAAGACGCATCAACATATCATGATAAGATGATACGAATAACGGCACCGGATCCGGCTTTTGATCGATCAAACAACCGGCAAGCTTTGACGCAATCTGCCTTGGTTATCTGTTGATTTGCGAAAAAAATAAAAGCTTTTGACTTACCTCATGAAATCCGTTGCGTAAATCGTTGACTATCAACATCGTTCGCACAACATTGATTATGTCTAATTACTATAACATCCCCTCCCCTATAAGAATCTTGCGGGTACATGCGGGGGTAATTAACGCACGCGTATATAGCGTAACCCTCTCGCATTTTTCTACCAAAATCTTTTTGAGAAGCCGTTCAGATTTTTCCAACGAAACCTTTGAAGCACCTCAAAAGTTAAAAAAATGATTGATAAACTTATTTGTGTATCATGAATAATGGATAAATCTGAAGCACCTATTTTTGCTTGTTATCTAAGGCATCTACAGCTTCCCGTATACCTGCGTCTATAGCGATCCTTATGTAATCTTCATCGGATGCTACTTCTTTGCCCCATTTAACAAGCATATCGTGCGTACTGTCTTCCATCTCCAATTCCATCTTTACGTGCATCTCCTCTTCTTCAGAGACGATCTTAATGATCGGAAGTTCAGAAATGAGGGAATGCTTCGTCTTCGGCGTCTTCTTCTTCATCGGTTGTAAAGTCTCCTTCGAATATAACGTCATCTGTTTCAGTCAGTACTGACAGCTTACAGAAGTCCAGGCATCCGGCTATAGTGTAATCGTTAAGGTCGTACTCACGTTTGAAGTGATACACAAGCTTTGCTAATTCGTACTGGAACGTTTCTGTTTGTTCGTTAATGTTCATCACAGCTATAGCATACCACTAATCGAGAAGAAAACACAGCTAAATCGACGACCAAGCTGTACACCGCTTAGATACTCACTCTTTAACTTTTATGCTTTACATACTCCCTTCGGCTGTTACTTTGTATAATAATGAGATTTAGATCGTACCTAAAAGGTCCGTTTAAGAGGTCTCTTACCGATAGGTATTCTTAAGAAGAAAGTAAGCAACAACCACAACAGAGGTTACATTAGCTGACGCTTGTTGTAGTAGTTCCTTTTAACAAAGGTAAACCTTACAAACACTACAGCTACATCATATCAATACACCAGTTATTTAGTTAGCTCATACATCCGTTCTTTCGCTAACATCTCTAATACTACAGATTGATAACGTGATCTTTAAATAAGTTTTTAAGGATAGGTGTGTTTACACAGTAAACCTAGTAAATCTAAAATCTAACTTTAGTATTTCCATAGGTAAACTATAACAGATATATAACTGTATTTAAACTAAATAGAGAAACACCTTATATAACAGATATAAAGGTTTGTTATACCCAAGTTAAAGAGGCTTTGTTATTACGCTTATGAAAGCTATCAGTGAAGTCTTGTAGTTCTTTATGAAGGAGTTCTTGTTGTCTATCAACCATCGATTGGTCAGCGTCAGATGCCATCTGCTGTACCCAATAACCAACAGCGATTGATAAGGCGTCAAGACGGTCATCGTGTACCAGTGATCCTTTATCTCTTGTTATCCTTGATAGCTGATACATTAACATATATCTGGTTTGTTGTTCTATAGGGTAGCTAAGAGATGATCTGTAATCATTTGTTATTACCTTAGGGTCTACA
>Ga0208428_1000861_pt1 | contig 13297 bp, 2 predicted proteins | sample DEB08_DNA_11_FD_184535 | JGI IMG/M metagenome (GOLD analysis project Ga0208428, IMG submission 184535) | Aqueous microbial communities from the Delaware River and Bay under freshwater to marine salinity gradient to study organic matter... | ecosystem: Environmental > Aquatic > Marine > Coastal ... | reverse complement strand
TGTAAATGAAATAGCAGCATGGTTAAATAATGTCTTGGTATATCCGTGAGTATTATCAGAACCACCAGTACCAGGATCATAGTTTGGAGACTTTACAGTCTGACTATTATCCGAGAAAGGAATCCTGTATCCAGGAGCAAATCTACCAGTTGCTTTCAAAGCCGTCATGTTAGTATCACTAGAAGCAGATGTAGCACCACTACCATCTCTTAGGTTAAAATTGCTACCACTGCCAATGAACCAAGACTTACCCAATCCATGACCAGTAGCACTAGTAGCAAAAGGTATGTGCTCAGCGACTGGCAAACTACCACCAACGGAAGCAATAGTATATCTACCAACACCAGAAGTAAATGGAGAGTTATCTAAACTACTAATATCATCGGTTGGAGAGTTTCCAATCCAAAATCCAGTTTCTACAGTAGCACTACCAGCACAAGTAAGTGATGTTGGTAGTGGACAGTATGGTCCGAATGGAGCAAAATATCCAGATGGACATGGGTGAACTCTGTTATAAAATTCAGTGAAATTAACATCAGGTGTGGCAAACACACAAGCACCTCTACCTGGGTTTTCTCCAGCATCGCCTACGTTAGTAGTATCATAAGTTCCTTCGTGGAAGTGTTGTGGGAAATGTTCTCTACCCAGTTTTCTAGGAACAATAAAAACTTCTTTAATAGAGAATCCTTCGATAATTGACTGACCAGTAACAACTCCTTCAAAATAAGAATTACCTACTTTAGTTACACTAATCGAAATATCATTAGCAGTAGATGCTCCACCATCAGTAGAAAAAGTAGATCCAGGAATAGTTAGTTGGTCACCAACATTATATCCAGAACCCTTTACTTTGGGAACAACATCATATGTTTCATCAGTATTAATTACTACAGTAAATTGGGCACCAGTTCCAGTTACGGTAGATCCACTATCAGCATTTGTTCCATTATTTGCTGTTACATTTTTATAAATTTTAGCAGATGTTACTTCTGGAGCTGTTCCTGTAGAAGTAATGCTAGTAATTGTTCCTTCTGGATCTGGAGTGTATGTAAAATTTAAGTCAGTTTTGGCATTGATGACGTTTGGTGGACCCAAATCTCCAGGTTCAAATCCAGCAACAGAATCTCCAAGATATTCTTGTACAACAGTTAGAGCATCGGAGTTATCAATGGGAGATGGAACATCAGTTGTAGTAGAATCATATGTTCCAAAATAATCAGTAGAAATATCTGCCAGTGCTTTATTATTTGTTTGAGGCAATCTAAAGGTGCCAGTATAATTAGGAAAATTGCCGCCAAAATTTGTTCCACCATAAGTATCACGTAAAATACGTGCTAATAGTGGGTAATCAGCAGCTTCAATTTCAGCACCATTACATAACAACCATCCACTCGGAATTTCCGAGATGTTACCTCCCCATGGTTGTACAGAACCAATGGGGAGTGCTCTTTGGGTTTTAATTACGTTATATCCTGCCATTAGATTTCCATTAACCACCAACCTTGTGTTGTCGATGGAGCACCAGTGGTAGTTCCATCGAAGTTTGTGCTACCTAGGTAGATTAAACCAAATCCAGCATGAGGAGTTTGAACGACCAATTCGCCACCATCGTAGTCAATACTACTTAGGTCAGGAACATTGCCATTTGTATTATCTCCTTGGATAGCAACATTATCCTTAGCTCTTACTCTTAGAGATACGTTGTAAGTTAGATTACCACCAACATCAACAACTCTAATCATATCGCCTGTAACTGGATTTTCTGGCAACTTGAGGGTGGTGTCGGAAGAAGGAGCAACGAAGTAGTTAACATTAACTTCGAGATCAACAGTCTCTTCACCAGCACCAACGAATTGCCACTTTCTAGCACCATTAGGAGTAAAGAATCCTTCTTGACCAGCAAAGTTGATTGAACCATCAACTTCAATTTCAAAGAGCTCTTCGGGTACTTTTGCCTTCAAGAAGGTTAATTGAACAGCACCGTTAGCAACAGTTCCTGTAGTATGTGTTGGAGGAACAGTACCGAGGTTGCCGTTACCAACAACGGTATAGATGTTACCACTATAGAAAATAGTATCTTCATCTTCTACAGCACCACCAGATGTCCATTCAGGAGACTGATCAATCTTATTGAGTTGGAAGTTACCGCCGTCAATTTGTACAGGACCAGCAATATTGGTTTCTGTAGTTCCTTCGACCGTTAAGTGACCAGCAATTGTTAGATTACCAGTAGAATTCTGAAGGATTAGTTTCTCATCTGTAGTTGAAGTTCCAGTAACTACGAAGTTACCACTTCTTACTCTGGTCAAACCAGTCTCAGAATCAACTGTAAATAGATCACATCCAGTACCACCAGCACCAAAGTCACCCTTGAGGCAAGTATCACCAGTAGCAGAATCAACAGAGAATGTCTCGATTGGAGAAGATCCACCAGTTGTGATAACTAGTTTTTGTGATCCAGCAGTTGTAGATCCAGCAAGAGTGAAGTTTGCCTGAATTGTGAGATCACCAGCAATGTCAACTTCACCAGTTGTAGAGTCAACAGCGAACTGCTCAACGGGGTTATTGTCAGCACCATCGGTAACAACAAATCTTTGTGGAGATGTTGTATTAATATCCGTGATGATTGCTAGTTCAGAATCGGTGAATCTTAAGATATCACCTTCACCAACAGCACCAGAGAAGTCACCAGTGTTGATGTCTTCCAAAGTTCCACTTGTAGTGCTACTAATTCCACCAACTTGATCAATGAAGCTAACGTTATTTGCTAGATCATATCTTACAAGTGGAGTATTTTCTGGGTGATCAGTTCTTAGGAACTTATAAGAAGAACTTTCAGCAGATCCAGGAAGATCTGCTGGTGTTCCAGCAATCATAGAACCATCACTATTACGCTGGTTCATTGCTCTCTTAACCATTACTCTTAATGGTTCACTAGAGACGTTATTCAGGTTAGTGAGTTCTGTAATCTCAACCAGTTCGCTGTATTGTTCGCCAACTGGAGCAGTTCCTTGTGTAGAATCACCACCAGTAAAGGAAACACTACCAGCAGTAATGCCAGAAGCAAAGCTCTTACTTAGAGTTAGTGTAGAACCAGAAATTCCAGTGATTTGAGCGTACTTAGTACCATCAGCAAATGTAACAGAAGAAGAAGGATTAATACGAACCCAGGTGTTGTTTGTATCGAAGTTAGATACGTTGCTGGCACTAGTAATTGTGCTGACTCCAGGACCCACGTTACCAGTGAATGATGTTGGATCGTAGATTGCTAGTTGTGAGCGATCAATCAGTAGGAAAGCGCCAACCTCATAGATTGTGGTATTAGCAGGAGTTGTGAATGGTAGATAGTACTCAGAAATGTCACTGTTACCGACATTGAAAGAACTATCACCATAGAATTCTGCTTCAGTGTTAACAAACTGACCAATTTCAGTCTTAGTAAAGAGGTCAATGTTAGCGTTATCAGTATCACCTTGGACGTGAGCAATAGCAGTTGTAGCAAACGAACCTCTACGTACCTCAAACTCACCAGAGTTTAGACCACCAGAAAGTGTTACATCACCCTCAAGTGTGGAAGAAGATTTAACAATCAAACTGTTGTTGATTTGAGTAAATCCACCCTGGGCACCAATGTATGTTCTAGAAGCAGCACTACCAATGTACAACTTAGAAGTTGTAACAGCAAAGAGATTTACACGCTCAGCAGGAGAACTTACAGTAGCGATACCAGTACCAGAAACTAGTGCCGTACCAACGTTAAGATCACCATCAATCTGAGTAAATCTGGTTTGTAACTTAGTTACAGAACCGTTAACAAGCGAGTTAGATTCTTTAGCGTAGGCACCACCAATACGAACAACAGAAACAGCGTTGGTGACTGTTAGATCAGAAGTACCGATCGCTACAGTAGAAGAAAGACCTCCGCTATGAACCTTGAAGATACCGTCATTGGTGAAAGTACCGATGTTAACTTCTTGGTGAGTCGCTGTTGGCGAGATGTTGATAACTTGTGGTAAAGCTTCAGTTGTATCACTACCAGAAACAGAATTGCCAATGAATAGATTCTTTGCTTCCGAAGCAAAGTAAACTGTGGTAGCACCACCATCAAGTAGACTGAATGTAGGTGAAGTAGTAGATAGAGATCCACCATTAACTGCTAGGTTTTCTTCTAATAGTACGTTTTCACTAATTCTAGCATCACCAACAACAGTTAGTGTGTGGTTAGTATCACCATCAGAAGCGTTAATACCAACTCTACCACCAGAAACAGTTCTAGCAGCACCCTGAGACTGACCAGCATGATTACCCTGTAGTCCATTAGAAGTAGCAACTCTAAATGTAGCTTCAAGGTTTGGATCAGCAGAATTACCACCAACTAATAGAGCATTATTCTCGTCTAGGAATGTTCTATTCGCTAGAAGTGCTTGAGTATCATATCCATTAGCAGCAAGTGTTCTACCGCTAATAAATGCTGTACCAACAACATCAAGGTTTGCTCTTGGATCAACAGCATCTGATGTAAATCCTTTGTCGAAATCAGAATGAGCAGATCTTGCTAGAGTGTTAATGCCTAGTTTATAATCTCCATTGACATCAGTGTCTGTTCTTAGTGTCTGAGCACCAAGTACACCAACCTCAGTCCACTTGCTTAGAGAAACAGAAACTACAGATCCAACTGCTAGGGTTGAAGGATCGTCAACAGCACTGGTTTCAATAATGACAGGAGCTTGAACTTGGAAATAAGATCCAGTTACAGCAGTTACAGTTCTAATGCCATTGACATTAACAAATCTGCCATCAAGTCCAGAGATCTTAACAATCGATCCCAATTCAATATCTAAAGCAGATGGAGCAGTTCCCAATACAGTATTAAACTGTACTGTAGATCCACCCATAGCAGTGTGAGAAGCAATGCTAGCAGTTACTGGGTTGTAGAAGTTGGCATAAATCCAACCAAGTGAACCAGTTCTACCGACTTCTTCGCCCTTGAGTAAGATGTCTCCAGAAATAGGATCGGAAGCACCAAACTGAACAGCAATTCCTTGATTAGAATTAGTCTGATTAGGAGTCTTGTTAGTAGGAGTATTTCCAGATGCTTGATCTACGTGAGTTCTGAAGCTGTAGTCCTGACCAGAAAGTAGTGTGCTACCACGTGGGTTTAGTCTATAGATAGCAGAGAATACTTGGTTCTGGTGAATAACTACGTTACCCTCAGAAGCAATTGTACTTCTTGAGAAAGCACTAGAGTCAAGAGTCAAATCTCCACCAGCATTTGAATCAACGTTTGAGACAACAGTGAAAGCATTTGGTTCACTATCATCAACGTTAATTGTTACTGGATTGTTGAACAGAGCATCACCATCGACGGTGATTTCTTGCTCGAAAGCAACAGGAAGTTCGAAGGTTGTAACTAGACCACCGATATCTCCTTCATCATCATCCGATGATAGTAGTTCTGCTCTCTCAAGGAAGGTCTCTTCGCCTGTAATAGCGTTGATCTTACGGTTACCAATATAGAGGTCACCGTTGGAGTTTAGACCCGTGTAGAAGACGATACCACCGTCTTCACGCTTTGCCTGAGCATAGAAGTCCTGAATGTCTTCTAGAACAACTTCCTGACGGAGTGGGAAACCAGTTGAGTAGTTACCAGGACCGAAACCAAGGTATTCAAACGTGTGGTTACCAGATCTAGCAATCGAAGGACGACGTAGTTCGACGTAGAGCTTATTCTCAGTTGGATAGACAGAATCACCAGAGATAGGAATTAGTCTATCTTCAGAACCAGAAGCAGCATTACCATCTTGAGCTTCAATAGCGTTAGTAGTATACTCGTATCTGTTTAGAGCAGGGTTCTCGATGAAGTCAAGAACAACTTCCTTGGTTTCACTATTCTTGTAGTCATTAGTAGTAACAAGACCATGAATAAAGTTGTCAGCAGCACAAACAGTTGCTGGAGTATCAAGAATAGTTGTATCTCTAGTGTTGTCGGGACGAATCTGGAACCACAGAGGATCGTTCTTGTAGTCTAGTGGATAGAGTTGTCCAATAGGTTGGGAGAACTTGAATCCACGGAAGTTAGTGCCAACTCCAGGACCAGTAGGATATGGAGAAATATTACCCTTAACACAAGTTAGATAGTAGATACCCTCTTGCTGATTAGGAATACGGCGCTTGATCTCTTCGATATCAAAGATGTAGAAGGTATCTTCGATCTCACCAGCATCAGTAACAGAAGCAATTTCATAGTCATTACCATCATCGTCAGTGATGATATCACCAGGAGTCATGGTAAGAACGTTAGCATTCTTATCACTGTAGAGGTAATCCTTTCTGTCAGACTTACTGAGAGAATTATTAGGAGAACCTACACTGTTTGGTTTTGCTTGTAGGGTAGCATAGATTAGAACTTGGTTGCCATTACCGTCAAGAACTGGGTCATTATCAGCATCCAAAACTGGTTGTGAGAATGTAGTAGCAGAGTTCTTATCAAAGGTGATGACATCATCATCAAGACCCTTAAGAACTAGGTAATGCTCATCCGTTCCATCTGGATTAAAGTAACCTTGGACATAACCGAAACCAGAAGAGAATCCGTTCCAGGTAATCTTGTTTAGTTCATTAGAAGTTGATGTGTTAATTCTGAACTGACCTGTACCACCCTGAGGAGCGTTGATTCTAACAGTTACGAACTGTTCGTTTCTTACGGCGTCATCAGTGATGCTGAGATCAAATACGGTTAGCTCTAGGTAGTTAGTGCCACCGACATCAACTTGACGAGCAGATTGAACACGGAATGAAGTCTTAGAAGCAACTCTATCAGAAGGAACAATCTTAACTTCATCGATGTTGTATGGATCATAGGCAAAGTTAGGATCTAACTGATCGGCAGGTAAACCTAGTTGCTGTGCTAAAGTGCCACCAGCAGTGAGTTGAGTTTGAACTTCAAACAAGGCAACATTAGCCTGACCAGAAGCAGTGGGCTTCAGTAGAATTCTCTGTGGTAGAAGTTTTCTTGTTTCGTCAGTTCTTGCCTTAATAACGAAACCATTGAGAGGATCACGTACACCATCGGCATACTTAGGAATAACATAACGTAAACGATAAATTCTATCCTGAGCAGATCTTTCGTCAGTAAGACGCTTGAATGAAGTGTTCTTAGAACGAGCGTCCTTGAGATCCTGACCGATCTCATTCATTCTTGCTTGAATGTTTACAGCAGGATCATAATCATCTGTAGTTTGAATGTACCACTGACCCGTGGTTGTTTCCTGATTATCTACTGGTAGAGCACTATCATCTCTAGTAGGATCAAATCTTACAGGAGACTCACGCTTGTTAGAGAAGACATAGAAGTTTTGACCAAAGTTAGGAGCAAATGTGATTCTTGGAGAACCAGCAACCGCTTCAGCTTTAGTGTTAAATACGGCAAATGTCTTAGGAGTTACAAATCTTACATAGAAGAACTTATTAGTTTCAATTTCTGTTGTTACGCCAGCATTAGTAATCTGAGGTAATGTAGATCCTTGACCAAACGTTCTGAAGAATACTTCATGTACAACATCTTCGTTACCAGGAACGTCAAAGATGTGAGGAACATCTGTCTGGATAACATCAGTCAATCCAGTTGGGAAGTTACAAACATACTGGTGTAAACTGTAGTTGTCGTCAAGAACAAACTGATTAATGCCAATTTCTACATCAAAGTCAACAGAGTCTGTCTCTGGTGAATACATGTAGATACCAGCAGCAGCATTCTCCTTCGTCGTTGCCAACATCAACTTAGTTGTGTTGGTTTTTTCAAAAACGTTAGGATAAGTAGCGGCATCTGAGTAATCTTCTGGTTCAGTAGTTCTACCAGGAGCAATTACATAGTAGATAGTGTTGGTATCAAATCCCTTAGGAAGTCTGATAACTCTCTTATCTACAGTAGCAGGATCAACACCAGATCTAATCTTGGGAACAAGTCTTACAGGAGTTCCAGTTTCAAATAGGTGAGGATCTGAAGTAGAAGCACCAGTGTTAATAGTAAAGAGTGTAGCACGTGAAGCAAGGTTGGCAGTATCTACAACTGGCTCAACTCTCGTAGCAACATTAAACGCTGGGGCAGTTCTAGTAACACCAACTAGGTTGCCAGGAGCAGCATCAGTTCCAATCGCTTGAGTGATGATTGAGTTGAATACTGTTAGAGAACTAGCAATATCAGCACAGTCATTAGCAAAATCATAAACTCCAGGTTGACCAGATGTATCTCCAAGGACATTATTGTCGATTACCTGTGTCAATCCATGAGAACCTTGAACAATAACAGGTTCGTTTCTCATTACTGAGATAGCGAGATCTAAAGCAGAGTTGTAAACTTGAATAGACTCATCTCTCTCATCAGTTAGGAGTCCTGGTTGCTGAACATAGATTAGAGCAGCATCATAGACTTTATCATTGCCACCAAACTTAATGTTGTAAGCCATTGCTTCCAACACGTCAACAACGTCATCAACACAGTTCTGGTTACCACCAGGAACAGCGAATCCAGCATTTGCTGGGTCTAATAACATTCTTTCTACAGCTTCATTGGCAATGAACTCTTTATTAGCAGTGATCAGATTATAAGCATCAATTTCAGTGCCGCCAAGAGGGGTGAGACCATTGTTTAGAATTAGGAAGAACTCAGTGAAATATCCCTGAATTAATGTAGCAACATCATTACACTCTGGATATCCTCTATCAGCAGCATCCCATACAGTAGTATCCTGAAGAACATCACTATCTCTTACTGGATTAATATCGCTATATCCACCCTGAAGAACGTCATCACTATCGCTAGGAGAAGCAGTTCTTGGGAATTCGAAGTGTAGATAAGCACCAGTAGTTGATGATGTAGAAGCTACAACTGGGTTACCAAAACTAGCACTAATGTTACCTTGAGCATCCGTAGTTAATACGGGAGCAGAGTTACCAATCTCAATTCTTTCCGAGTCAATAACTCTTCTAATGTAAGCACCATTAGGAATTAGAGTATTGTTTGGAATAACGTTAGAATCATCACGATTTAGTCTACCATTTGTAAAATTGGTAGTATTATAATCATATTGATTAACGGTCATACCGACTAGTAGACCTTGAGTATCGCCAACATTAATAATAGCAGAACCTTGAGTGATTTCTGGATTCTTGATCAGATAATCAAAGTTCCTCATAGCAGCAATAATGAGGTTCTTTACATACTCATATGCTTCAATTGACTCATTGAATTCGTTATCAATATAAGTAAGTGTGCCACCAACGTAGTAACCTTCAGCAGCTTGAATGGTATTGATATTTCCACCAAGTTTCAAGTCTTGAATAACAGCATCTACGATATAACCGATATCTCTCTCACACTTAGAAATAGTGATATTAGAGTTGCTCTGTAGATCAGGATAACGTGTGATAATGTAGTTGTATGCTTCTCTTTGAATAAATGCTTTGTTTGTCTCAATTAAATTAGCAGCATCCTGAGCGTTGTTGTTAATTTGAACACCGTCTGGATTGAGAGTTTCTAAAGAAGCAGTATACTGTTTGAAACCAGATGGAGATACGGTGGATTCGTAGATAGCATTACCACCACCCAACTTAGGTAGTTTTAGGTATAACTTATCGTTAGTTAGAGCACCGAGTCTATAACCATCAATCGATGTAGCAGGTTTCTCGAATGGAGAATATACATCATCACCAGAATAATACAATCTGGTCTTGTTATTATCAACTTTTGTTGCCTGGTTAGATAGAGGATAGTACTTGAGATCATTCTCATTGAAAGCACTAGTATCAACTTTCTTGACAGGAACAATATCGGTGATGTATCCACCTTTATCCTGGTTGAAGGAGAATCCTTTGTAACCAACAGAGTGAAGTGATGTATTACCGAAGTTAGAGTTAGAGTTGGTGATCGACATGTCACCGCCAGACTCCATCAAGAAGTGATCGAAGAATCCAACAGCGAAGACCGAAACACACTGGATGAAGGAGTCATCAGAAGCACGGATGTGGAAGTTTCTCCAGTCATCCTTCCAATAAGCATCGCCTTTGGTGTGATAAGCAGTGGTTGCAAAAGCATCAGTTAGTGATGCCTGGTTCCAGGTATTGCTGAACTCATCATAACGGATGAAGGCACGGTCGTCTTTCTGTAGAGAAACACCCGTGTACTGAGCAACAACCATCGACTTAAATCCAGTCGCCTTGGATCCATCTGCCCACATACCACACTGACCCCAGGTGGAACGAATCGAGCAGTTAAAGACGTATGGAGAAGCAGATTCAACAGAGTCAATCTCTGCCTGTGCTCTAGCAGCAAGGCTTAGGTCTGGTGTAGTATAACCCGTGTCATTAATATCTAAACCTAACTGTTGAGGAGTTACATCTACCTCATATTGGAATAGTTTAGGATTCTCTTCATCAATAGCAGTAACTTTAAATGTACCATTCAAGGCATCATTAAGTCCAGTGTCAATGATGGCAATATACTGCTCTTTAAAGTATCCATGAGCAACCTTAGTTGTTGCTTCAATAACAGTCTTGCCAGTAGCAGTTTGCTCAACCAATCTAATATTGATGATGCTTCTGGTATCAGACAGAGGACCAACAATTCTGTTTTCCTGTGGGAGAGCAGTAAAGTCGCCGTCATCAATTGTTGGTTGGAACAGAGCAAATGCTGTACCGACTTTATCATAATACAGTTGTAGATCATCTGTATCAGCATAAGTCATGATACAGATCTTGTGGTGGGAATACTCAGGAATAGCTAGTTGTGAGTTATTACCCTTCTGGAAGTAAACTTTACCTACTCTAGCAACAGGATCGTAGAGAGGAGAATTATTTGATAGATCACCGTCTTTGATGGTAAACTGCCAAATGTAGCAACCACCAGTTAGATTAAAGATGGAAGTTCTTACTTGGGTTCCGTCAGCGGGGTCAGGAACATATAGAGGACGAACGACGGTACGACGAAGGTCATAACCAATAAGAGAACAACCTCTAGGGACAATAGCACCACCAGAAGCAGCATTGAATTTGTAGAGAACATTGTCTGGGTTAGAAAGATCTAGGATGCTGTTGTCTTGCCACTCTTGTAGTGCTCTGTTATAGTTAAATACAGGAATATTACCAGTGATCTGTACGCTATTAAGACTGTCAAGATCACCATCAGTGATGACAGTGTTAATAATACCAACTAAAGTATCAATGCTTGCTTGAACGTCTACACAAGTAGCAGCGTTACCTGATGGAAGGTTTGGAACAATAGGATCATTAGTTTCATAACCAGCATAAGAAGCAGGACCAGAAAGAATAGTTAAATCCTTTTCATACAGTTGGTTAGTAACTGCTTTCTTCATCATTACGCCAGCGTAACTAAAAGCAACTACAGATTGTGCTTCTTCACCCAAAAGACCATTGCTGATGGGAAGACCATTCTTATCAAAGTACGCCTTAGCAGCAGCGATAATACTACCGTTGCCACCATTGCCAAGGTCAGCAGCTACAGCATCAACGATATAACCAATATCACGCTTACACTTTGCTGCCCCAGCTTCATTTTCGGCAACAACTTCTTCTACAAAGTTATCAAGACTACCTTGTGTGAAGTAGGTTGGAGGAATAGCAGCAAGAGTTGTGATTGTTGATGCTACGTTAGCACAAGAAGCGGGATCGTACTCAGTTCCAGATCCAGTACCAGCAGAATCATGAGTAAGAGAAAGATCTTTGTATCCTAGTTGATTTCTAATTGCCTCAAGCATGAGGTCTCTTGCCTTATCGAAGGCAACAATTGACTGCTGCTCTTCTCCTTGTAGACCATCATCAATCCAAGAAGTGCCACCAGCATTAAAGTAGTTTTGAGTATACTTTCTAGTATAAACGTTACCACCACCCTGAGCAACGTCAAGTGAGATAGCATCAATGAAATATCCAACGTCACGTCTACACTTGCTCTTACCAGTTGAAGCATTACCAGTGTCTTCAGCAGGCAATCCGTTTAGATTACCAGCGGTAAATACATCACTGACAATAGTTGTTAGAGTGTCAAGTGTAGTTTGTACGTTGGCACAAGAATTAGGATCTGTATTAGAACCAGTAGCAGAATCAGCAGTTACAGTTAAATCCTTAATCCAAGCAGTAATGTCATATACTGTACCATTGACCGTTACACTGCTTTGGTTGGTAAGTGCTGCCTTCATTAAGGTAGTAGCAGCAGCAAAAGCATACAGCGATTCAGTCTCTTCGCCTGCTAAACCATTACCGATTTGAGCTCCCTGAGCATCAAAATACTGAAGGATAAACTCTCTTGTATACTGATTACCACCATAGAATAAGTCAAGTGCTAGGTGCTCAACATAGTACCCAAGGTCACGTCTACACTTATCTTCAGTAGTGTTGATCGTAGGATAAGCAGCAAGAGTATTGAGCCAAGCAAGGTTGACAATATCTGCCTTATTTTGAAGAATTAAACGATAGGCATCAGCATATCTACTGGAACTATCAGTTTGAGGTTCATCTGGGAAGTAGAAGTCAGGATATGAAATAGCAACTTCAGCAGTTGCTCTAGATTGAATATAATCTCTGTTCTTTTGAATCAGACGATAAGCATCATAGAATCGGTTCTGATCATCAACAGCAGGATCGCCAGGAACAATCCAATCAGCGCCCCAGGTAACTTCGTCATACTGAACAGCAATTTCAGCAAATGAACGGTCAATAATTTCTTGACGGTTTAGCGTAATTAGATTTTTGGCATCAAAATAACGCTGACTATCGCCAGATTGTAGATCTACAAGACCAGGGCGGTTGTCAATATAGTGGTCGCCAGGCATCAGCATAATGCTGAACTGGTCAAACCTATCAGGCACACTTTCACCACCTACAGCAGGTAGGAATGAATAGCGGGCTACCTCAATAAATGCTCTCTGGATTGTCTTGAAAGGACGTAGAGGACTATTTCCTCTATTGTCTAGTTCATCAGTAGCGTTAAAGTCGTCTGGCGATACGTATAGGTACTTACCAGTCTTACTTGAGTATAGATTATCAAGTCTTGTTAGAGCCATAATTAGCCAAACCCTGGGTTATTCTTTCTTCTTCAATGTATTTATACAAGCGTCTCTGCCCTGAGATGTCTAATTTTAAAATGTCGCTGAAGGGACTTGAACCCCCACGAGTTGCCTCACTGGAACCTAAACCCAGCGCGTCTACCAATTCCGCCACAACGACTTAAAAAGGGGCGCTCCTTCTATACGGAGGTCTTTTGTACTCCCCTAGAGCCACAAGTCGG